>Ga0302320_10013232_pt1 | contig 17265 bp, 16 predicted proteins | sample Bog_T0_3_FD_202130 | JGI IMG/M metagenome (GOLD analysis project Ga0302320, IMG submission 202130) | Peat permafrost microbial communities from Stordalen Mire near Abisko, Sweden - Bog_T0_3 | ecosystem: Environmental > Terrestrial > Soil > Wetlands > Peat | place: Sweden: Abisko, Stordalen Mire...
ATAACCTCATTATCGCCACTACTGAATCTTATCCATCTAAGTTCATCACCACTATCTAGATTGATAGCTATCATCCCTGAGCCACGGACATTCTTGTACTGTTCGTAAGAAGTCTTTTTGACTACTCCCTTCATCGTACACATGAACAAGAAACCACCTTTTTCATTTTGGGCCACTCTAATGACTGAGCTAACTTTTTCATCTGGTTGAAGCTGTAATAGATTAACAATGGCTACACCCTTAGCATTTAGTCCAGTTGTCGGGACTTCATAAGCCTTTAATCTGAAGACACGACCTCTATTAGTAAAGAATAATAAGTAATCATGTGTACTTGTCAGCACGACATGTTCGATAATATCTTCTTCACGGGTCTTCATGCCTCTACGGCCCTTACCACCTCTGTTTTGCTTCTTATAATCTGCTTCAGGACTGCGCTTTATATAGTTCGCTGAGGTTAAAGTTACAACGACCTGCTCATCCGGGATAAGCTCTTCGTCACTAAATTTACCAAGTTCAGACGGAATTACCTTTGTACGACGATCATCACCAAATTTATTTCTTAGTTCAACAAGCTCGTCTTTGATTATTCCTAAAATAAGCTTTTCATCAGCCAGGATCTTCTTTAGTTCCTCAATTAATTTTTTAAGTTCAGCTAGTTCACTTTCAATTTTCTTGCGTTCCAAACCAGCTAATGTGCGCAATTGCATAGCCAGAATGGCTTTTGCCTGGATCTCGGATAATTTGAATCTGCTAATTAAATTAGCCTGTGCTTCATCGGTAGTTTCACTAGCCCGAATAACTGATATGACCTCATCTATATGATCCAAAGCTATAGACAGACCCTCCAGGACGTGAGCTCGAGCTTCAGCATTTTTAAGTTCGTATGTAGTTCTATTTCTAACTACTACTTGTCGGTGTTTGATGTACTCGTGCAAGATATCAGATAGTCCAAGCACTCTTGGTTGGATGCCATCAATTAACGCCAACATATTAAAATGGAACGACGTTTGTAGAGGAGTCAATTTATAGAGCTGATTTAATATCTTCTTGGGGTAAGCATCCTTCTTTAGATCAACTACAATTCTCACCGATCCACGAGCACTCTCATCTCTAAGATCAGAAATGCCGGTTATCTTCTTATCCTTAACTAGATCAGCTATTTTTTCTAGCAAACTAGCTTTGTTTAGAGCATAGGGAATCTCGGTGACTATAATTCTGAACGAGCCTTTCTTGGCACGTTCTTCTATATTCGCTACACCTCTAACTACAATGCCACCTCTTCCAGTTGCATATGCGGTACGCAAGCTATCTTTGCCATAAATAATGCCTCCAGTTGGGAAATCTGGGCCTTTTACATATTCCAATAGATCATCTAGATCAGCATCAGGATGTTCAATAATATGAATAATTGCGTCAACTATTTCAGTCAAGTTATGCGGTGGGATAGATGTCGCCATTCCTACAGCAATTCCGACTTGACCATTCAACAATAAATTAGGTAACTTAGCGGGCAATACTTCTGGCTCCATTTCTGAGCCATCATAATTTTCTCTAAACGGTACCGTTTCTTTGTCGATGTCCTCTAAAAGTGCCTGTCCTGCACGGGCCATTCTGGCTTCGGTATAGCGTTCTGCAGCTGGTGGATCACCATCCATCGATCCAAAGTTTCCTTGACCATTGACTAGTAGATATCTGGTTGACCAACTCTGAGCAAGCCGCACCATCGCATCATATATAGCAACGTTACCATGTGGGTGATATTTACCCATTACATCACCGGTAATTCGGGCACTTTTTACAAATTTTGTACCTGGTCTCCAACCATTTTTATCCATGGCATATAGAATACGTCGATGCACTGGCTTTAAACCATCTCTGACATCCGGTAAAGCTCGGGACACAATAACACTCATCGAGTATCGAAGATAACTGTCTTCCATTACATCTTCAACCGTTCTCATCTCAACGTTTTTTGAGTGAGTCTGAGTTGGGTCCATCAATTCAAATTCAGGTCTCTCTATTTCATCTTCATTCATTTTATATATCCAAATCCTTTACAAATTTTGCTCGACTTTGAATAAAGTTTTTTCGTAGTTCTACTTCTTCCCCCATCAACTTGCTGAAAATAGCGTCGGCTTTTTCTGCGTCTTCAACTCTTACCTGGATTAGAACCCTATTTTCTGGATTCATAGTTGTCTCCCAGAGTTGCTCGGCATCCATTTCACCCAAACCTTTATAGCGCTGTATGTCTGTGAGACCGGCTTGTTTTTTAAGATCATCAGCCTTATCGACTTTACTGCCGTTTTGCTTACGATTTTCAATTAATTTAGTGATTATAGAATCTCTATCATTATCGTCATAGGCATAGTACTTTTTATTACTTGGGCCTTTGAGAAGATAAAGAGGTGGTTTAGCTAGATATAGATAGCCTCCCTCGATTACTGGCCTTAAATATCTGAAAAAGAAAGTTAATAGCAAGGTATTTATATGTGAACCATCAACGTCGGCATCTGTCATACAGACTATTCGATGATAGCGAAGACCAGTGATATCAAATTGCTCATCAATACCTACGCCCAAAGCCTTTATGAGGCTTACTATTTCGTTGTTTGCTAGCATCTTATCTAATCTAGCTCTTTCAACGTTGAGTACTTTACCTCTTAGCGGGAGAATAGCTTGTGTTTTGCTATCTCGACCGCTCTTTGCCGAACCTCCAGCTGAATCACCTTCTACTAGATATAATTCAGACTCACTAGGATCTTTTGAAGAACAGTCTGCTAGCTTTCCTGGCATTGATGCGCTATCAAGTACACCTTTACGAATAATATTGTCTCTAGCTGCTCTAGCTGCTTTACGAGCTCGTGCTGCAAGGAGTGCTTTACCGATCACTCCTTTAGCTACAGCTGGATTTTCTTCAAGATAATACGAGAAATATTCAGCCATTACCTTGTCAACGTAACCGCGTATTTCTGGATTGCCGAGTTTATTCTTAGTCTGTCCTTCAAATTGAGGGTCAGGGATCTTTACCAAAATTACTGCAGTTAGTCCTTCTCGACAGTCTTCGCCAGTCAAGTTTTCTTCTTTTTCTTTAAGTAATCCACTCTTACGGGCATAATCATTAACGACTCTAGTTAAAGCAGTGCGAAACCCAACTAAATGTGTACCACCATCGGGATTAAATACGTTGTTAGCAAAAGCTTTGACGATCTCATTAAAACTATCGTTATACTGAATTGCTATTTCCACACCGACATCTTCAACTTGTTTATCTATATAGAATATTTTGTCTCCAACGATTTCTTTTCCAACGTTAAGGTGTCTAACATAACTTTGAATACCGCCTTCAAAATAAAATCCATAATTTTTACCAGTTATATCATCATAAACAGTAGTCTTAACACCTTTTGTGAGATATGCCTGATGACGTAAATAATCTACTACCCAATCGTAATCGAAAGTAGTAATTGGAAATATTTCGTGATCCGGCCAAAATGATATAGTAGTTCCTGTTTTATCTGTTTTACCAGCTTTTTCTAATTCGGTTTTTGGCACTCCTCTTTCGTACGTCTGCCTATATATAATTCCTTCTTTGTGTACGTCGGCAATCAATTTTGATGATAGAGCATTAACTACACTCATTCCTACACCATGAAGACCACTAGATACCTTATATCCCCCACCGCCAAATTTACCACCTGCATGAAGAATTGTGAGTACAGTTTCTAGTGTACTTTTGCCAGTTTTGGGATGCGTATCTACAGGAATCCCTCGACCATTGTCAGAAATTGTTACACCACCATCACTTAATAAGCGGACTGTGACTTCACTTGCTTCACCTGCAATAGCTTCATCGATGGAGTTATCTGCTATCTCTTTTATTAGATGGTGAAGTCCCTCTACGCCAGTGCCACCAATATACATACCTGGTCGCTTACGAACAGGCTCTAATCCTTCTAGTACTTGAATCTGTGCAGCATCATAAGCTGCCGATGGAGCTTTTTGTTTAACCATGCCCTCTTCAACTCTTATCTTTTTAGTAATTACTTATATTATAGGTGTTATAAGGAAAATATACAACCATAAGCTCCTTGATTGAACACACAATATTATGTTGGAGTATTAAGTATGTTTCTTACCTGGCAGTTTATAGATAAATAACCCAAGTTAATCTATTGATTCTGCTGGTCTTTGTAAGACAGATTACCTTCTTTATCGATATAAATCACATCATCATGTTTAAGTTCACCGTCTGAATTAGATTTATTGGGCTGATTAGAATCCATATTATTATTGCTCGGCTGAGATTTTTTACTGTCTAATCCTTTTCTTAATTGATCAGCAATGGAATCTACTTCTTTAGTATCCAAAGAATTACTGGATACATTTCTTTGATTTTCAGAATTATCAATCAATTTCGAGTCCTTAGCTGGTTCAGCTTTAACATTTTTCGGGCTATCTAAAGGTTTTGAACTTACGCTAGATGATTTAGTGATAGGGTTCTGTCGGCGTTTTTCTAGCCACTCTTCAAAGAATGATGATTGTCCAGTTGAAGGCATTGGTTTTGATACAGGATTCATTCCTCCACCAAACTGCGATGAAGCACCAAAAGTCGATCTTGGCGGTTCTTCAGTCGTTAATCGTTTAAAGATTTCCTTTTCAACTATCGACTTTGGTCTTCCATATTTCGCAGCAGAAAGCTGTTTTAGAGCCTCAGCCAGCTGTTTATTACTGTTTCCGAGTATTGGTAAGTCGCTCATACTAAAAGGTTGTGTTGGCATGCCTCCGATAAGCATACGCACAACAGAATTTGCCATTGGTAATCTTTGTAAATCATCTACGTCAAATACTGGCCTAAACTGCTTTTCAAGCGCCTCTGCATCTGTTGTACCCACTCTATGCGCAATGACAGTACCTATATTTCCAAACACGGCATCACGGACTTCTTCACTAAGTTGCGTAATGAATTGGTTAGCTACAGTCAAATTTAATCTATATTTACGAGATTCACTTAAAATAGTTGCAAAAGAATCAGTCGAGAAATTTTGGAACTCATCGACATATAAACAGAAGTCTCTTCGTTGATCCTCAGGAATAGTTGCTCGACTCATAGCGGCCGCCTGAAACTTCATAACAAATATCATTCCTAGAAGCTTAGAGTTTAGCTCACCTGTTCTACCTTTGCTTAGATTCACGATAAGAATCTTTCCGCTATCCATAATTTCTCTTAGATCAAATGAGCTTTTAGTCTGACCGATAATATTCCTCATCATTTCATTTGATAAAAACGCTCCAAATTTACTTACTACCCAGCTAGTAACTTCTCCGGCCTCATTCGATCGTTGTGAATTTGGCAACTCCTTTTGCCAAAAATCTAAGACTGTTTGGTCTGTAACATACTTCAATTTTTGCTTGGCAAAATTATTATCTACAAGAAGTTTTGGTATATCTATAAATGTACCCCCTTGCGGATCTGACATTAGGAGTAGTGCACAATTTCGAAATATATGTTCGTATCTAGGTCCAATGATCCCTTGTTTCATAGGATCATAAAGTTTATAGAGCATGCTTATTGCTTCCTGTATCAGGAAATCTTTTTGTTCTGGTGATTGAAATTCAAATAAGTTTAGTCCAATAGGGTAATCCATATCTGAAGGACAGAAGTAAATAACATCTTCAGTCCGCTCTTTTGGAACCATGCCCAACAATCTTTCAGCTGTATCACCATGAGGATCAACAAATGCAAAACCTCTACCAGCAAGCATATCTTGTAATGCCATATTCTCAAGAAAAACTGATTTACCAACACCCGTCTGACCAACTAAATACATATGTTGGCGACGATCTTTTTCACTAAGATATATCGGCTTCTTAACACCCCTAAAAACGTTATACCCAAGCAATAATCCCTCATCGAGTAGGTTTCTGGGTCCATCTACTTGTTTAGATGCTTGGCGTTCAAGCTGACTCGTTGGAGTATTGCTTGAATCTGGAAAATGAAATATTGTAGCTAACTCTACAACATTAAGGATATTCTTCCTCTGTTCTGGCGGGAAAAAACGCATTATATATGAAGTAGTAAAACTTTCTATATGCTTAGCAGGTATAAATTTAAAACCGTTTTTACCAGGTGCATCAAATAAAGAAAAGGTGGCCACAATATTACTAAGTATTGCTTGTGATCGTTGTGAAATATTCGACGATGCAATTACTCTTATTAACACCTCATAACCAGGGTATTTTGTCTTTTCTTCAATAGCATCTGCAATTGATTGGTCAAGATTAGATCCGGGTTTTTCAGGTATTTTTACATCAGTATTTTTTGGTTCGGGTGGTTTTATTGGTGCAATAAACATCTGTCTTAGCCAATAAAGTACCAGTTCTAATCCTTTTTTCTTATCCTTACCTTCTCTTTTTTTACCAGCTTCAGTTTTAGCAACTTTATTCCAACCAGCGGAAGCAGGTCTGAGTAGAATCTGTATTCCTGCCCCATCTTCTTTTCCTAAGGTTGCGAGCGCATTCAATAGGGATTGCATTGAATCTCGCTTCATATCCTGAAACGTTGCTATTGGATAAGCGTATGATTCCTTTAATACTAATTCACCGCCACTAGTGCCATTTATTTTGCCTACCGGACTAAATATATTATGCTCAGCGACTTCTTCGATTCTACTATTCGGATAAGCACTTAGTATCGCTTGTTCAACAATTGAAACCAATGCAACAGGTACAGCAGCATATATAAAGACCGATCCACTATGAGCAACAATTTCAAAGCTTATATGACGTTGTCCATAAAATTTGCTCTTGAAACCCTTCTTAGCTGTACTGGCAATGATGTTATATAAGACTTGAGCCTTGGATATATTCTCGTCAGCAATATCTCTAGCATCCCTTCCTTTAGTCTCTAGATCATCACTAGGTGGTGGAAGATGTATTAATAGAGGAACCATCTTTAGACCTCGCTCATAGCCTTTAGCCTCTCTAAGTAGTTTTCTTGTTCGCCAAAATAAGAAAAAAGCTAGCAATGCGAGTAACAAAACGATTATTAGTATAACTAGTCCAAAAGTTGAGCCCATATTTTATTAAACTCCTCGTTTAATATTTTCATCAGGCTGTTTTATATCTTTTCCATATCTCTTTTTCATATACTCTCTTTTAAAACCAGTCAATTCTACTGATTGTTGATGGGGATCTTCTCTTGTTTTAGCAACAATTTCTTTAGCTTTCTGAACCCACTCCTTCTCTATAACATCCGCATCATCTGCATTAGTGGGACCGATAGAAGAACTAGCGTCATCACTCTGAGTAGATTGAACTTGAGGTATTGGTGCTGTAAGTGGCAATACTGTCGCTTGAGCAACAGCATCATTAGCACGATTCAATCTCTCACCAGGAGCAAGATCAAGTTTTTCTGGATCTACTTGAATATTTCGATCTCCATCATTTAAGTGGGGAGCTAGTTTTTCTGGTCTTGGTAGCTCTGGTCCAGGAGCTGGTTGCATATGATCCATCTGAGGTTAGTATATCAAAAAAAGTATATGGCTTATAGGTCTAAGATTTGCTAATTACTTCGTTTGAGACCATACCAAATGATAATTACTGGAATTCCAATCGTTAAAAGTATATCTAGTATAGAAATTGTGCTTAAACTCTCGAGTGCCAAGAAAGTTACAGGGCAAAATGCTAATACTAAGGCAATAAAAATAATCTGAGATTGACGCAAATTATCATATGCAAGACTAATAATAATCAAGAACAAACTTGCAAAGAAAAAAAATAATAGCGAAAACACCATCAAGAAAATAGGAAGAGATGTCTGTACCGGAGAAGTAAAACTAAAAAGTAAAATTAGCAAAACACCTAAAATGATTACTAACAACAGTTTTCTTTTCATACTATTAATCAATTATAACCTTAAATGAAATAACCGCCCATAGAGACGGTTGTTTCAATTCAACAGAAAGCGAAACTTATAGCCCCGAGACGGTAAAACCGCCCTTTAAATATATTATTTCATGGCGCTTACCGTCTAGGCGGAGCTTTGACTGACCGCTCTCCTAAATAAGGAAAGCGATATCCGTAATGTCATTGTAGAGAGCTACAATCTACACCCGTTTTTAGTAAGTTTTTATTTCAACTCACTATGAAAAACTTACCATAAGAATTATCTTTAGTCAATCGTATTTTATAGCTATTTTTACAACTTTCATCTTAAATTAAAGCTTTTTTACTGTTGTAAATAACCTATATATCTCGTTGAACAAGTTAAGTATTGCCCGGCTATCCCCTAAATTCGATAGACAAATTTATAAAAATACATTTTAGTAATAATCTAATTATTTTTTAATTGATCCAGTGAAGTATTTTTATTTGAGTAATCAATTTATTGATAAATATTAATTATATGCGACGTCAATTTTTTTACATTGAATTGTTCGGTTATAAAAAATCTAATATTCATAGCTAAAATATCATTTGATGTACATTCAAGTAGTACTTTGCTTCTAAAATTTATCCTTAACCAATAACTCAAATAAATAACCAAAATGACTCAGTACCGTTTATTTTATTGTTTGTGATTTAAAATTTCAAAATGATTAACAACCAACCGTCGGTAATCAAAAATACATTTTTAGCTAAATATGCACTAAATTAATCGATTTAATAAGCGTCTAAATATGCATAATTTCTTTCAAATTGAATGAATAGAAAAACTTTTTAGTAGTTATACACAGCTTTATTAATTTTTGGCATTGACAGTGCTTTTGCTTATTTATTAAGATGAGTTCAGCACTGAATAAAAAAAGTGCTCAAAAACAAAAACCTCGACTGTAAACAACGGCTTCTCGCAAGCCGTTGTTTCAAAGGTAAACAGCCGAAGGTTAAATACATATAAAAACTTAAAACTAAGCCCCGTCACCGATCGCAGCTTGATGACGGGGCTTTAAATTTATATTTCATAAATTGTGGCACGAGTTCAGAAACTTATCATTTTGCAATAATTATGTTATTTACTAAAATCAATTTTACGAAAAATTATATAAACTTTTTTAACAATACATAGTTAATATTTGTGAATTAACTGTTATGGCTATAATTTAATTTCTAATTTTGATGTATTAGTGAGCTTTCATAGAATTATTATTTGACCACTGTTATTACATCTGTTATACTCAAGCTCTGAAAAAGGAGAAAGCTACATTAACAAGTACACTCGCCTCAATGAGGCTATAAGAGCGAGCGTTTTAAGGGTTATCGACCAGGACGGCAATCAACTTGGAGTGATATCCAAGCAAGAAGCACTTAAGGCAGCAAAAGATGCTGAATTAGATTTAGTCGAAATATCACCTGACGCTGATCCACCAGTAGCAAAAATTGTTGACTGGGGAAAATTTAACTATCAAAGGACTAAACAACTTCAGAAAAATAAACGTAATGCTAAAATAAGCGAACTTAAACAAATGCGTTTTAGTTTGAAAATTAGTGATCACGATATAGAAGTTAAACTCAGAAAAGTTAGTTCGTTCTTAGCTGAAGGCGATAAGGTAAGAATAAGCGTGATTTACCGCGGACGTGAGTTAGCACACAAAGAATTGGGCTATAAACTTATGGATAGACTTGTAGCAGAATTAGGTGAAAATGTAGTTACTGATCAACCTCCTCAATTCGCAGGTAAACAGCTAAGTGTAGTAGTAAGGAGTACAAATGCCAAAGTTAAAAACTCATAGTGGAACAAAAGATCGAGTAAGATTGACTAAAAACGGTGAGCTATTAGTCCGCAAAAGTTATAGGAGTCACTTTTTAGAGAAAAAAAGTATGGCACGAAAACGTACGTTTGCTGGATTTAAAAAATTATCTGGTAGTACCAAGCGTAATATCAAGAGGAAAATAGGAGCTTAAATGCGTATTAAAAGAGGTGTACCATCCCACCACAAACATCAGAAGATCCGAACTGCCACTAAAGGCATGACACATTCGCGACGTCGAAGCATCAAAATGGGTCGCCAGGGTCTCGTTAAGGCTCTACAGTATGCTTACCGTGACCGCCGCAACCACAAGCGTACCTTTCGCAATTTATGGAACAGCCGCATTAATGCTGCGGCAAGAGAACAAGGAATCAGTTATAGTCAATTTATAAATGGACTTAAGAAAGCTAATATTACATTGAATCGCAAAATACTTGCTGAACTAGCTGTAAATGAGCCAAGTGCTTTTAATGAAATTGTTAAGATTGCAAAACAAAAATAGATAACTGAGCCTTTCAACTAAAAAACCTCTCTTTACGAGAGGTTTTTTAGTTACCAGATCATCCGTAAGCCGGGTTCTGTTCTATCTGGTCATCTATCTAGACTTCTTATTGCTAAGAAGTTCAAGCGGATAAAATCGTGGACTCTGGCGAGCAACCAATTCATTTTATTGAACTAAAATCCACTCCTTGCAGCCAGCAGGGTTTACCTCCTATCCGAGTCACCCCGGTTAGCTGTGGGCTCTTACCCCACTCGTTTCACCCTTACTAAGACTTTTGATCTCAGCGGTTTCGTTTCTGTGGCACTTTCCCTAGGATTACTCCCGGTTGCCGTTAACAACTGCCGCGCTCTACGCTGCCCGGACTTTCCTCCCAAAAAATGGGTGACCAGTCGATGATCTAGCCTAATTATTATAACAGTTCCGACTTCAAACCATTCATATCTTGGCTATCAAGAATCTTGTTAACTTGTTCATCAGCAATTTTATTCATTTCTCTCGGCACATGAGTAAAATTAACTTTTTCAAATTGTTTTATTAGATTTTTAATATCATCATGAATTGGCCATAAATCTCGATTCTTAATTTTAAATACACCTATCATTTGATTTACAACCAGCAGACTATCTAGATAAACATGAACTATTCTTATTCCCATTTCCTTGGCATAACTTAGGCCCTGTCTAACAGCCTGATATTCTGCTTGATTATTAGTTGTTATTCCTAAATAGTCACCACCCTTTTTTACAACATTATCGTCCATATCTAAGATGATGAAGGCACTCGCAGATGGTCCTGGATTGCCTCTTGATCCACCATCCGTAAACATTTTTGCTTCTTTTAATTTATTAGTTGGTTCAGATTGATTAACTGGCTCAATAAACTCACTTTTTAACTCATATCGAATTATTTTTATAACTGATTCTAAGTTTACACTTGGACCATAAAAATTTTTAAAAGTTTTTATAATAGCATCTTTATCAGAAAATGATTCTCCACCAATTTCATCGGACTTAGTTAAATCTGATATTTTTTTGATAGTAATTTCAACAATTTGGCCATAACCAAATATTTGGCCATTATCCCTATTTACAAATTGCAAATCATCACCAACATCAAGTTTTTTATCATCAAATAACCGCCAAGTAGCAGTTAGCTTCTTATTTAAAATATCCTGTATTTGATTGGATGAGAATTTCAATGTTTTCATGTTTTAAAATAATTTGGTTGATTAATATTGTTGGTCGGGGTGACAGGACTTGAACCTGCGACCTCACGGCCCCCAGCCGTACGCGCTAGCCAACTGCGCTACACCCCGGAATACCCATCGCCCGTTTGGATCCCTGCTAGAAACCCAGGTGGGTGCTCTCACGTTAATTCCACGAAATTAACAAATATTAAGCTCCCATTGACATTTAATATTCAGAAATCAATGCTTGACGATGGGCTAAATAATTATAACTCAATTACAGGGATTATAGCTATTAGCCATTCCCTATTACTAAACCTATTAAGTGAATATCAATAGTTTGTAGAGTCGGACTTAAAAACTGGAAAAATATTAAAATGAATATAACAATTGCAAAAAATCCTAAGCTTTCTATTTGATTCATGATTCTTTGCAATCCTCTAGGAGCAAAGGCATATAAAACACGTGAACCATCTAGAGGTGGAAATGGTATTAAATTAAAAATACAAAATCCAATATTTATGGCTATAAATAAGTACCAAAATGTTACCCATACATTTAGATCAGGTACAAAAGTTAATCTAATCAATAGACCACCAATTACAGCCATGATTAAATTGCTTGCTGGGCCAGCGATACCTACTAACGCAGCTCCGAATTCATCGTATTTAAGTTTATAGGGATTAAATGGCACAGGTTTAGCTGCTCCAAAAGGTGGCTCGTGAAGTAAGACTAGTACTACAGGCAATAATACAGTTGTTACAGGATCGATATGCTTTAACGGGTTTAAACTTAACCGACCACTTAGTCTGGCGGTATCATCTCCTAGTAAGTTGCTAACAAAACCATGCATATATTCATGAACTGTCATGGAAATAGCTATAACAATTAAAGCTAAAATCACTAATAGTACCGAGTTATTACTTACCATCGACATATAGTATAGCAAAAGCTTTGATTGACTTTTCATCTCTTAAGATATAGACTTTACTACTGTATCTTCATTAAGGAACTATAAACATATGCATTCATGCGACATTACCGGTAAAGGTAAACAATTTGGCAACAGTGTCAGCTTTTCACAACGTCACACCAAAAAAGTCTGGAAACCTAATTTACAGACAAAAACTGTAGTTGTAGAAGGAAGAAAAGTTAAACTTAAAGTAAGTACCCAAGCTATTCGAACTATGAAGAAAAAGGGACTAATCTAATTATTCTGTTACAGCTAAACTATTAACTGATTTTTTAACTTAATCCTTTAGGAAGCACGCTCTAGTACTATCACTCTGGTTTTATCGCCAAACTCAGAGTCTTTTACTTTGAAAACGTTCATTTTTTCTGGTTCTGATATTCCCATTTCCTTTAGAAACACTTCTAGCTCTGCTTGAGGCACTTCGAAATGGATAGTTTTATCTGCATAATGCGTAGGAATGACTATTTTGGGCTCGATCTTCTTTATTAATTGCGCAGCCCCGTTAGCATCTAAAGTAAATCCATTCCCACCAACAGGAATAATAAGTATATCTATTAAACCAAGATTTTCAAGTTGGTCATCACTTAAGTCAGGATGTACATGTCCTATTATTCCTACTGAAAATCCTTGAAATTCAATATTATACATAGTTGATCTTAATCCTTCAGCATCTATATGAGCTTTAGCAGGTACACCCTTAACGGATACTTCAGAAATTTCATATTCACCAGGACCATCAATTAAAAAACGTCCGATATTCTTTGGCTCTTTATCCAAAGTAAATAGACTAACGTCGTCGGCTTTAGTCGCTGGCTTTAGTCCCAAGGAATCTAAATTATCGTCAATGACCATACTTATTTTCTTATCAACTAATCGCACACAATTAGCACCATAAAAATGAATTTCCATTTATGTATACTCCTTAAAGTAATTTATCTTTATCAATAAAAGTTATTTTTTTAGCACCTAGTATGTTTGATATGAAACGGTCATTAACTTGTTTTCTGTATTTAAATTCATCTAGTGAAAATACGCTATATCGCAAATCCTTTTTTTCAGCAGTTTCAAGTTCTGTGATCAAATGATCTATTGCCGAGTAGTTTACATCACCAACAATAAGAATATCTACACCTGTTGAATCATCGCGTGTAAATTGACCGGTATAAACAACCAGTCTAACATTACCTGTCTTTATAAGTTCTTGAACAAATGGATCCAATGCAACTTGATTGGTTGCAGCTTCAGTATCTACTGACTCTTCAACATCTTTGGCAGCTGTAGCTTTTTTATTCGCTTTATAATGTTTGCCCCCAAATATACTTGCTAGTTCAGCATAGTGTTCAAATGACTGGTTCACTTCATAATACAAACGGTTGTTTGTAGTATCAGAAGTTATAATACCTATACTTAAAAGGTTAGCTAACTCCCTTCTAACAGAGTTAATCTGCTCTTCTATCTTTCTAGTAATTTCGCGCACATAAAATGACCTATTTGGGTTTTGATAGAAAAGCTGCAATAGCTTTACACGAGTCTTTGAGCCAAACAATTGTTCGATCATATTAATATTGTACCAAGTATGGCATCGTTTAGTGCAATTTTTATTACAATTACTACCTAGGTCTTTTTTGAGCAGTTTTTGCAGCAAGCATCTCTAGTTCATTATTTAGTGGCGAAAGCTTAATATTCTGACCGGAATTATTTATGGCAAGATCTAATAAGTAGTCGGCGAATTCGGGAGATTTAGCTAATATTGGACCATGTAGATATGACCCAAAAACATTAAATTGAACTGCTCCTTCACTATTATCTTCGCCATTATTTCCTTGACCTTTTTTAGTTAAACCAAACTTACAGGCTTTTGAATTAAGAAACGTTCTCCCACTATGGTTTTCATACCCGACTATTTTACCCCACGTTGTTTTAGTAGTTACGTTGCCTATTAAACGACCATCTTTAGCCTCAGTGTATACATCCAGCAAACCTATACCTGGAATTTTTTTATCAAGCTGGGTTTTAAAATAATGGCCAAACATTTGGTACATACCACAAATCATCAGCATAGGTACACCTTCATTAGCTAAATTCTTAAGATCTGATGCTTTAGCTAATAAATCATCGGCAATAATTGACTGACCGGCATCTTGACCACCTCCACCGATAATAATATTTGTTTCTTTGGGTATCTTATCTCCTATACCAATAGGTATTACTTTTGAAGGGATGCTTCGCCACTCTAGTCGTTTTTGCAAAACTAATACGTTTCCATTATCACCATATATATTCATTTCTTTTGGATAGATATGGACGATATTTATGGCTTTCATATTTTTTCAACGCTAGTTAGTTTTGATAACATACTTCTTAAATTCAGCATAGCTGTATACGTGGTATAGATTAGTATACTGTCACCTTCTTTGATGCTATCCAAAGTGTTATTTAAACAATTCTGTAAATTTGATTCTGACTTATTCACGATAAGATCATCATATTTGAGCCTTAACGCCATATCAGCAGCTCTTGTGCCGCTAGTAATAATGGGGTTAACTCCAAGTAATGTTTTATTGAACGTAACATCCCATAACCAAGATATATCTCGGCTATCGGCATAATCGTCATTAATTGCAATGATTGTTGCTGCATGTTTAATTTGTGCTCCGCTTAACAGAGCATGTCTAAACCCCCCTGGATTTTTTACAAGTTGCAAAATGACAGATTTATTCCCAATTTTTATACTTTCACCCCTACCAAAAGCTGGTTTAACTATAGCAACATGTGTTGCTATTTTATCAACACTTATATCCAAGGCATAGGCTACCGCGCAAACTGCTACGGCATTTTGCGCATTATACGTCCCTCTTGCTGCAAGTGTTATAAACAAATCTTTATCATCAATTTTAATTTCTACCTTACCTTCTTCTTTTATTTGTCTTAATTCTGCAATGGCCTTTTGCTTGAGAGGATCAACCTTAACTTCGCCATGTAACTCATCATCATTAAGATATACTTTTCTAAGCTCTGGGCTTACTCCGAAATAATAAACTTTGTTTTGTGTTTGATTAGCCATTTCCGCCACTCTCGGATCATCTCTGTTTAATACAACGAAATCGGTAGTATTATGAACGACTTTTTGTAATAGCCTGGCTGTGTGGTCTATTTCTCCGAAGCGATCCATTTGATCACGCATAACATTTAAAATCAAAGCTGCCCGTGGTTTATATAATTTAACAAACTGGGCAGCGTATGCCTCATCTAGTTCAAATACAGCTATGTCATAAGGTAAATCTCCAGACCAGCTAGAACTCTGGATTATAGAAGCAACAATACCTCTAACAAAATTACTACCAGTTGGATTGGTTAAAACCTTTTTTTCAGAACTTAAAATTTGAGTTAACATTTTGGTACTAGTGGTTTTACCGTTAGTTCCAGTTACTACAACCACACCCTCAGGAAGTTTAGCTAGAGAGCTAGACAAGAAACTTGGGAATATAGACTCAACTACTAGACCTGGGAGTGCGGCACCCCTTCGGCCAATTAATTTCAAACTAAAATATGTTATTTTTCCTAGCCAGAGAGCAATTATTCGCATTAGCTATAGTTTACCGCTAAATGTCTTATCAAACCAAGTTAAGGCTGAGCTAGTGTCTTTGAACCAATGTATATCTGAATTTCTTTTAAACCAAGTCATCTGTTTTTTAGCAAGTTTGAGATCACTTCTTATAAAATCTACCAATGCTTGGTCCTCGCTTTTATCACCGTTTAAGACATCTCTAAAAACCCTGTAAATACCACCTGTCATTGCCTCAGAATCCCAGCCATACAGTTTAGATACTTTTATTATTTCTTTTAGCACTCCAGATTTTAGCATTAAATTTGCACGCTCTGTAATTCGATCTTCTAGTTCCACTCTTGTAGGGCTAATACCAATTATTAGGTAGTTTTTATTCAAGGGTTCTCTTGAAAGCTCAAAATTGCCTCTCTCAATTACCCGAATTAAATGTCTTTTATTTAGTTTATTTATTGGCATTTTTAGGCCTTTTTTTAGTAGCTTAATCTGTAAATGTTCAACATCTAGTTTTTCTAGCCTTTTACGTAACTCTTCCTTGGCCGGTGCCAGGCTAAAATTGTAAAGAACCGAGTCAACATAAAGACCACTTCCTCCAACTATAATAGGTAATTTATTTCGGTCTTTAATTGATTGGATTGTAAGATCGGCATATATCTTATAGTCGGAAACTGTAAATTTTTGTCCAGGACCGACTAAATTCAACCCCCAATGCACTATTCCATCTTGTTCTTTTTCATCTGGTTTAGCAGTTCCAATATCTAAATGCTTATATATAGTTCTTGAGTCAGCGGCTATTATTTCACCGTTATATTTTTTGGCAATATCAATAGCTAATTTAGTTTTTCCACTTGCAGTAGGCCCTATAATTGCCAATAAATCTAGTTTTTTGGCCACCATAAATACTCCGAAAGTTTAATAAAACCCTCATTTACAATTACAGACTCCTGCTCCAACAACCTAGCTTGTCCTTTGCGTCCATCTATTGTAAAACCTGAAGCCATGCCACCTCTAACATTAACAACTCGGTGCCAAGGAATATCCGGTGGACCAAAATGAGCTATTTGCCCCACTACTTGGGCAGCTCCAGGGTGTCCACAAACGGCAGCTATCTGTCCATAAGTCATTACCCTCCCAATTGGTATAGACCTGACTAGCTTATAAACCTCATCACGAAATGACTTATTCATGGTTTACATAGTCGAGTGCATGGTTCGGGATTTTGCTTCATTTGAGACAGTTTTTAGAAAATTTTCAATTTTTAAAGGAGTTGGATTTTGAACCACTAAATCACTT
>Ga0302320_10013236_pt1 | contig 17264 bp, 15 predicted proteins | sample Bog_T0_3_FD_202130 | JGI IMG/M metagenome (GOLD analysis project Ga0302320, IMG submission 202130) | Peat permafrost microbial communities from Stordalen Mire near Abisko, Sweden - Bog_T0_3 | ecosystem: Environmental > Terrestrial > Soil > Wetlands > Peat | place: Sweden: Abisko, Stordalen Mire...
ACAGCACGTCGAGACCGAGCACCTGTTCGAGCTGCTGGCCGACGATCCGCGCAGGATCGGGTACGTGCTCAAGGAACGGGTCGCGGACATCGCCCAGTTCACCGACGCGATCCGACGGGTGGCCGCGGGCGAGTCGGTGATCGACCCGGAGGTGGTGTCCCGGCTGGTCACCCGGCCCCGGCGGGACAGCCCGCTGCAGACGCTCACCGAGCGCGAGCTGGCCGTGCTGGCCCTGATGGCCGAGGGCCGCTCCAACCACGCCATCGCGGGCCAGCTGTGCATGTCACCCAAAACCGTCGAGACCCACATCGGGAACTTGTTCAGCAAGCTCGCCCTGCTGCCCGCCGCGGAAGATCACCGCCGAGTCCTGGCGGTCCTGACCTACCTGCGCCGGTAGCCGCTGCGGCAGCGAGGCGCTGACCCACCACCTCCTGGCCGCCGGGCACCCGCTCATCGCGACCGGCGCCTCCCGGACGTGCTGGACCTGGCTCCGGACGGCGCTTGCGCGGGCTAGCGGCCAGAATAAAAGGCCGCTGCCCTGCCGGCCATTTCCTGCGTCCCCGTAGCGCGCCGTCGGCGACGACCGCGGCGTCGATGCCATGATCGGTCTGGCGGACCTGGTACTCGATTACGCCCGGCGTCTTTACCACGACTGCGCGTATCACGAGCGGGTCGATGGTGGCGGGTTCTGTAGCGGAATATCTCGTCGGCGCTCCTTCGACGGCGGCGCTCAGGTACGGGTCGCCGACGGCGGGGTGGCGGATGACGCGGTCGGTGAGTTCGTAGTGGATAAGCGGCTGGGTGTGGTTGTGCAGGTTGGCCAGGAGCACCTTGGCCGATGCCGTGCCTCAACTGACACAGCCCGAGGTTGCCGCGGCGGTACCTAAGGGCGGATCTGGTGCGACTCTGGAACGCGTTCTGGTCAGCCGCCGCAGGGAGAACGAACGACGGCATTTCGGCCGCCGGGCCGCGCATACCGTCTGGTGACCGCATCGTGAAGGCGCGCACGCCGTTCGCGATTCGCGGCATGGTCTTCGACTGGAGGCGTGCGCTGGGGCAGGGAGTCTTGCAGCCATTCCTGGAGTTCGCGATGACGAAACTGATAGGTCGCCCCGGATGCCCGCAGCAACCCGGCCTCGCATGCCCAGTCTAGAAACCTGCCCAGGCGCATTGGCAATCTATGCCTAAATACTGCGATTATCAGTCCGGTACAGTGACGCCACCACGCAGGTGCCATCATCGGCAGGCCGATCAATATTCCGGCGATTGCCCCATAAACCAATCCGGGCAGCAGCGGCACGGTAAGGGAGTTAGCCACCTCGCCCGCGAACGATATCCATGCGCCGCCAAGCGCTGCGACCGTAAATTTAATAAAGAACTCTCTGCTCAGTGCCGCGCGTGGCGACGTGAGATTGACTTCGCTTCCCCATGATTGTTCGCTGTCCAGGGCATGAAGAAGTCCATATCCCAGCGAGAATGCAGCACCTCCCGCGAAGCCGAAAGCGAATCCGCCGATAAGAATGCCAATAGGAACAAAAAGGGCAGCCCCTCTCATTGAATATAGTGCACCGAGGGTAGTACGCTGCCGCAATGCCAGGTGTGCCCGGCTGTCTATACTTGGCGCCGGCCAAGGCAAGGCGGAACGGCATGCTATATATATTGGCACTGCGAAGATAACCAGGACGGAAGCCGAATTAATAATCAAGGACGTCATCGGATAAGATCCGGTGAGTAGCAAATTCGTTCTGCGCGCCCAGTCACTGGGTGTACCGATGAGAATGAAGCAGGCGACCGCCATTCCTGCGGATGCAGCAAAGAGACTAGTTGCGACATGGATGCAACGCACGAGACGGATTCCGCCGATCTGCCATAGCAGATGAGGCGTTATGTCGATGCCAGACATTCCCGCCGGGGCGTGACTTGAATTGGCGGCACGGTTGCCCTGATCTTCAAGGTAAAATGCCAAGCTTCTAAGCCAAGTGGTTACATGCTCAGGGCCATAACGAGCGCGTCGTGAAGCGATTCGATGCACCCGCCAGGTCCTTGCATACAGTCGCGTAGCGGCGGGAATATAGGCTGCCAGCAATGCGTCGTTGATCCGTTTGGTAGCGCGCTGCAGATCTTCTCCAGGGTGAGTTCGCAAAAGCGGCGCAGGAAGCAGCTTATCCTCAGACGCGGTGACCGCCAGCAGAAGTTTCCATGGGGTCGCGAGGGCCGCACGCGCAGCGATCCCGTCAGTCGCGGCCAGATCTGCAAGCGCTTCCTGCCAGGGCCGGTGCAGCGGGTGACGGACGGGATACCGGGTTAGCAGGTAGGTTTGGAGCTGCTCGGTATCCAGGTTGCGCATGGAAATAATCTGCGCTTTCGCTAGACTGTGCCCACCGGTCACGAGTTGCTCGTACCTATGCGCCCGGCAAGTAATCACAACAGGCGCCGGCGTGCCGATGTCATTATACATATTGAAGGCGTCGAGAAGCGCTGAAGCCCTTTCAGAGGCACCAGGACTACCAGGCTTCGGTTCCGGATCCATTTCATCGAGTCCGTCCAGAACCGGGAGAATGCGCCGCTGCTCAACCAAATCTTTCGCTTCAAGCGGATAGATTCCATAATCGATAATTAGGCGTTCTGTCAGCCATTGCTCCAGATCCTGGCCGTTGGCCCAGCTCACCGCCGGAAAACGTACCGGCACGGGGCTGGTGCGATCTATTTCCCTGACTATCGGGCGTACCAATTGTAGTACCAGTTCAATCGCCAGCACAGTTTTCCCGGCTCCGGGATCTCCCAAAATGACCATGCGATGGCTGGGGATTGCTGAGAAGAAAGCACCAATACCCAACATGTCGCGCGTTTCATCGCCCTCTTCGTCGCGGAAATGGATCATCAGCTGAAGCATCTTGTCCACTAGGCCAGTCACAGGTACGGGCTGGTCCTCCGTACCACCTTTCCCTGGTGCCTCTTGGTCGGGGGCGAAGGTCACCCTGATCGCCTCATGGTGCCCCGTGAGTGCGAGGCGAGCCGCAGCTTCCTCTCGTCCGACCCGACGCGCCAGCAACAATCGCGTATTGACCGATTCTCGGCTGCCCAGGAGCCGGCGCATCAGGGTCTGAGCTGCTGCGGATACCAGTCCGGCGAGCGTTATGGCGGTTCCCGCTAGCTGTGATTCGTTGGCTAGCCGAGACAGTTGCCCGTCACTGGCAAAAGACGCCCTGACCACTGACCCTGCCAGCAACAGCACACCACCTGCCACCGTAACCCAGATTGACCAGCCGATCCACGTCATAATCCGCGGGAGCGCCAGCCAGCTCCGTAGACGCGACATGACTACTCCCGTCACTCAAGTTAATTGCCCTTGCGGTACCCAGATGGGCACTCTCATGCCGCAGACCGCCTAGCCGACGGATCGCTGCGTTACTATCCTGTGGCCGCGGTGCGGCTGAAGTATGAAGCCGCCCCGGCGTTTCGAATGGAGCCTCTGGAAATGCCAGGGCGGTTCAGTGGTCCGTATTAACGCCATTTGCGGTCCCGGCCGGGCCGCTTGGCCGCCACATCCGCTAACAGGCGTTCCGATCTGATGCTCAGTGCCGCCCAGCCCGGGGAAGCCTTATCTCAGGTCATTCTGTATGGCCTCCGCAAATGCGGCTTGTCCGGCTGGATTCGGATGGAAGCTTTCAGCTGCTGGATTCCCGTCGGTCTCCAGGTGGAGTCCATTTATCCATGGGTGATCTGAGCACACTCCATGACCTTGTCCGCCGCCATCGTATAGCAGTCGCGGGTCGACATACGTTACGTTGACGCCTGCCGCCTGAGCTTGCTCTGCTTGTGCGATGATTTCGGCGTCCAGCTGGTCGACGCCGCCGTTGATGAATTGCTGGTTTTTCTGGCTGATAAATACATGGGCGCCTATGCGGCTGTAGCCGACGCCGAATCCATATATGTCGCACTGGCTAGGGCCGGGCTCATCGTTGAACAGATGGGGATAGAGCAGGACGTAGATTGACGCCTTGGGAGCGTCCCGCTGTATAAGCTCGTACAGATGAGCTAGCGAGGGGACTGGGCCCGAGCATTGCGCGGGAGGATCGCCTTGAGGCGTGATGCATGGCACATCCTGCCCAAGCCTTGAGATCAGCTGATCTTCATATTCCGCCAGGGTCATGCCGTTTGTAGAGTTATCGCCGGCATAGATTTTATCCGCGCAATCCCGAGAACCATTCACTCCGAGAAAAGAAGCATTCACTCCGTAGATGCAATCCTCGACTACATTCGTGAAATCGACGTCATTGCCGCCAATGCTGATTGTTACCTTGCCTGTTGAGCTGCTGAGCTTGTCGAGTTGCGCGCCCTCACGGTGAGCCTGAGAGGTCTGCCCGTACACCACATTTTGAATAGTTGATCCGCTGCAGGCCACAAAGTCTTCTGGTCCTAGATCCCACCCGGTGGCGTGCTCTGTCAGAAGGTTCGGGTATGCCTCCGGAGATCTGTGGCACTTATCGGTGGGCACATCGGTTCCCTGGTCGTATGACGGGTTTCCCTCACCGGAGGAGTACGAGTCCCCCAGAGCTACATATTCCGCCGTAGATGAAAGCGTACTGGGCGTCGACGTAGGCGATGGGGAGTCAACGGTGGGGGTGGGCATCGAAAGGGCGGCGTCGAGGGCGTGCTTGGTAGCTGGGCCGACCATACCGTCCTGCTGAAGACCGTGTGCCTGCTGGAACGCGATGACCGCTTTCCAGGTCTGTGAGCCGACCTCGCCGAAGATGCCGTCCACAACCAGGTTATTGCCCGGAAGGGAGTCCAGGTCGGATTGCAACTTAGCGACGCATCCACCACGCGGGTATCCGGTGCGCAGGGTCGGGCAGTCGTCGAGATTTACCGGGGGGAGCGATTGGTTCTGGACGGCAAGGGTCTCGTGTTTGGGCGTCTGGCTCGTCCCGGAAGTGGCCACAGCAGCCACCACGGCCGGCGTCAGGATTCCCGCCGTGATAGCGGATAGAATGCGAAGTTTTCTCGGTTGCATCATTTGATCTTCCCTCGAATTTGATCCGATGCCATGAAGGGCAAGTGCGAGCGGGACTGAATCTGGCGGGCTCCGGGTTACCCCAGCTTGTCAGTTAGAAATAAAGGTTCTTGATATCTCTGTACTAGGTCTTGATGGCCTTTCTGCCGGGCTTGAAATATCTACGGGCCCGATGTGCGTAGCGGTTCGCATCATCGGCAGGATTCGTGCCGCGATTTTCTGGCGGCTAGACCTGGGGAGCCCGTCGCCGGATGCAGCCGCCTCGGCAGGCGGCGCGCGCCGGGCCGGCGTGATCTGTGCCGCACCATCCGGATAGCCCTCCCTGTCGCTGAGGCTGTCAGTGCTTCACCTACGGGCCGGGTACGCGGATCGGTTCGCTCGAACGAGAACTTTTTTCGCCGGCCTGCCCGCATACTGGAATTCGGGAAATTCCGGGCGGTTGTCAGCCAAACCGGTCAGCCGGGTAACGTCGTAGAGGCTGGGGGGCTTGCCGTGGCGCGGGGCGACAGTGGAGCACGCACCGGTCCGCACGAGATCGGTTTAATCGCCAGGATCGCCTCCAGGAACGACCCAGACGAGGCGGCCCGGCGGCTCTATCGCAAGTACCACATGGAGCTGTTCAGATTCGGCGTCCACGTGCTCCACGACCAAGGGCTGGCCGAAGACATGGTCCAAGAGACTTTCATCAAGTTCTGCCGGCAGGCCAGCAACTACGATCCCAGCCGGGGCCCGGTCCGGGGCTGGCTGTTCACTATGGCCCGCTCAGCGGCCTACGACATAGCGCGGCGCCCCTCATCCCGCCCATTCCTGCCGGTCGAGGACTTCCAGCTGCCCCCTCAATATGACACCGTTGATCAGGCGCTCACGGTCCTGACCGTGGACCAGGCCCTCGATAAGCTGCCGTCGATCCACGCCAGTGTGATGCGGCTGGTCCGGGACGGCCTGACTCATTCGGAGATCGCCGAGCGTCTGGGTATCCCGATCGGCACCGTCAAATCCCGGTCGGCCAAGGCAGCAGACACATTGCGAGCCGAGCTGGCCAGTCTGCGAGGAGGCGGCGGTGCTGACTGAGCAGCAGATCGAGCTGGCCCATCCCGAAGCCTTCGACTTCGTGTTCGGTAATCTGCCTACGGCCGAGGGCGTCGAGTTCATCCGCCATCTGGACGGATGCCGCCACTGCCGGGCCGTCCTTGACGAGTACAGCGAGATCGGCGGGATCATCAAGGACCTTCCCCCTCGCACCGAACCGCCAGCCGGCCTCGAGGACCGGACGGTCGCCGCCATGACCGCAGCTCTGGCCGAGCAGAAGGCCGAACTCGCGGGCCACCTGGATGCCGGGGATCATGATGGGGAAGACCTTGCTGTCACGCGGATCTACCCAAAACCTGAACGCGAGCTTCCCGCCGAGCACAAGACCCGAGTCCTGCCGGCGCTGCAGCCCGGGTCCTCAGAAGACCCCGAACCTCAGCCTGAGGTCACCCACCTGCCGGTGCGGCGGCGGCATCGCAGCCGATTGGTCGCGGTCGTTGCCGCCGCGGCCGCCATCGTCATCGCCGCGATCGTCGTCCCGCTCAGCCTTACTGGTGGCCCGGGCAACCCCGCACAAGTCACCGTTGTTGTCCCCCTTCATGCCACCGCTGCGGCCAAGGTCTTCGGGACCGGAGCCGCGACCGCACGAGCGACGGCCCGCCAGGCCGGCGAGAGCTGGACGTTCGATCTGACCGTTCATGGCCTCAAGCCACTCCCCGGCAACGACATATATGAGTGCTGGTGGGTGGGCCCGGGCCGCACATCAGGCCGCAAGCTCCTGGTCACCGGCGGCTCGTTCGTCGTAGGGAAATCCGGATCGGCCACACTTACCATGACGACGGGAGTCGACCCCCGCCAGTTCCGCACCATGGAGATCACCGCCGAATCGCCAGGCAACGGCGCTTTGCACGGACCGGTCCTTCTCACCGGCCAGACACTCTGACCGCCGACGGGACCGGCGTGGCCCATACTGGAGGTGTTCGCTGAAGCGGGTGCGGTTGTGTGCGGAGGGCCGGAGCCGGGTATCACGCTCGGCACCCGTGTATTACTTTCTTACTTGTCTTAACCGTGTTTTGCGGCATTGTGGTACCCGTGCGCGGTGGACATCGAATGTTGGCATCAAGGCGGGCATCAAGGCGGGCATCATTCGATCGAGGCTTAGGACCCAGATGAGATGAGGCGGCTGCGGCGATCTGGCACCGGTTCCGGTGTGAATGCTCCGCCGGATGAGGCGGAGTCACCGCCGGTTCCGGCGTCCGCCGAACAGGGTGCGGCGCAGGCAGAGCAGCCGGGCGGCCCTGCGGTCAGGCGCCGGCGGCGGCTCCGGCGCATCGTGATCGCGGCCCCTTTCCTCATCGTGCTGTCGTGGGCGATTGTTTCGTATACCGCCTGGATGCTGCAGCCGACAAGCATGCAGTGGAAGGCGCGCAGCGCCGAATGGGTCAGAAACGAGGTCCCTTTCGGCAACTCGATGGTCGACCAAGGCGAGCACATCTACTACAGCGTGAACGCGCCAAAGACGGGCGGCCCGCAACTGAAGGGCCTGCCGACGGTCGGGCAGAGCCCGGCGCGGACCAGCCCCCCGAAGTCGCAGGCCGCTGCCTGGCCGCCGCCGGTCAAGCCGGTCTTCCCGCACCCGCTGCCCGGCGAAGGAGTCTGGAAGCCGACCGGCCGGACAAACGACGGCGGCCCACCAGTGCTGGTGACGACCTTCCGCCCTGAGCTCGAATATCCCCAGCTTGTCGCCTACGTCGCCTGGTTCGACCACACGCGCACCGAGATCGGCTACTACCCGGGCCGCTACGAGCCGCCGAACGCCGCCGTACGCGGGCCAATGATGGTCCCGGACGATCAGCGCTGGCGGCTGCTTGCGACCTTCAACGGCGGCTTCACCTACACCGACGGCGCTAATGGCTCGGCCGACAACGGCCGGGCGAACGAGCCGCTGGAGGACGGCAACGCCACGCTCATCGGCTACCGCGACGGTCGCATCGCGATCGTGGACTGGAGCGGCAGCCCGGCTGTAGGCTCGGACGTCGCGTGGGCCCGCCAGAGCCTGGCACCAATCGTCTGGAACGGGAAGCTGAACCCGCAGCTGAACGACAATCCGAACAGCCCCCAGTGGGGGTATACGCTCGGCGGCCTGACCCGCGTCTGGCGCAGCGGTGTCGGCATCGACAGTCGCGGCAACCTTATCTACGTCGCCGCCGACAACCAGACAGTAATCACCTTGGCGAGGATCCTCCAGCACGCCGGTGCAGTTCGGGCGATGGAGTTTGACATCAACCCTGAATGGCACACCTTGATCACTTACGCCCACGACACTAACGGTCTCGTCCCCACGATGGTCGGGGCCAACCCGATGCAGTCCCCCAACCGTTACCTCGTCCCCGACGACCGTGACTTCTTTGCTGTCTACCTGCCCCTACCCGGTCCGGTCACCGTCCCCTTCAAGTAGGGGGAAGGTTGCCCAGGCAGTGGGCGCGCGAAGAGCTTGCCTGGAGCGGCGGTCAGGTAGCGGGCTCGGGCAGCGTCACGGTGGCTGGATGGCGCCCAGTGGGGAGATACGCGCGGCACTGGACCCGAAATCCTCCTGGGATATCCGCGCGACGAAGGCGGCCGCGTTGCCGCCGGGCGCGGGCTGGCCCGCCCTGCCCGGTGAACTGCAACGGGTAGAGGCGGGCTCGCTCGAACTGCCCGCTGGAGGACAGCGTCACGTGCAGGATCGCGCTTAGGGCGAGATCGCCATCGGTCCCGAAGTTGCCGTAGCCGGGAAGTTGCCGAGGCTGTAGGCGATAAGGTGCCCGTGCCAGAACTGGATGCCGCGCAGCACATGCGGGCCGCTCGCGATCACGAGGCTGGCGCCGGAGTCGATGGCCAGGTGGGCGAACGCCTCCGGGTTGCCCCGGTCCTCCCCGAGGTAATACTCCTCGTGCCCGGTGACATGGTCTGCGGCGGAGCCTTCGGCGCCGGCGTGCATGTAGACGACGACCACCGAGGCTTCCTTGGCGGCCTGCCGGATGAGGGCGTGGGCCGCGGGCAGGCCAATCTGTGCCCCCTCGATGCGAACAGAGCACACCGTATGGCAGCAGCCTGATCCCTCACGTCCAGGCAGGTGAAGCGCCTATGCGCAGGTAGGACCCCCGCACTTGGCCGCACCTGGTCCCTACATGTACAGGCCGCCGTTGACGGGGTAGACCTGGCCAGTAATGTAGGCCGATTCGGGGTCGGCCAGGAACTCCACCACCCGGGCGACCTCGTCCGGTTCGCCGAGTCGGCCGACCGGGATCCGGGCGACGACCTTCGCCATCGCGTCGGCCGGGACCGCCGCGGTCATGTCGGTCGTGATGAACCCGGGCGTGACGGTGTTGACCGTAATGCCCTTGCCGGCGGTCTCGATAGCAAGGCTCATGGTCAGCCCGAACATACCCGACTTGGCCGCCGCGTAGTTGGCCTGCCCGAACCCGCCCGCCGAGCCGATGATCGAGGAGATGTTGATGATCCGGCCGTAACCGCGGTCCAGCATGTGCTGCAGCACGGCCCGGGACGTGTAAAACGCGCCGGACAGGTTGACGTGGATGACGTGGTCCCACTCCTGCGGATCCATCTTCCGCACCGTCTTGTCGATGGTGATGCCGGCGTTGTTGACCACGATGTCCACGTGCCCGTGCCGGTCGAGGACCTCGTGGAAGACGCGGAGGACGTCCTCGTTGTGGCCCACGTTGCCCTGGTGGACGCTCACGCCCCGGTCGGCGTACTTATCGGCGAACTGCCCAGCGTGGTCGTGGTTGGTCGCGTAGCCGGCCGCCACCGTGACGCCGCGGTTGAGCAGCCGCTCGCTGATGGCCAGCCCGATGCCGCGGGTCCCGCCGGTGACCACCGCGACCTGCCCGTTCATATCACCCACGGTGTACCTCCGATGCTGTCAGCTTGGCGGATCTAGATCAGTCGGGCACGGTCTCGCCCGTGGCATCTCCGATGGCCGGGTGCCGCCCGCTGCCCATGAGAGGCGGCCTTTCGCGGTCGCCTGCGCGGGGGGCGGGCCACGTCGTCCGGTCCTGCCACCACGAGCCGCGGTGCCTGGTGGCCGAAGCGCACCAGGCCGCGGGATCAGGGGCTGCGTAGTCGGCCGCCTCGGACCGGGCCGTCGGGCCGGGCGGGTTGACGACTCCGGCGCGAGCGCGTCCAGCAGGAAACCGGTACCGAACCGGGCCTTGGCGTCCCCGACCAGGTCGCCCGCCCTGGCTGCCAGATAGCCCTGCCGCACCGCGAAGGTCGCCGGGTTCTCGCTCCACACCGGGTCCGCGAACCCCTTGTCGCCATCCGGCACGTCGACTGGCGGCTTCACGTCCATGTCGGCAGCCTGCGGCCGCCCACAGCCGCCCGCCAGAGGAGAAAGTCCCGGTATGCCAGGCGGGCACCCAACTCGCCGACAACAAGCTCATACGCCACCGACCAGGCCCCGGCCCGGCAAGACGACCAGGCTTCCCAGCACGCGGGATCCGCAGGCACCGCATCGGACAATCCCGATACGCCAGATCGTTCCTTCTGCGCCCATACCGGTACCTACGCAGCAGATCGAGTTGCTGCGCGTTTCGGCAGGTCAGGTATGGCCTAATCTGCGACGGTGGTGGCTGCCGGTATCTGGCCACCAAGTGCAGGGCGGCGGCCGCGCTGGGCCGCTACAGCACGACCTGAATGGTCCGCTCGTCGGTGCCGCGGACGACGGCCAGTTGCAGGGTGCCGCCAAGGGCCGCCCTCAGTGCGTCGAAGAGGTCATCCATGCCGCGGACCGGGCGGTCTCCGGCCGCGATGATCAGGTCGCCCGGCGCGAGGTTCGCGCGTCGGCGAGAAGCTGTCCCTGGAGCAGTTCAGCTCGCTTCCCTACCTGGCCACCACCTGCGAACGCACGAAAACGACGGCCGAAGCGCAACTCGACCGGCTCGGCATTCCGCGAAACGTCGAGTTCAGCACGACGTTCGGTATGGTCCCGAACCTGCTGAGCGGCTCCCGCATGATCGCGCTGGTACACGAGCGCCTGGCCTTGGCCCTAGCCGGCCAGACCACCCTCCGGCTACTGGAACCACCGATGCCGCTGCAGCCGATCCACCTGCTGATGCTCTGGACCAGCTCCGCCGAAACCGACCCCGGCCATAGCTGGCTTCGCCGACGGATCCTGTCCCTTGTCGCCGAACTGGACAGGGCAACTGCCGCGCGTGCCGGGCGTGTCCGGCCGGCCGGGGATTGCGGTCACGGAAGGACTCTGGCCGAGGACGGCCGGAAGAGCTGACGCTCAAGCATGCTGGTGGCGGGGGGTGGCTGGCTCATTGCGGACGTCTTGAGGCCAGCGAGGCCGCTGACCGGGGATGAGTGCTTCCAGGGCGCCGACGTGCGCCTGCACGTCGGCGTCTCCGGCGAGTGCCCGCTGGGCGACGAATCCGAGGGTTATCGACTGCAGCAGCTGCGCTATCCCGTCGGGATCGGCGGTGGGGTCGAAGGTCCCGGCTGCCTGCCACCGTCGCACCACGTCGGCGAACAGCTCGCGCTGCCTGCGGTAGGCGAGGCGGGTGAGCGCCCGGAGTTCGGGATTGCTCTGGGAGTGGCTCCAGCCATGCAGGGAGACGAGCAGGCGGTCGATGCCGTCGCGCTTGTCCTGGCCGAACTCCGTGATGGTGCGCAGTAGCTGCGCCATGAACTCGGGCAGCGGCGGCGGCTCGGGATTCGTGAGGATCGGGACGAGCTGCCGGCCCATCGCGGCCGTTCCCTCGGTCACGACGGCGTTGATGAGCTCGTCCTTGCCCTTGAAGTAGCCGTAGACGGCGCCGGTTGACAGGCCGGAGCGGGCGATGATCATCTCCATCGAGACGGCTTCGAGGCCGTGTTCTTGCAGGCAGGCGCGTGCCGCCTCGAGGACTTGCTCGCGCCGGGCCTCGCGGCGCTCGTCGGTGATCCTGGGCATGGCACCACCCTACCATCAAAAAGAATGAAGGTTCAGTCTTGACAGCCGAGGTGAACCCATTAGAATAAAAAGAATATTCATTCGCTTAGGAGATGCGCCATCATGCCCGAGAGATCGCGACCAGCATCATGAACAACGCCACCGCTCCAGCGCACGCCGATACCAGCCCAGCCGCGGTAGCGCACCGAGCGCGCCAGGCGGGCACCCCCGGCCCGGCGCGGGGACCAGCCCCCGAGCCAGATGTGGCCGACGCAGATCCCCGGCGCTGGCTGATCCTGGCCGTCGTCGCCCTGGCCCAGCTGATGGTCGTGCTCGACGCAACGATTGTGAACATCGCGCTGCCCTCGGCCCAGCAGGCCCTGCACTTCTCCAATATCGAGCGGCAGTGGGTGGTGACCGCCTACGCGCTCGCGTTCGGCAGCCTGCTGCTGCTCGGCGGCCGGCTCACCGACCTGATCGGCCGCAAGGCGACGTTCATCGCCGGCCTGGCCGGCTTCGCGGCCGCATCGGCAGCCGGGGGCGCGGCGAGCAGCTTCGGCATGCTCGTCGCGGCCCGCGCCTGCCAGGGCGCCTTCGGCGCGCTGCTGGCCCCGGCCGCACTGTCGCTGCTGACCACCACGTTCGAAGGCACAAAGGACCGGGGCAAGGCGTTCGGTGTCTTCGGCGCCATCGCCGGCGCCGGCGGAGCGGTGGGCCTGCTACTCGGCGGGCTGCTGACCCAGTACCTGAACTGGCGCTGGTGCCTGTACGTCAACCTCGTGTTCGCCGCGCTGGCGTGCGCCGGAGCCGTCGTGCTGCTGCGCCGGCAGCCGGTCAGCCGGCGGCCGCGGCTGGACCTGCCCGGGCTCGCCGCCGAGGTCGGCGGCATGTTCTGCATCGTCTACGGCTTCTCCAACGCGGCCAGCGACGGCTGGCACGCGCCAGCGACGTGGAGCTTCCTCGCCGCAGGCGCGATGCTGCTGACGGCGTTCGGCTACATCGAGACGCGGGCCCGCCAGCCGCTGCTGCCGCTGCGGATCGTCCTGGACCGCAACCGGGCCGCTGCCTACCTGTCGATCCTCATCACCGGCGCCGGCATGTTCGGCATCTTCCTGTTCCTCACCTACTACCTGCAGGAGACCCTGAGCTTCAGCCCGGTCATGGCCGGCGTCGCCTTCCTGCCCATGGTCGGCGCGATCATCGTCGGCGCCAACCTGGCCAACATCGTGCTGCTGCCCCGCATCGGTCCCAAGTTGGTCGTCGCGCCGGGCATGCTCGCCGCCGCCGCCGGACTGGCCTGGCTGACCCGGATCGGCGTCCACTCCAGCTACCCCGCAGACGTCCTGCCGCCGCTGCTGCTCGCATCCACCGGCCTCGGTTTCGTGATGTCACCGTCGATGAACACGGGGACCGCCGACGTCGCGTCATCCGACGCGGGCGCCGCCTCGGCCATGGTCAACACCGGCCAGCAGGTCGGCGGCTCGATCGGCACGTCGCTCCTCACCACCGTGGCAGCCAGCGCCGCCGCCAGCTACCTGGCCAGCCACCTCAGCCCCCGGCTGATGACCGGCGGCCACCCGGCACCCGCGCTCGCCGAACTCGCCCAGGTGCACAGCTACACCACCGCGTTCTGGTGGGCCGCCGGAATGTTCGCGGCCGGGTCCCTGCTCGCCGCCCTGCTGTTCCGCCGCGGCGCGCCCGCAGCGCCGGCCAGACGGGAGGCCTAGACACGCCGCCTACACGGCTCAGCTCGAGGCGCGCGCGGGCCATGACGTATGGGACCGCCTCGACGCGATCACCTGCCCGGCCCTGGTTGGCTACGGCACCTACGACGGGATCGCGCCGGTCCAGAACAGCACCGCGATCCCTTCGCGCCTCCGCGGAGCCGAGCTGCGCGGCTGCTGGCCTCGGGCTACCAGCATCCCGGCCGCTGGCCTCGGGCTACCACCATCCCGGCCGCCTTCGCCCAGGCTGTGGCACTGCGCGCGCTGGCGGATTCATGGGTGCACGAACGAGACATCCTCGTCCGCCACACCTGCCGTCCAGGGCAACTCCGTCGCTCACGCTTCACTGCGGCGATGCAGTTGAGAAAGTTCTACGTACGTGGCGGCGTTGCGCTCGATCGCTGCGCGCTCCTGCTCGGACAGGTCACGCCGGACCTTGCCCGGCACTCCGGCCACCAGCACCCCCTCTGGGACCTGTTGCCCTTCGGAAAGCACCGTGCCGGCGGCGATGATCGAATAACGCCCCACGCGGGCTCGGTTGAGCACGATCGCGCCCATGCCGATGAGGACCAGATCCTCGATGGTGCACCCGTGGAGCGTCGCGTTGTGGCCAATGGTGACGTCTGAGCCAACGGACAGCGGCACGCCGGGATCGGCGTGCAAGACGCACCCATCCTGCACGTTGCTGCGCTCGCCGACGGAGACGGTGTCACGGTCGGCGCGGAGAACGGCTCCGTACCAGACGCTCGCCTCACCGCCGATTGTGACGCGCCCGATGAGCACGGCGCCAGGAGCGACGAAGGCGGTTCGGGAGACGTCGGGGCGATCTTGACCGAGGGCGATGACTGACGGCAAGCCGGTGCCGAGGCGAGGCGCAGGCTGGCCGTTCATAGGCCCGCCCTGCCGATCACGGGCCGCGCTTTGAACATCTGCACGTCGCAGGTACTCAGCTCGTCCCCCCGGACTGCGGTGCGCACCATCAGCACCTCCTTGGATCGCTGCTCTAGGCGGGTCTTGCGCAGGGCCGCCGCTTCCGATGACACATCGTCCGGCCGCTCGGCTCCGGCGGCCAGCTCGTCCCTATCCCGCTCCCGGCCTACGATGCCACGGTACTCGCTGCGGCGGCAGTGCGCGCTTCGCCCGAAGCCCGGCCTGATTACCTAGCGGGAGAACGAGCGCCCTCCCGGCCGGAACCAACCGCCGACTCGGCGCACACGTTCGCGGCAGCGGCCGGCATGGGCGTTGGGTCCAGCGCAGCCTATTCTGTGCCGACCGACGCCTGATTACGGTTGCGACTTCCGAAGCTGACAGTGTTCACTTGCGCCGTAGCAGCGGCTGGGTGGGCGTGTGGACGCTGCGGAGTGTATGCCTGCCAGGTCGCGCTCGCCATCTCCCGCCGCAGGAGTTCTGCTATATCCCCGCACCGCCGGGGCCAAGGTCCTGTGCGCAGGGACGTTGGTCCATGGCGCGTGGTCCCGTGACGGGGTGGACTCACTGATGACAGAGGACCCCAGGTAGACGCGGGGGAACGGATTAGATCCGCGCACCGCGCAATCGAGATCCGCGAGAAGCGGAGTCGGGTCCTCTCGTCACGTCTTGCTTGGACTACCCTTGCGCACCAGCCGACGTCGAGCGTGAGCCTCAGTCGCCGTGTGCCCGATCGGCGGGCCGAGGCATGCCCTCGTGGCCGGCCGGAGGACTCAGCCGGATGTGCCGGCGGGGCCGGTGGCGCCGAACGCGTCCCCCAGGCCGGTGAGGTCAACGGAGCGCCGTGCCAGCGCGGGCACCTGGTCCAGGAACGGGCGCATCGCTTCGAGGGCGGCCAGGATTTCGCGGCCGACCTGCTGCGCGGAACGCATCGCATCCACCGAGACCAGGATTCCGCGGCCGATCACGAATCTTGGTGGATGCTGATGGTCTTGCGTGGGACGAGTGCGGTCATGCGGCGGCCAGGTCGGCGATGACCAGGGCGTGGTCGCTGCCGGCCACGATGCACCCGGGGCTTTGTGAGACCAAGCCACAGGGCCCGAGTGGCCAGGGACCTCCGGTGCTGTTCAGGGGTGCACGGCGGCGGACAGCGCAGCGTATGCGCGGACCAGCTCGCCGCGCACTAGAGGAAGCAGCGGGCTGTCGGGCAGGCAGCCCTCCCTGACCCACTGATCGGACAGGCCCATCGCGCAGACCCGGTACACCGCCGCCGACCTGACCCCGGCCTCAGGCTCACCGAAGAGATAGCAGTAAAGGCGAGTTATCGACTCCACCAGCTCATCATCGGAGCCTCCTGGTGCCGTCGAGTACTGGACCTGCCGGTGCACCCTCCACCAGTCGACCTCGAACTCCGCGGCCTTAGCCGGGCTGGCCGGCTTGCCGTGGCTTAGCCTGACCAGGGCGAAAAACCGCCGCATGCGGTCCCGTGCGCCGTCGGGGTCGTTGTCTGGGAGGGGCGCCCATAGCTGGATGGCGCGCAGCGCTAGCCAGGCGGCGTGCAGGGTCCGCCACCAGTTCATGCCGAGACTCATCCTGATCAGCCTGACGAAAGCCATGAGCGCCTGATGCCAGTCATGCCGGTAGTACCCGATCCAAGCCCGGTATTCAAGGTCGGCGACGCGGGCCGGGTCGAACGACCGGAGCCGGCTGGGCTGCCCGGCCGACCGGCCGACGTGACCAGCGTCCTGTCCTCCGGCACGCCAGAGGTCGGCCGGATCCTGGCGCGCCAGGCCGTCCTGGCGGTCATGCCGCCCGAGCCATCCGGCCAGCCGTGCCGCCGTTGTATTCATGCGAGCGGTAACCGCCTGGATGCCCATGGCCCCCTCATCGCTATATACCCGCCTCGGCTGCTGCCAGGTGGGTATGTCTGCCGGAGCAACGGCTCAGCGGCAGCACTTCAGGTTGTCCGTATCAGGGCAGCGTAACCAGGGAGATGCCCGCCTGTAATCCGTTTCGGAGGCACTTACCTTCGGCATTCCATTTGGGGCCTGCCCGGCGACCGCCCGGCCTGCCCGCCGCAGCGGGCTACTCGCCGCGGGCGCCCAAGGCCACCATCACCAGGTTCGCCTCGATCACCAGTCAGGACTCACCCGCCTGGAGCCGTTGGCGTAGAAGATCCCGGCGTGCAGCCGCAAAAGGGGGAAGGGTATACACACCGGACTGCTCCGTCAGCCGTCCCCCTACCTTGTCGCTCGCGTCGCCCGGATGTGACGGTTTCCCCTGAAGGGGCTGGCCCAGGCTCGCGTAGAGCAGCGATACTTACGTCGTGAACTCGTCTGAGCGACGGCGCTTCGCGGAGGTCCGGCCGGTCCCGCGCTCCGAGGCGTGGGCCCAGGCCGTCGCCGAGCGTGCGGTTGAGCTTGTGGTTTCCGCGCTGGATGTGAATGCGGTGCTGGACCAGGTCGACCTGGACGCCGTGCTGGATCAGGTCGACATCAACCGGGTGCTGGACCGGATCGACCTGGACCGCCTGCTCGAGCGGATGGACCTGAATGACATCGTCAAGCGCATCGACGTCGAGGCACTGGTCAAGCAGACCGACCTCGGCGCCGTTATCGCCGCATCCTCCAGC
>Ga0302320_10013237_pt1 | contig 17263 bp, 9 predicted proteins | sample Bog_T0_3_FD_202130 | JGI IMG/M metagenome (GOLD analysis project Ga0302320, IMG submission 202130) | Peat permafrost microbial communities from Stordalen Mire near Abisko, Sweden - Bog_T0_3 | ecosystem: Environmental > Terrestrial > Soil > Wetlands > Peat | place: Sweden: Abisko, Stordalen Mire...
GTTGATCGGTGAAGGTATCGCGTGCCATCGTGGTCAGATTCAACGCTTCGTCGAGTTCTCGGTAAGCGAGCAAACCCGCGTCGGATGTCACCTTCGATCCGTGAAATTCCAGCTTTAACCGCCCGTCAAATTCGACCCCAAGACCTTGCTTTTTGCTTTCACCCGTTACTTTCGCTGGTTTTTGCGATCATTTCTGGATATTCCCTTTGCTATATTCTCCTCTGATAATCACGTTTTCTATCATATAGATTTCTTACTCTACATCCATCTTTATCTGGGAAATATGGGGTAAATTATTAATGCGTAACGATGGGCCTTAATTACCGGGACTGGGAGAAGTAGGCGCGGGTGCTGCCGGGGCGGAAGAGCCCTTCCCGTTGCGGTGCTCGAGGCGATTTCAAAATCGACTTGAGTGTCGGGATTGAAAGTCTCCCGAATCTGTAGATGCTAGATCGTCTCCAAATCAACAGCGTGCTCTTTAGCGTGGTGGGCTGGCTTTTCGTTCCGCGGTTTCTCATCGCCTATTATGTCTATGAACGCAGGCACGGCCAACATTCGGTGGATGTCTTCTAGAATTCATTGCAAAAGTCTCCTAGGTGTTTAGTCCCAAAGAGAGGTGGTGGGGTTTAACTTTTAAAACGTTCGGGCTCCTTTTGCTGGCATGAGCAGATGAACTGGACTCGCAAAATTCGACATGGTGAATGCCGCAAGCGGCTATTTGGATTTACATTCCCCACGCATCTATTAGGTATTGATCGTCGTCCCTGCGTCTCCTTCGGGGCTCCCCACGACAAACCTTCTTCCTGAAATCAGGTCATTGAACACGCATCACTTTTTGTTTTGTAGCTTGGTTGTCACCGCACTCATCCTGTTGCCTGTCAGAGCGGATTCTTCCGCGCCGGATGACGTCGCAGTGCCGCCTTCGTCACCAGCGGCCGGAAACAGCACCGCGAGCGACAACTCCGGGCCGTCTTCCTCCTCCTCGTCGCCTGCCTCTCTCCAGCTTCCTCCCATCCCCGAGACCTTTCAGCACCCGGGCCTCCTGAACAGCATGTCGGAACTCCAATTAATTAAGCAGAAGATCGCGGCAGGCGAGGAGCCATGGAAAAGCGCCTTCGAGCAGATGAAGGCGAGCAAGTGGGCCGATCTGAAATACAAACCCCACCCCCATGAAACCAGCACCTCCGGGTTTTTCGGTGCGGGCGGCGGAGCTGGTGGCTCCTTTGACGAAACCGACGATGCCATCGCGGCCTACACCCAGGCCCTCATGTGGATTTTCACCGATAACGAACAATATGCGCAAAATGCCGTTCAAATTCTCAATGCCTGGCAGATTCTTCAGGGGCACGGGGGAGCGAACTGGTATCTGCAGGCCGCCTGGGAAGGCGCCATGTGGCCTGAAGGGGCCGAGCTGATCAGGGCGACTTATCCGAAATGGGCTCCCGAGGACATCGCGAAATTCTCTGCCATGCTCGACCGCGCCTATCTCCCTGTCCTTCACAATCAGATGGGTTATGGCAATAGAGAGTTGGCGGTCTGCAACGCGATGATGGCCATCGGCGTCTTCAACAATGATCGGGCAGCCTTCGCTGAAGGCATGGCTCATTGGGTCAGTTATGTCCCCTGCTGGATCTATATGACATCAGACGGGCCCACGCCCCGAAAGGCCGACTACTGGCTGACGTCCCCCAGCAATGACGAACTGGCGAAGATGGACGCCGGTCTCTTTCCCGACGTGAAGCAGTCGTGGATTTACACCGATCTCGATGCGTATATGAAGGCGAATAAGCTGGGGAATGATCGCAGCATGACGAAGAGAGACCAGGATGAACTCTGGTACTATGCGCCGCCTACGGCCTACGTCGATGGGCTATGCTCGGAAACGTTCCGGGATTTGGGGCACTGCGAACTCGGGCTCTCCCAGATGATCAATGCGGCGGAGATAGCCTGGCACCAGGGAATCGACCTCTATGCCCGGGACGACAAACGAATCACGGCATTCATGGAATTACAGTCCTTTTTGCGGATCGGTGATCCGATCCCGAAGGTATTTTATAGTACTCAGGCAACAGGGATGGGGGGAACTTATGAGATTGCCTACAACCATTACCATAACCGCATGGGGATGGAACTGCCTAAGACCGAGGCCCTGATTGAGCAGGTTCTCCGGCCCTGTTTTAAGAAAGAGTTGGTCGTCTCCCCGGGCTTTTGTTTCGTGCGTCCGGATCCGGGTCTCCGGGCAGAAAAAATCACCTATCCCGCCGACCTCGATATCGCATGGGAAGCTTTGACCCATGCGGAACTGGGGCCAACCAAGGCGGCCAACAACAAGTGATGGCGGGCGGATTTAGGGGCTGCGGAAAGAAGGCAGCGCAGCGCTGAAATCTATATATTCTCGATTGGAAGTTCCAAAAAGCGATGTTTGGGAGTCCAGCCTAGGCGCACGTATGATGCGGAAAGATCGACATGCTTTTCCGCATCCGGGCCGGCCATGAGGTAAAAAGCTTCAAACTGAAGATCAGGGATTTGCAGGGCCAAACCGGCCGCTCGGCCAATGTCCCGCGGATCGATGCATTGCCACGTAACGGCCGGTCGATTTTCCCCATATTTATCTATGAGCGAATCCTCGCGAAGAATGTAGGCAGGCCTAAGTAGCGCGACCTCCAGTCCATGGCTCCGATGATAGAAACGGGCAATTTCCTCCTGAAGGACCTTGGTCATCCCATAAAGATCAGTCGGCTCTGGTGAAAGATCACGCGAAAGGTAGGTCTTTCTCAAGGCATGGCCCCAAACAACCGCAACGCTGGAAACCACCACCACTCTGCGAATGCCGTGGCGGACCGCGGCTTCCAAGGCCAAGGCTAACCCCTTCACATTGACGTCCATGCAGCGGTCTGGCCAGTCGTAGGCCTCGGTGCGGTTGGGAGCCATGTGCGCCAGGATCAGGGCGTCAACGCCTTGGCAGGCATCGCTCAGCACCTCTCGATCCGTGACGGAACCCATGAAGAAGCTGCCGGGGCCAGCTACCTCGGAAATATCCATGCGCACGAGATCAAAGTTCTCCCCCATCACTCCGCAAAGAGAACGACCCAGATAGCCGGATGCACCTGTCACCAGGACCTTATGGATTTTTTTTTGATTTTGCCGCGATTCCTCTGGGCAAGTTTCGAGAAGCGGCGCAGTAAACATCGAGTTCCAGAAATATGAGCGCCGGTAACAAAAGTAAACGGGAAAAATGCTTTATGGTATTCGCCCAGTTGAAAATCCGGAGCTTTAGTCAGCCCCTCTCGGGCACCGTCTCCCGCCGGCGCAAGTCAGCGCTTTGAATGTGCAGTCTGGGACGAGCGCGAGGCGACGCCTCGTTTGGCGGGAATCGAGCTGGGAGGTGAAGGTTGGGGCCTCAGGGTTTCGCCGGGAAACCAAACGCTATCGACCATGGTGCGAATGGGCACCTGTGGAACTCCGCGTTCCTGGTGATTGATCATGCCCACCAGCACGTTGACGGCCGTCTGGCCGATCAGAAAGTCATTTTGATCGGCGCCTGAAATATGGGAATTATGAGGATAGGTCGCCAAGGAGGCGAATCCAAGATCCTGCGGGACCTTGTATCCGAGCGATTCGATTTCGACGAGGGAATCGCTGTACGCAATGAGAACGTCCGGCTGTTGTTTGTCTATCCATTTGGCCAGTTTCTTCGTGTCAAGCGGTGGTCGGGGAATCTGGCACAGCTGCGGATATCGCTCCGTGAGGCAAAGCATCCTCGTCAGCCAGATGTAATTATTTCCAGCGTCGGCCGAGGGAGAAATGCAATAAGCCGGGCGGCGGTAGCCGAGTTCCACCAACTTGGACAAGATAAGATCCATGGTCTGGGCGTGATTATTGGTAATCAAGTGCAAATTTTGCGGGTGCCTGGAATAACCAAATGTGACGACAAAGAAGTCGGTGAAGTCGATGTCGAGATGGATTCCCGCGGCGCGCTGTGGTGGAAGAAGCATGCCCTGAATGTTTCGCGCCTTGAGGATGGTCTCCAACTTCCGCGGCGTCATGCCCGGTTCATACATCCAGAATTCCTGCATATCGTAGCCCAGTTTTTTGGCGCACTGGCAGGCTCCCTCGTAATAACCTCGATAGACGGGGTTGGCCAGCAGGGCTTCGCGTACCGGCCAATTATTCACCCAGGCGATGACCGCATGAAAAGGCGCAGGCCGCTTCGATAAGCGATAAGCGCTCAGCGCGCTTAACATCGGGTCGGGCTTGTAGCCGAGCTTCCGGGCCGCTTCCTGAATTTTTTTCTTGGTTTCGGTCTTTAAGAGTGGGCTGTCGCGCAAAGCCAAGCTGACCGTGGAATGGTGGAGCTTGAGCAAGCGAGCGATTTCCCTGGTCGTAACGTGTTTGGTCATATTGCGAAGGAGAGCTTGCCCTGAGACAAACCCGTCAGAGGTGCGTTACTTCATGTTATTCAGATGATACCGATGCGCGTAAAATACACCAGCCAGCCAGGGAACGGCTTTGCCTCTGTTCTCTTATTCAGGTGCAACATAATAATGCGGCCCGCCCAACCTCAGAAACTGCCGATAAAGGACAATTCCCGCCAGCAACCCCAGGAAGGCCAGCCCCGAGCTGGCCAGATACGCGTCGCGGTAGACGTTGCCGGTGTGATCCAGCAACTCTCCCACGAGAGGGCCGACGATCATCGTGCCCAGGGCAGTGACGACGTTCATGGCGGAGGCAAACTGTCCGAACTTGGGCTTGGGCAGCAGCATTTGCCCGATCGCTGCGGTCGACGTCATCCAGGCGCCGGAAACGATGCCGTGGGCCACCAAGGCAATTGCAAAGGTCCCGGTGGTGGTGGCAAAAAGACCGCCCCAGAGTGTCACCAGGACGTAGAGAGCAATCGTCACCAGCCCCATGCGTAACGGGTGGAAGCGATCGGCCAATATCCCCAAGGGATAGGCCAGAATGAGGGAGCAGACAAAGGTGAGGGCGATATATTTACCGTAGGCGTCCACACTCATATCAACACTCTTGGCGAAGAATAGATTGAACAGGTTGGTCGGGGTAAACGCCACCCACCCTAGTGAAATGCTCGCGAAAACCCAGAGATAATAGGGCTGGCCAAAACATTCGCGGAAAAAGCTCCAGATGGCAGCGAAATGCGCGACGAGACCGTGGCCGACATGAGGGGGCGGTGGTGGATATTCTCCCTCCTTCACCATCAGGCACATCGATGTGAAGCCGATGCCATAGAGCAGGCCCAACCCGATAAATATGACCTTATAATAGGCCTCCGCTTTTCCGATGGCACTGAAAAAGAAGAGGATTCCCGCAATCAAACTGACCGCGCGGAACAGGCCAAAGAACCGCCCGATGACGGCGTGGGGGACAACATCATTGATAAGTGCGGCAAACACCGCGTTGATGATCGTGACGGTGACTTCGAAAAATCCCCAGAGCAGCCCGATGACGATCACGGTCGCGGCATTGGGATCCGGGAGCGATTTCCCGAAGATAAGGTGCAAGTGGCGGCCAATTTCCGGGCTGAAGGCCAAGCCGAACATCGCCGCCACGGCAAAAGGCGTCGGAACGAGCAAGAAGGGAAGTCGCCGGCCCCAGCGCCCCCGGTGGCGGTCGGAGAGAGAGCCGATAATAGGCCCCCAGAGGATGGATATGGCCTGGGGGAGCGCGCCGATGAGCAAGGCCACCACGGCGTCAGACGCGCCGAATTTCTTGAGCAGAAGTTGCACGACCGACCCAACCGCCCGCTCTTTTAGATTCCATGCGAAATCCCCCCACAGTAACCAAAAGAAGAGAACCGCCAGCTCCCCGATCCCATAGATCAGTGTGCCAACCGTCCATTGCCGCGAACGGAGCGAGACGGAAGGCCGTGGGAGTTCCTCGACGGGCATGGATCAAGTGGAGTGCGGCGGCTAACAGTCCCAGCTTTGCTCCGCGTTGCCGTTAGGGTCAAGGATTCACCTCTGATTTCAACAGGGTGAAATTTTTCGCGGCTGGCGAACCACTAAACGCGCAAGCGAAGCAGCACTCCAGTGAACTCTTCTCGCCTTTTCTCCGGGGATTGGCGCTTTCTCAACCGGAGGTGACGACACTTGGAGTGGCAATTTGGATCAAGCGCTCACTTAAAATGTAGCGCTCACGGAGGCGCAAATTCAACATTTGGCTCATCCTAAATTTCTTGGTCCGCACCATGCGCGAACCAGCAGTACAAGGCAATTCCACCATTCGCACCGATCAGGCCACGCTGCAAATTTCAAAGGCTGAGCGCAGGGCCTGAAGAGCGTCCTTTCTTCATAGAGGGAGACGGTTCGTGAGGGATATGGGTCAGAGCCAAAGCGAAGGAGACAATGCTGGAACAGGTCGCTTGAAACGGTTGGATTGCAGGATCAGGTAGTGTTTTAATTTGGGGATTTATATACAAAGCCCCCATATTCCGCTATTATTGATGCCTCAGTAATTTTCCACCATTTAGCGAAACCTTGAGATTTGTTCGGATGGCCGCCGATCCGCACATAACTTGTGTGGACAGGGTTGAATCAATAGGATTCCATTTCATTGGTCGTTCCGCTGCTTTTCAATTTGTCTCCCACGACCGGCCAGTTTTTGCTCTCGCCCTTTTAGGGAACGATGGTGTCGACGGATGATCTAAGACTGACGGGGCCCAGCAGACCGGACTCCAGGAGGTTATCCTCCTTGGTCCATTGATGCCAGGTGGTGAAAGTGAAACGGCCGGCCGGACTCCGTTTATTTTGGAGCAGCCAGTCGGGCCATTGTTTCAAAGCATTGCCACACCATTCGCAATCGGGGGGGAGATTTTCGTCGCCGATCATGCGGTTCGGCCAAAGGTTTGTCACTTTGATCTCGATCGCGTTATCGCCCGCTTTGGCCGCATTGGTTATTTCGAGGCAGAAAGGCTGTTTCCATAGGATACCCAGATTTTTCCCATTGAGAGTTACTTCTGCGATGACTTTGACTTCACCCAAATCGAGATAAAGATGGCGATTGGGGCCGAGCATCTCGGCGCGAACGGAAAGTGTCTTGTGGTAAGTCGCAGTGCCGGAGAAATATTTGACTCCATCGTTGGGATGATCACTCCAGGAAATGAGTTGATCGACGTTAATCCTATCAGGTGCGCCCCAGTGGGGTGGAAAGGAAAGTTCCCAAGGGCCAGCAACGGCGACCGGTTCAGGCACGTTCGCTACGACCACTTTCTTTTCCTTTCCGGATAGAGTTTTAATCTTGTAGGTACCCGGTTGCCATGCGACGAGTTTCAGCGATTGATCGGACTGAACCTCAAGTTGCGCATCGGGAAATTGAACGGCGGGCGTGACATTACCGAGGGTAAGTCGCTCTCTTTCATCGGCGATTTTGACGCCGGGGGTGCCGTTATAAACATACTCAACCCGAAGTTGCTTCTCATGTGCGTGAGCAGGGTCTTTGATGAAGATATCGGGATCGACGGTCATGCTGAGACCTCCGTTCCGGACGAGCGGTTCTATCTGGCTTGTGACGTCGGTTGATCCCAATTTTTCAGGCGATTCATAAGTGGCCCTGGTAATTTGCAAAGTGGATGCCGGCGCCCTGGGCGCATCATCCAGTCGAGTCAGGGAGACAGCATGATCAGCTGCCGTGCCTTGACCTAGATCGCGAAAGACAACAAAGACCGAACCCGACGGCTCGAAATGAAGCGACACGCGCGTGCGGTCACCTTCTTCCGCGTAAAGGGGAGCTTTCTCCATTTTACCAGTATCTGGATGCCACAGCTCGGGAGCCTTGCCCTGTACACGGAAAAGGCAGTCGACATCTTCGTAATCACCGTTCTGGTTAGAGACGAAATAAATTTCGGTGCCTTTGACGGCGCGATGCGTATAAAGAAGCCGAGCGGTCTTGTCCTGATATTCGAAATCGGGCTTTATGTGGAGGAGAGGGATGATCTCGGCCATCAATTTGTGGTCAGTGATTTTTCCGCCGTTCCATAATTCATCACCCAACTTCCTTACGTCTTCATCGCATTGCGGATAATCCGAGAGGCTGGGTGATTGGAGGGCTTTGGGGCCGATGATCATTGCCCCCCCGTCAGCCAGTTCCTTGAGTTTACGCAGCAGCTCGGGCGTCATCGTATCGGAGGGAGGCAAAATTAGCGCCCGATAACTCATTCCGTCAGGCAGGACAAGACGGCCATCCTTAACCGAAAGGCGATGTAGAATCACATCTTCACTGCATTCGTCGTAATCGTAACCGGCTGGGGGTGCCATTGGCCCGGAGCGACGTCCCACCTGGGAAAGTGAATTGTAAGAATCTTTACCGACTGAGAAGGGAAACTTTTCTCCCTTGAAATACAGAAAATCGGCGACGCAGAGGCCCTGCTGAAGAAGGTATTGGCACCGGGTAAGATACTGCATCCAGCCAGAGCTTTGTTCCGCCCAAGTGACTTCACGGTTAAAATTGGAACCGAATTGGCCCAGGGTCATACCTGGTTTGATATCGGGCCACGGCTGATGGGCATATTCGTGGAGGTAGAAGAAATTTATGCCCAGGGTAAAAATGAGATCGCCCAAAGGTTTGAGTTTTTCCGGGGTGCTTTTCCAGCGACCGCGAAAATCGGTAAAGGACTCGGTGCCAATAATTGTTCTTCCATAGGTGTGTCCGATGGACGCGGCGAGCTTCGGGGAATTCTCGTCCCGCATCATCCGTCCGGGCCAGAATTCTCCCCGTGGGAGGTCTGCATCGCGGGCAGCCGCAAGATCTTCAAAGGGGCCGTCTCCGTAAGGTTCGACCGAAAACTGCAGGCCAGCTTTATGGCTCAATTGCGCGATATGACTAAAAAAATTATCAGCGCATAAATCAGCGATGGTGCGGCGCAAGTCCCAGAGAAAACGGTCAGACTGTTCCGGACTATTGACGATGTGCCCCGCAAAAGTCGGCAAATAAGGAGTCATGTCGTAGCCGCGGCGCTTCTTAAATTCCTCCAGCATGTTGGGAGTCCAATTCTGGCTCCCGGCTTCCCAACTGTCGACGAACACGGTCTTGAGCGTTTTGCCGGCAAGCGGCCCGATGCGATTGAGGACTTTACCCATCAATCCAGACCAGAATAAATCGGCGGCTTCGCCGCTAAGTTTATCGCACTCCAACCCCTTTGCGTCTGGAGTGGCTGGGGCGTTGACACTTCCTGTCGTGGTGTAACCGAGACGCAGTATTGTCCAATTGCCCGCCGGTATATCCCAAATGAGATGGCCGTCTGGCTGTAAATATTTGCTGATATCGACTGTTTTGGAGGAATCGATCGCCAGGTCGGAAATAGCGGTGTCGGTGGAGGAAGCACCTATCCGGTCATTACGAATGATGGCGGCTTTTCCCACGAAATCCATGATGACGAGACTCGGCTGAAGGCTGATCTCGGCGATAGTCAGGCTGGGCGGAGGACCGCCACCGTTATAACCGGAAGCCGGCTTGTTGAAGACAACCCGATAAAACCGGGCCGATGTTGCCGCTACGGGCCAACTCTGGGGGTCGGTGCCTCGATCCATCCGGAACTTTTGCAAAGAGGAAAAGTTCCGGCCATCATTTGAATTCTGGAGCTCACCGCCGGCATTGTAAATCCCCCCACCGCCAGGTGTAATCGTGAAGCTACGCACCTGGTAAGGCTGGGAAAATTCAAAGTCGACATACTGCGGTTTTCCCGGGGAAGGCAATTGCAGGGTTGCTGTTGTTTTAGCATCGCCATCGATTATCTTTTGTCCGTCGAATGCGGGATCGCTACTGGTAACCGCGTGCGTAAATTGCGACATTTTCACGGCGTCAGCTGGCGACGTTGGGAAAGCCAATACCGTGATATCGCGATAAAAATTGAGCTTTGTCGCCGGCTGAGGAAGAAGATCGGTAAAATGGGCCGGTCCTTTCACCTGAATTTCGGAAGTTGTCACTCGCAGCATTGAGTGGGCTGGATCAATCCAGGTGCCTCCGGCTGCAGCCCAACCCATGTCGGGGGTGATCTCCAGATTAAGACCAAGCCGGTTGGCTTCCTTTGTGGCATGAAGAACCATGTCATACCAGTAATCACTTCCAAATTTGACCGTGCCGAGGGGAACCTGACCGCCAGCATTATCAATAATGGCTCCTCCAATCCCCACCCTTTTCATTTCCTCCAAGTCGGCCGTGATCCCTGCTTTGCTGATGTTATCGTCTAGCCAATGCCAGCAGACCGTGGGTTTCGTTGAATTGGGAGGCGAAGAAAATCCCGAAGCCAAATCATCCGGCATAGCCGCCTGGATTTGTGCCGTGCCCAGCCAAGCAACTAAAAAAATGCGCAACGCGTGATTTATTTTTCCGCACGGAAGGAATGTAAATTTTAATTTGATCACAACAGTTAAACACCAAAAATCGATTAGGATTTAGCAGATTCAGTCAGAAGCTGCTTTAAAGAGGGTCCTCGATAACTAACCAAATTGCCCCACATGGGAAGCACAATGAGATCGCCGCGTTCAGCTGCACGATCGATCCAAATTCGTGTTGAATCTATTCCCCGTCGCATTCCGTCAACCGCCTCGCATCGTAATCTTCATGGGAGGACCGTGTTCTGGCAAGACGACGATTCGCAGACAACGATATTCGACTGGGTATGTGCTCGTTGATGCGGCGGAGATTTTTCTCAGTCTGAGTCGAGGAGAGTACTTTCCATTTCCCCAAGCGTTTGAAGAGTCGATGCAAATAATTGGAAGTTCGGTTGCTCGTCGCGCCGTTTTGGAAAGGCGTCACATCGTATGCGGCTGAGGCAGCACGTATTTCTGAGCGTGATCACTCAGCCGGATACGGTTTTTCTCATAAGGTTACCGTGAGCTAAACACCCCATGGCGAATAACCACTAAATAGCTTAACCAACAACAAATGGGAACCAATGGACATAAAACCATTAAAAACTTAGGCGGTATTTTACCACCGAATCGTTTCTGGAGTTAAAACGGCTCAAATCACCTCGAGGTAATCGCGGTCGGGTAGCGACGGGAAGGGCGCCGTGGGAAGCGTCTGGTACCAGAAGGCGACGGAGGCGATGTCGTCCTGGAGAGGAAGGTAACGCCCGCCCGTCCGCCAGCCCAGCGCCTGGATGGTAACACGCAAATCCTGCTCGAAGCGGATGGGATCGGGTATGTGCCAGCGGTACATGCCAAATCGGGTCTGCGCGGAATAGGTGCCGTCGGGCCGGATGACTTGGTGCAGGCCGGCGTAGGGTGTGCAAAATTCCTGGTACTTCTGGGTCTCCTTGTTTTCGAAATTGTAGGAGCCGCCAAAGTAGTCCTCCGTACCCGTGCCGCAGATCGTCGGAAACTCACCGTCGCCGTCGAGGAAGAACTTGATTTCCCCCTCGCCCCACCAGCCCGTGTTGTTGACGCCCCAGGCCATATAGGTGCCAACGTACTGGCCCTGGCCCTTCACACCATCGAGAATGGTGAAGACTTCCTTGTAAGGCAGCGGATTGATCCGGCGAAATTGGGCGTGGAAATAGGCCGCATCCGCGGGAACGTCGGTCAGGACGTAGTTAATCTGATAATAGAGACTTAATTTCTCAAATCCGATGTTCGTAAAGGTGATGCGGCACCGCTTGTGGAAAGGCATTTCCCAGTAGCAATTGAGTCCGCTGCCGGGATTGACGCAGACGGCGAGCGAACTCAGCAGAGCGCAGCGCTGAACCGTGCCCCAACCCGACGCGAAGAAATCGCCGACGGGACACTCGATCGACGGCTGTTCCTGATCATCCCAGTAGATGCGGATGATGCAGAAACGCCAGATGGCCGTGGGAATCATCCAGATTTGCTGGATGGCACCCGGTCCGCTGATGTTGGCCAGTTCGCGGCATTCTCCCGCTTCAATCGCGATCGATGGGGAAACTTTCCAGCCGCGGCCGAGGTCCCGGGCACAAATGGCGCCGGTACCCTCCGTGGCCATGCCGCCGCGGCCCTTTTCACCGTTGAAATTTTCCGGACTGATCGAACGGGTCAGGGCCGCCGAGACGCGGGAGAGATTGCCAAGATGACAGCCGAGACCATTAAAGGGGGTTGAGTTCATGAAACGAGTCTAGCATGGGCTTTCCCATTTGAGTTCTTGCCCGCGGCTTGCGCGGGTGGTTTCTGGTGATGATCCCTCTACCTCCCTGTTCTTCAAGATTTTTTAGCTTTCGTGCTCGTTTTTGGGGTGCTGCTTGGTTCGGTCGGTACCATTCGGGACTGCAACACTCTCATTCGCGAAATTGTGAAGACACCTTCTCTGTGGTTTTCGGCGTTCTCATGCGATTCGTTTCATCTTTCCTTTATCCCGACGCCAACGCAGGCGCTCTCAGGCTCTCAATTGCCTTCAGGATCGCCCGGAACAACTCTCGCGAAACCGCCTCCTCCACCATCTGGAAGATGACCCTTCGGGCATGGGTCACAACCTTTGCGCCGATCCAATGACTCACTGAACGGGGCAACACAGCCTGCCGCAGATAGTTCCCCAGACTGTAGGCCAGAACGAACAAAAGCAACCGCACCTGATTGTCCACAAAGTTGTTTATGCTTTCACCCGTTGCTTTCGCTGGTTTTCATCATTTCTTGACCTTCTACTTACTACATTCTTCTCAGAGTATCATGTTTTCTATTATATAGATTACTTTCTCTACATCCATCGTTATCTGGTAAATATGGGTTAAATCCGCCGGCATATAGGATGCGGCGATGCCCCGAAGATGGTCCACGTTACTCCGCAGGCAGGGTTGTCCTGCCGGGATGAAGATCGTGAGATTGTCCATCGAAGACGAGGACGCCGACAACCCCATCGGGCAGCGTGACCTCAAAGTGGGGGCGTTGATTGGCCGATCGACGAAACTGCACCTGGATTGCGCCGCGAGGATGAGCCACTTTTGCATCAAAATGGTCGATCGGTCCGGGCAACGGAGCGATCTTCACGCGGGCAAAACCCGGTGCAGCCGGACGAACACCTGCGATACTCGCCAAGGTATGCCACGCCGGGTGAGAGCCCCACGGATGAGAATCGCTGCGGCCGGGTTCGGGGCCTTCCGGCGTGGCGGTAAATCCCTGACCTGGCAACGGGCGCCAGAAATCGAGCCTGCGATGAAACTCGTCTTCTTCGCCGTAGCTATAGAGAGCATCCAGAAGATAAAACGAGATCCCGATGGTGGCTTTCGCCATGCCCTCCCCCTTGCGCAGGGCTGCCAGGCAATCTTGCGCTTTATCCGCCTCGAGCAACCCGGTGAGAAGCGCGTACATCTGGGCATGTTCGCTGGCGGACTCGCTTCCATGAGTGTCGAGGAGAAGGGCACGGTGATCGTCCCAATAGCGGGCCATGACAAGATGGAAGACCTGACGGGCGATCTCCTGCTGCCGCTGAGCAAGGCGCGGATCGCCGAAAGCCTCCTCGACTTGCGCGGCGGCGAGAAGTGAGAGCACCCATATGAGGTTGATGATGCTCGAATCCCCTTCTCGCACGCCCGGCCCGCAGCCGGTGGGAGCCCACTCGGGAACCCAGTCCACGTACGGCCAGCCGGGCAGGTGATGGAGCAGGCCGTCTGCATGAGCCAATCCGTCGAACTCGGCCAGGACACTGCGCAAGCCGGGCAGCATGGATCGGACAAAGGCGGCATCCTCGCGCCACCAGGCATAGTCGCGTAGCATGATTGGCCAAAGGAGGGAATAGGTGGGACACTCCTGCCGCCAAGCGGAAGGATATCGTTCGGCGACTAAGCCGGATGACTTCCGGGACCACTCGAAGAGTTCGATCGCGCGCCGGCTTAAGCGCACATCGTCACACCAGGCGTAGTTGCTCAATGCACTGAGAAGATTGTCGCCCACATAAGACATCTGTTCGTAGTAAGGGCAATCTGCCCAAAGCTCATGAGCGCCGATCTGGTAGGTCCGCATGAAAAGGGGCATGAGACAGTCCCAAGAAGCGTCGGACGACTTCCAATCAGCCACGGGGTCCAGCGGGTAGCCGGTGGTGAGCAGCCCAAGATGGGTCAGAACGAGAGGTGCCCCGGCAGTACTAACACGGACGCGCACATATCGGCCGCACCGCCACCAAAGCGACGGTGTTTCGGTTGACGGCTGCGCGCCGATTTGCCAATGGTCGGTAATGCCGAGAAAGACCTTGTTCTCGATTTCACCGCGATGGCCCTTCGCCGACTGTTCGTCCACTTCTTCCAGACTGGTCTCCTGGTAGAGGCCTTCGGCCCAGCTCCACTCGATTAAGCTGTCCTGACCGCCCTGCGCGCGTGTCACAGGGTAACCGCAATAATAGTTCTCCAAGTCCCAGAGCACGGTGAGTTTGGAATGAGGTGGGATGGTGATCGGAACGCCCGCGGCGATCAATTTCTGCCAGGCGGCGATTTCGGGAGCGAGAATATCGTCGCGACGGATAGGGGAGTCGTCGTGAGTCTGACGTAAGGCGCGGATGCGACCACCTGTCCATGGTACGCGCCGTTGCTCGGGGAGAAAGGCGGGGAAAAGACACCATCCTGGCCGGCGAACGCCGTACGGATTAACTGTGAACGGCGGAACGATGACGGCGGCCGGTCTTGCGTCCCGTACCGCCCATCGCTCCAGGTTGAAAGCGAAGGCCGGCCCTACATCGTGATAATGCCGGATTTGGTGAGGCCGCATTTCCACGGCATCGGTGAGATCCTCAACAGTCCAAGGTGCCTCGCCCGTGGTGAGGAGCGAGGAGGCCGGGCCCTCGGCATGCAGAAGAAATCCGCCACGCCAGCTCATTTGGCACATCGGCGGGTAAACGGCATTCCGTCCGGCGGCATCGATACGGGAGGCCACGCCTGCCGGCTCGCCAATGTACCAGACGAGAGCTTCCAGTTCGTGCTCTCCAGCGGCGAGCGGAAGGCGAACGCTCTGAACGGTCCAATGCTCAACGTCGCAGCGGTCCGGGCCGAATGTTATCTCGCGGGTGTCGCAACGAAGCTGAAAGCGCTGATCGCCGGTGACGTGGAGCAGCAACGCTTCCTCGTGGACAAGCGTAAAGCGAAGACGGAAACGCAGAACAGCGGTTTCCGTTGGCAATTTGTCGGGATGCCAAATCCAGGAAGCTGCTTCGGCGGGATGCTGTCGGATGGCATTGGCGTCAGCCAGATGACCGGTAGGCGTGAGAAAGACCCGGGACGCAAAAGTAGGCATATTTTTGATCGGGATGTTTCTATAGTAAACCGTGACTTGATCGGTGGGTTGCAGAAACTCTATGAGGCGACGAGCTAAAGGGCGCCTGGCAATAGATCGAGTCTGTCATCTGGTTAAAAAATATGTCACCAGTCGCTTACCGAAGACGGAATGCAAATGATAAGCCAAATTTCTTCACCTTGTTGAAATCCGGGTCAATTTCTTGACCCACTCCTCCCGGACAGCGATGCTGGAGTTGGCCGATGCTGAGCTTTCCTCATCCCGTCCCGAAAAGTAATGCTATGAAAAAGTGTATCGGATCGGGCGTTGTTCTTCCGCGCATCTGCGCCGTGATCCTGTGGCTGGCGAGCATCTCGACAGCGTTTAGCCAGGCAACCGCGGGAGCGCCGGCTTCCCCTCCGACGAATGCAGACGCCACCCAAACGGCCTCGATTGATGCCGTGATGCGTGTCGACGGTGCCGGCAAGGAAATGCAGCCCTATCGGGTCAAGGTAAACGACAAGGAATACAACTTTGTCGGCCTTCTCAAGCTCCGCCCTTCCGACACCGCTGGTGCGCAAATTGAGGTGACTGTGCCGTTCAAATTCACGCACCCGGGCGAGCTGAATGACCTCGATGAAATGAATTTCATCAAAGAGAAAATTCAGGAGGAAAAGGAACCATGGGCCAGCGAGTTCCTTCGATTGAAGAACTCCAACTTCGCGAAGCCAAGCTACCTCGATAAAATGGCCCATCCTCCGAGTGTCATCTCGTCGGGATTCTCCGGCGCTCACGCGATCGGGGCCTTTGAAGAGATGCGGGATGCCAACGCTGCCTACGCCCAGGCGCTCATGTTCTATTTTACTGGCGACAAGACTTACGCCCACAACGCTGAGTCCATATTGGAAACCTACGCCGCAACCGTGACCTCGCACCAGGGCCTGAACTGGTACCTGCTGGTCTCGTGGGCAGGCAGCGTTTTTCCCGTCGCCGCCGATTTGCTGCATGCGACGGACCCGGATTGGAAGAATGACCGGGTCATCGCCAAGTGGTTCAACGATGTCTTTCTCCCGCCACTGCATGACCGGCTCGCGTTTGGGAACCGGGAGCTCGCCGTGATCAATGCCGTAGGCGCCATCGGCGTTTACAACGAGGACCCTGCCGCCTTCTACGAGGCCTGTAACCATTGGGTCAATTACGTGCCTGAGTACTATTACCTGACCGAGGACGGACCTGCACCCAGGCTTATGAATTATTGGACGCCGGAAATTACCACAAGCGACGACTTTCTGAAGCAATTGGACTCCGCGACGTTTTCCAAGGATTGGCAGTGGTGGATCGACCAGGCCAACCAGAACTACAGCGTGGACAAACGGCGCGGAAAGCTGGGAGACGATTCAACCGCTCTCAATAAGACCGTGAAGACGAATGATCCCTCCGTTCCGTGGACGGGCGCGCCGGGGACCTACGTCAATGGCTACACCGCTGAAAATGGGCGCGATCTCGGCCATGTCGAAGTTGCCTTCGCCTCGACCATCAATTTTGCCGAGATCGCATGGCACCAGGGCATCGATCTCTACGCTTCCTCGGCGAAACGCCTGACGACGTTCATGGAATCACTCTCGGCGCTGAGGCTGGGCGAGGATCCGCCGGCGTCCGTGACCGTTCCGCTTAAGGCGTTAGGGATGGGTCAGGTTTGGGAAATGGCCTACGACCACTATCACAATTTGCTGGGGATGGATCTGCCAAACACGACCAAGCTGCTTGAAACCGTCATCCGCCCGGCCAAGGACAACCGAATGTACTCAATCGACCAGAGCGCGGCTGGCCATGATCCGGATCATCCCCGCCTTTGGAAATTCCCTCCGCCCTTCCCGTCCCTTTTTGCCACGGTTATCACCGAGGGAGACGGTTGGGTCTCGAGCTACCAATCCCTGACCCACCGCGATCTGCACGCCCACTGATCCCATATTTTGTCCTCAGATTCGCGCATGCCTCGCAATAGAGGCAAAAATCCTATGAAAAGAATACTCTACGTTCACCGCTGCCTCCTGCGGCTACAGATGTTGCCCGTAACCGGCGCTATCTTCGGTTGTCTAATC
>Ga0302320_10013242_pt1 | contig 17259 bp, 12 predicted proteins | sample Bog_T0_3_FD_202130 | JGI IMG/M metagenome (GOLD analysis project Ga0302320, IMG submission 202130) | Peat permafrost microbial communities from Stordalen Mire near Abisko, Sweden - Bog_T0_3 | ecosystem: Environmental > Terrestrial > Soil > Wetlands > Peat | place: Sweden: Abisko, Stordalen Mire...
GGATTGCGGATTCTGTTTGAGCGCAATCGGACGGCACGGCCACGCAGCCGGCCGCACTGAAGAAGCCGCCGTGCTGAATTACTTCAATTATTTTACGGAAATCGAAGAGCGCTTCCAGCAGCGGCGAGGGGCATTGTTGCTGCTGTCTACGCTGGATTGGGCGTTGATTGAGACATGGCGCGAGGCGGGGATTCCGCTGGACGCGGCGCTGCGCGGGATCGACGCGGCATTCGATAAATACGAGGCACGGCAGAAGAAGGGGCGCATGCGGCGCGTGAACGGGCTGGCGTGGTGCGCGCAGGCCGTGATGGAGGCTGCCGAAGAACTGCGCGAGGCCGCCGCGGGAACGGCTACGAAACCTGCAGAGGCGCGCGAGTCGGGCTTTGAGCACGAACGCGTGGCGGCTCATCTTGAGACTGCGGCGGAGGCGCTGGATGCGGCCACGGTGGCGCATGAGGCGTGCACTGCGACTGCGATACGGCTGCGAGAATTGGCGAGTGCGGTGCGTACGCCAGACGGGCAGGCATCGGCGCACGACAAGGAAGTATCACAGGATTTGGAATCGCTGGAACGGACACTCACTGTGCTTGAAGAGAAACTGTTTGCCACCCTCAAGGCGGCTGCGCCGGAAGAATTGCTGGTGCGGCTGAAAGAACATGCGGACCGAGAATTGGCGCCCTATCGAGCGCGAATGGGGGCTGGGCAATTGCGCCAGGTGGTGGATCAGTTTGTGCAGAAGCAGTTGCTGGTTCACTACAATCTGCCGCGCCTTAGCTTGTTCTACATGAGCCAACAATGAAGCCTGCGCATCACAAATCTGCGAAGCAGGCGGTCAAAAGGCAGCAGAGCCCTGGGACGGAAGCAGCAGGCCTGGAGCTCGTAGAAATAACCAAGCCGGTTTATGGCGGCGCGTTTCTGGCGAGGGCCGAGGGCAAGGCTGTGTTTGTGCCGCTCACGCTTCCGGGCGAGCAGGCGCGAATCCGAATTACGCAAAACAAATCCGGCTACTCGACTGCGGAGGCGGTGGAGATTGTCAAAGCCGCGGCCGAGCGCATGAAGCCTGCTTGCCCGTATTTTGGCGTTTGCGGTGGGTGCAACTATCAGCACACAGACTATCGAACGCAGCTCCGATTCAAGGAAGCCATTCTTCGCGAAACGCTGGAGCGCGGGGGCGTTGCTGTCCCGGAAAAGATCGCGGTGCTTGACGCCAATCCATGGGCGTACCGGAATCGCATTCGGCTGGCTTTTGATTCGGCGGGAAATCCTGGGTACCGGGAAAGACGGTCGCATGGTGTGATTCCGATTGCGCAGTGTCCGATTGCGGCGCCTTTGCTGATTGAGGCTGCACGGGCTGCGACGGAGATACTCGGGCGGGTTCCGGCGAACCTTCGACCGGCGGAGATGCTGCTGTTCTGCGACCCGGGCGAATCGGCGCTGATGGTTACTTTCTTTGCGTCCGAAAATGCGGGGGTTCGGCTGGAACCGCTGGCGCGGGCGCTTGCAGAACGCATACCGGCATTGAAGAGCGCGGAACTGGCCGCCGATGGACGGCCTGGGCATCCTGCGCGCACGCTGGCGCAATGGGGCAGCGCTTCCCTATCGTACCCGGCAGCGGGGTATGACTATCGCGTGGACCATGGAGCGTTTTTTCAGGTGAACCGCTGGCTGGTGGATGGGCTGGTGGCATGCGTGACTGCGGGGCAGAGCGGCGCGCTGGCCTGGGATCTTTTTGCGGGCGTTGGGCTGTTTGCGCGGAAGCTGACAGAAACATTTGCCAGGGTTGTTGCTGTCGAGTCCGCTCCAACGGCGGTCAATGCGCTGGAAGCAAATCTTAAGGGAACAACTGGAATCGCTGTGCGTGCAGGGACGCTGGATTTTCTTCGCGGCGTCAAGGCGGGGGAGCGGCCTGACATGATTGTCGTGGACCCGCCGCGTACGGGACTGGGCGCGGAGATTACCACGCTGCTGGCAGGGATTTGCGCGCCGGTGTTGGTCTACGTTTCGTGCGACCCGGCAACGCTGGCACGCGACTTACGCGCGCTGGTTGCTTCAGGGTACGCGATCGAAACGGTGACACTCGCCGATCTGTTTCCGCAGACGTTTCATTTAGAGACTGTGGTTCATCTGCGGCGCGGCTGAAATACGGAGACACCCCTATAAACGGGCTGATTCAGGGCTGAGGTTTCCCGCCCTTGCGATAGAAAGAAATCGCAAGAACGGGGCACGGAGCATTCGTTGCGGGCCGGCGCAAGGCATTAGGCTCAGGACCACCGCTCAGGCGCGAAGGTCCAATTCGATTGCGTCGATGAGAGGAACGAGCCATTTCAGAAGGGCTTGATGCATTGGGTGCTGAACGTAGGCGTCGAGCGCGGGCTGGTCTTTGAATCGCATGATGCCGCCGAATGTGTAGCCTTTGCCGCGCGGCGAGATGTTGGGGCCGACGTGGGTCTCGAGCAGTCCGGGGATTTGTCCCTGGAAAGCAGCGATATCTTGCGCGGCCTTGGCTTTTTGCGCTTCGGAGACGTCCGTCTTCCACTGAAATGCGAATACGTGAAAGACAATTGCCGGCTGGCTTTCTGCATCGGCAACACGGGGAAGTGCAGAAGGGAGCAGGGTGGCGGCCGATGCTGCGAGGCTGGCCTTGCGGATTAGAGTTCGCCGCGTGAGATGGGGCATGCGGATTTCCTTTCGTGATGAATGAAGTGAAGAGAGGTCACTTCAAGATTATTGCAAACGGTGTGTCGGACGTCATTCCGTGATGGCTGGAAATGCATTAGGCTTGACGCCCATAGCATTTCATCTTTCGAGCGCGATGCAGACCGAGTCCTCCAACTTCGGGCAAGTGCCTCTGTTTCATGCCGCATGGATCTTCGCGGCTGGAATTACACTGACGCACTGGCTGTGGCTCCGGCCCAGCGTGGTGCTTGTTGCGGTTATTCTGCTGACAATTCTTTGTGGGCTCGCTGCATTTCGCGCTCAACGGGTTGCATGGTTTTCGCTGGCCGTGCTGTGGTGCCTGCTGGGGGCGTGGTGCGGGGAGATGGAACCGCAGCCTGCCGCTGCGCCTGTTGTAGCCGCGATGTCTGACGGGTTGCTGCGCACAGTGGAGGGAACGGTTGTGGATGCGGGACCGGTGCGCTCTGAAAGTGAAGAGAATCTTGACGAACCTTTGGCAACGATGGTGCTGGGGCGCCCGTCGCAACGGATCGACCTCCGCGTCTCTACGCTCGAATCGGTCACTGACGATTCGGACGCGCAGACGGTGGCACCAGGTGGCGTGCGGTTGACTGTCCGTTGGCCGCTTTTGGGCGATTCGCGAACGAAGGCGTTCCATTGCGGGGATCGCGTCCTCGCTGTTGCTCGATTGCTGCGGCCGGAGACGTATCACGATCCGGGCGTCTGGAGCCGGCAAGAGTTTCTTCTCGACCAGGGCATTACTTCTACAGCGACGGTGAGTTTCGATCAAGTAGAAAGACTGGGCGGGTCATCTGAGTCGTTTTTTGCTTGCCGGCTTGGAGGATGGCAGCATGCGTCGGCAGAGCGGCTGGCGGCGTTGCCTTCGGCTATGAGGCGCTTGCCTGCGGCGTTGCGGCTCACGCCGGAGGACGCCGCAATGCTCTCCGCCATGGTGGCCGGTGATCGCACCTACCTCACTCATTCTCTGCGCGTGGGATTTGAACGGACCGGTTCCTTTCACATGCTGGTGGTTTCGGGATTTCACTTGGCGATTGTTGCGGGGTGCATTTTCTGGGTGACGCGACGGCTGCGCATTCCCCAGATTCCGGCTACGCTACTGACCATCGTTGGCTCGTTTGCCTACGCGCTCTTCACAGGCTTTGCTACGCCGGTGCAACGCTCACTTTGGATGGTTGCTCTTTACCTCGTTGCGCGGCTCGTTTATCGAGAACGCAGCCCCCTGAACACAATCGGATTTGCCGCTTTGTGCCTGCTGGTTGTGAGCCCGCGCGGCCTGTTCGACGCGAGCCTGCAGATGACGCTGCTGGCTGTTGTGGCGATTGCGGGCATCGCCGCTCCGCTCTTGCAAAATACGGTTCACCCTTATGTTACAGCCACGCGCGACCTGCGCCTGACTGCGATCGACGGCAAACTGCCTCCAAAACAATCACAGTTTCGCGAGACGCTACGGATGTTTTCGGCGGCATTCAACAACACACCGTTCGATCGATTCGCTGCATGGGTGGTTCCCTTTTCCGTGCGCTTTTTTCTGCACGCGGTGGAATTGCTGACGGTTTCATGCGTGGTGGAGTTGGCTATGACGCTGCCGATGGCCATTTACTTTCATCGGATCACCATCTTTGCTCTGCCTGTGAACCTGTTCATTCTGCCGCTGCTACTTATTCTTATGCCGGCCGCGTTGATCACGCTGCTTGCGGCATGGGTGTGGCCGGCTGCGGCTGTGGTTCCCGCGGTGTTTGTGGGATTGCCGTTGCATTTTGGAACGTGGCTCGTGCATCTTTTCGGCTCACTCGCGTTGGGGGATTTTCGTATTCCGGCGCCACTTCTGCTTCAGTCGATTGCGTTCTGCGGGCTGCTTGCGGCAGCCGTGTTTTTGGCGCGCGGCACAGGATGGCGGAGGCGCGTGACCTGGGGTGCTCTGCTGCTGGCGGCATTGGTGGCCATGGCTCCGCGTCCCATTCAGCACCCCCGCGATGCTTTGCTGATGGAAGCCATCGATGTGGGACAGGGCGATTCGCTTTTGCTGATTACGCCTGAGGGAAAGACGCTGCTGGTGGATGGGGGCGGGTTTGGCGGAGGACCGCACCAGGCTCCGCAGGATTTCGATATCGGTGAGGAGGTTGTTTCCGAAGTCCTTTGGTCGCGTGGCATCCGGCGCCTGGACGCAGTTGCGCTGACTCATGCCCACTCCGACCACATGGGCGGGCTGCCTGCGGTTTTGCGCAACTTCCATCCGACGGAGCTGTGGGTGGGCAACAATCCGCGCTTCGGCGCTTACAACGCGCTGCTGGAGGAAGCTGCGGATCTGCACGTGCGGGTGCGGTCTTTGCGCGCGGGAGATGCGTTTGAATTTGGCGGCACAAAGGTCGCGGTCCTCGCACCGTTTCGCGATTATCAACCGGGGCCAGAACCGACGAACAACGACTCCATAGTGCTGCACGTGGCTTATGGCGCAACGTCGGCGATGCTGGAAGGCGACGCGGAAGCACCTGTGGAGCGGGCCATGCTGACGGAGTCGGGACTGGAGAGCACGCTGCTCAAAGTTGGGCATCATGGCAGCATCACATCGACGCGCCCTGAGTTTCTTGCGCGCGTCGCGCCGAAGTGGGCGGTGATTTCCTGCGGGCTCCATAACCGGTACGGGCATCCACGTCGGGAGGTGCTTGAAGCGCTGCAGGATGCTGGAGTGCGCACCTTCTCGACGGACATTGGTGGTGCTGCTTGCTTTTTTCTTAATGGGAAGACCGTCGTGGCCGATCCGTTTTGTGGATGGCAACGATCGCGATAAATCTTCTCGCTCCAAGACTGCCTATGCTCAGAGTTTTCCTATGAGCAAGGCTGGTTGAGGGCAGAGGTTTCCCGCCCTTGCGATAAAAAGAAATCGCAAGAACGGGGCACGGGGCAGAGTTGGCACCATATTCATGAACGGCCGCTGAATCAGTCAGTTTTCTTCGAGGCCTGGCTGAGTTCAATTGATTCCGCGATTGCTTGCGAAAGGTCTTCGCGCTTGCGCGTGCTCATTGCAGTGAATCGAATCTCTACTATGCGGTCGCCGAGCGTTTCCCTGGTTATTCCAGGGAGAATAAACCAAAGGCCGCGGAGACGAAAGTCTACTTCTACTTGCGCATTGATACGCACGGAGTTCGGCCGCACAAGCTGAACGAGGCAGCCGTCCTGGCTTACATCGAGCACATTCCCCGAAAGGGTCGAGTCTTCGGCAACAAGGTGCAAAGCAGTGGGCGAGTCACCTTCCTCCAGGCTCAACACCTTGAACTCGCTGCGGAGTTCGGGGCGTTTTGGACGGGGTGGGGGCGGAGGAGCTTCTTGAAATTCCTCCTCCGCGGCTTCGTGAGCGGCGACCTCAGGCTTAACCAGGAGCGGATTCTCAAGCGCAATGATAGGGCTTCCCCTTTGCGCCGATTCTTCCGCAACAGCCGCTTTCACAACGTCGGTCGCACTCTGATCCAGCAGGCAGGTGAGCAGGCCGGCAAGCTGATTACGGGTGCGGCCGGTGGGGTGAATGAAGCGGATGCCGACCAACTGATCCCATGTCGTCCATTGCGTGACACCCCAGATGGTGAGCACCATCTCCCGGATGTGCAGGATGACCTTAACCGACTCCAATGCACCGGCGGTAAAAGGCTGCAGCGTTCGCAGGCGGCAGCCGCTGAGGCTCACGTCGAGCATCTCGCAGGGAATGCTCACTCCTTTGTGGATGAGTGTCCCCGGCGAGCGGTCGAGACTGAAGCGATCATCGGCACGCTTGTCGCGGCTGCCCGCGGTTTTGGCGGCGGCTGACCCACGAATGGTGTTGGCTAGCCCTTCCGTGTCCACCGTACCTCTGCCTGGGGGAAAGGAATCCTTCCCCTATTCGTTATTTCGGCATTGGACGGATGAACATGAGGCCCGGCAGTTACCTCCGTTCAAATGAGCCGATCGGCTCGCTCAACTTCTACACGGGAGAATTGAATGGAAAAATTGACAAAGTGCTGGTAGGAATCGGATATGGATGCAAAAGAACATCGTGCGACGTGGAAGACATTGCTGGCGTTCGCAATTATCTATTTTGTGTGGGGATCGACATTTCTTGCGATTCGCGTGGGAGTGCACGAGGTTCCACCGCTGCTCTTCGCGGCGATGCGGTTTCTGGTTGCGGGAGTGGTTCTATTTCTCTGGATGATTGCGAAGGGCGAGCGCTTGCCGAGCGGCAGGCAATGGGCGTCGGTAATTCTGCTTGCGTTTCTGATTTTCGTGGTCGATTACGGGCTGTTGTTCTGGGCGGAACAGCGCGTGCCCTCGGGCATTGCCGCGGTGATGATGGCGACGATTCCGGTGTTTATTGCGCTGAGTGAGATCGCCATCCTGGGAACGCAGAGGCTTAGCATTCGGTTAGCACTGGCGCTGTTGATTGGCATTGGCGGCGTGGTTGTGCTGATGAGCCGGTCGTTGAATCTTGGCGGGGCGGCCATTGACACGGTCGGGGCGCTGGCGCTGATTGGTGGATCGATAAGCTGGTCGGTCGCGTCAGTGCTCACGCGCAAACTGCCGCTGCCCACATCGAAGGTCATGAGTTCGGGATCGCAGATGCTGGCAGGTGGCGTGATGTTGACGCTGACCGCGGCGGCTTTCGGGGAATTTCGCGATTTTCATCCGGCGGCTGTATCGCGCGAAGCCTGGTTCTCATTGATTTACTTGATTGTCTTTGGCTCGATTGTGGGGTTCACGGCGTATGTGTGGCTGATTCATCATGAATCGCCGACGAAGGTCGGGACATATGCGTATGTGAATCCTGTGGTGGCCGTGGTGGTTGGATATTTTCTGGGCGGCGAGAGTCTTGGACTGCGAACGATTCTGGGGACGCTGTTTGTACTGGTGAGCGTGGTGGTGATTACGACAACGAAGGTGAAGAAGCCGGCTGTTGAATAGAGTTCGCAAAGCGCTTTATAAATGGCCGCAGCGTTCCGGCACTCGTCCCAAAGGGGTTAAAACCCTCCGTCCTCCTGGCCATTTTCGGCACGACTGAAGTCATGCCCTGACACAAAGAAGGCTTTTAAGACGCGCGCTATTCCCAGCGAAAGACTTTTGCTGAGAGGGCCGTGCAGATGAGAAACACTACGGCCAGCGCGGCTACGTCTCCCAAATGCGCCGACCAGGCGTCGCCGGCCCAGATCCCTTGAAGAAGGCTTACGGCGTAGGTTAGCGGCAGGGCTCTGGCTACGGCGTAAAGCACAGGAGGCAGAATATCGATGGGAACGAAGAGACCCGAAAAAGCGAGCATGGGATACAAAATGAGTGCGCCGATGGGCTGCGCAAAACGGGCGGTGGGAACGATGCTGGCGATGAGAAAGCCGATTGAGAGGATGCTCCAGGTGCTGATGAGGAGAGCGATGGTGAACGAGAACCATGGGACATGTGCGCCGGCGGGGATATAGCGCCGGCCTGCGAGGAGCATCAAGGCCAGTGTTGCGGCGGTGAGAAAAAGCTTGACGATAACGTGCGCGGTTAGGATGGTCTGCGGGCGCAGCGGCGTGGCGCGAAGGCGCTTGAGGATGCCGCCTTCACGATAGATGGCGATGATGGTGACAAGGGAAAGCACCGCGTTGATGGAGATCAAAAGCGCAACGAGCACTGGAAGATGAACCGCGGAAAAGCCGCCGGTTGCAAAGGCGGACGATGCCGGTCTGGAGGAAACGACGCGGCCGAGCACGACGTACATGAGGACGGGAATGCCGATGGTGCCGAATGCGCCGAGAGGTTCGCGCAGGAATACCTTGATCTCGATCCACGTCAATTTACCGAGGCCACGCAGCATCATTGTATTGTCCTATTCGCGAATGGAGCGGCCGGTTAGCTTGAGAAAGACGTCTTCAAGGTTGGGAAGAATGGTGCGGAAATCCGTAACGCGAATCCGGCTTTCCGACAGGCAATGAATGACCTCAGTGACAAGGTCTTCTCCGCAGCCGCGGATGGTGAATTGCTTGCCGGTCGAGGTTACGGATTCAACTCCCGGCATGTTATCGAAGGCGTGTGCGGCGTTTGGGTCATCGGTGGCGATGATGACTGTGCGCTCGGGACAATGGCGGGCGACAAGCTTTTCCGGCGTGTCGATGTCGATGATGCGGCCGTGCTCCATGATGGCTACGCGGTCGCATAGGCGCTCGGCTTCTTCCATGAGATGGGTGGTCAAGAAAACTGTCTTGCCACGCTCGCGAATGCCGCGCACGAGTTCCCAGATTGCGCGGCGGGACTGCGGGTCGAGGCCGGTGGTGAGTTCGTCGAGAAAGACGACTTCCGGATCGTTGATTAACGCGAGAGCAATAAACAGGCGCTGCTTCTGGCCTCCGGAGAGATCCATGAACCAGGTGTTCCGCTTCTCGGTGAGGCCGAGTTGGTCAAGCAGGCGGTTGGCATCGAGGGTCTTTTTCTTGTAGAGCGAGGCCCAGAGGTCGACGGCTTCCCAGACCTTGATGCGCTTCTGGAGTTGGGCTTGCTGGAGCTGAACACCGATGCGGTCCTGCAGTTGGTAGACCTGGCGGAAGGGATCGAGACCGAGAACAGCGATCGATCCGGCGTCGGGCTTGCGAAGGCCTTCGATGCACTCCATGGTGGTGGTCTTGCCTGCGCCGTTGGGCCCGATGAGGCCGAAGATCTCACCCTGGTTTACTGCAAAAGACGCTTCGGCGACGGCCACTGTCCGGCCATAGGTCTTGCGGACTCCGGATACTTCAATGACTGAGGGCATGATGAGTTTTTGAGAATTGCAGAAAACAGAGGACCTGATTCGGAGTGTATATCAGTGGATTGGCTTGAAAGGGGTGGAGGCTGGTCGAGGCGACGGCAACACTATTTTGATTTCGTAGAGCTTGGGCCAGAGTTTGCCGGTTACGAAGAGACGGTCGTGGACCTGGTCGTACGCGATGCCGTTTAACACGGCTCCAGAGCTGGATTTCTCCGCGGCTGGAAGCAGGCCGCTCAGATCGATCCAGCCGAGTACCTTGCCTGTTATAGGCGAGATGCGGGCTATGCGGTCGGAGTACCAGATGTTGGCGTAGACCTGGCCGTGAATGAACTCGAGTTCGTTGAGCTGGGTGATGGGTTTGCCGTGGTCTTTCACGGTGACTTGGCGGAGTTCGCGAAGCGTGGCCGGATCGAGGAAGTGCAGCGTGGCGCTGCCGTCAGCGGAGACGATGAGACTCTTGTCGTCGTGTGTCAGGCCCCATCCTTCGCCTGGGTAGGGCAGCGTACGCAGCAGGTGAAAGCTGAGGCGGTCGTAGACCAGCACTTGGTGCTCTTTCCAGGTAAGCTGCACCAGAGTGCTGCCCCAGTCGGTGAGGCCTTCGGCGAAGTACTTGGCGGGCACGTCGTGGAGTTGCAGGATGCTGCCGGTTTCGAGGTCCTCCATGCGCAGGGAGGATTGGCCGTATTGGCCGGTGCTCTCGTATAGGTGGCCGTCTAAGAAAATGAGGCCTTGGGTGAAGGCGTGCGCGTCGTGGGGGTAGGTGTGGATGATCTGATAGCTGTCGGCGGGTTGGGCTGGCGCGACGGGAGCGGCGAAAAGAAAGAGAACGGCAAAAGAGAGCAGGATGCGGAGGGGGATCTTGAGACAGTGAGGTGCTACGGTGTTCTGATTGTGATTGGTAAGCGAGGATTGTTGCGTCATATGCATTCCAAAAGCAGGTCCTTCGACTCCGCTGAAGTACGCTTCGCTCAGGATGACAGATTTGTGCTGGTACCGTCAGGTTTGTCAACTGGCTCCAAGGTAAATGAAGCGGGCGAGGAAAAGGGCTGCCAGGACGTAGAGGAGCCAGTCTTGCTTGCGGAATTTGCCGGTGGCGAGATGGAGGACTGCCCAGGCTATGATGCCGAAGCCTAGTCCGTTGGCTATGGAGTAGGTGAGCGGGATGAGTATCAGCGTCAGGAACGAGGGGACGGCTACGAGGGGATCGGTCCAGCGAATCTCGGTGATGGTGGCCAGCATGAGCGAGCCTACGAGGATGAGCGCTGGAGCAGTGGCGGCAGGGGGGACGATTCCGACGAACGGGGCAGCGCCGATTGCGCCAAGAAAGAGCAGGCCGGTAACGATGGCGGTGATGCCGCTGCGGCCGCCGGCCATGACACCTGCTGTGGATTCGACGTAGCTGGTTACGGTGGACGTTCCGGTGAGGGAGCCGAAGACGGTGGCTGTGGCGTCGGCGAAGAGAATTTTGTTCAGACGTGGGATGGAATGGTCGGCGGCAATGAGGCCGGCGCGCTTGGTGACGGCGACCAGGGTTCCAAGATTGTCAAAGAGATCGACGAAGAAAAAGACGAAGACAATTTCGAGCAGGCCCTTGTTGAATGCGCCACGAATGTCGAGTTGGAAGGCGGTTGCGGCTAGGGCGTGGAAGCCGCCGGGAGCGGGCGTCCAATGAACAAGATTTTGTGCCCAGGTGACGGTGGTGGTCGAGAGCATGGAGTTGATGGAGACGCCAGCGTGCAGGATGGCGAAGGCCAGTGCCCAGGAAACGGCGGTGGTGGTGAGGACTCCGATGAGAATTGCGCCGCGAATCTTTTTGACTTCCAGGGCCACCATGAGAATGAGGCCGAAGAGGGCCAGGAAGGTAGTGGGGTTACGCAGGTTGCCGAGGCCGACGAAGGTCTCTGCGTCGCCGATGACCACGCCGGAGTTGCGAAAGCCGATGAAGGCGATGAAGAGGCCAATGCCGCTGGCTACGGCCGCGTAGAGCTCATGAGGGATGGAGCGGAGAATCATCTGGCGGATGCCGGCGGCGGTGAGCGCGAGAAAAATGACGCCGGAAAGAAAAACCGCGCCCAGGGCCGTTTGCCAGGGGATGTGCATCTTGAGGCAGACGGTGTAAGTGAAGTACGCGTTGAGGCCCATGCCGGGGGCCAGCGCGATGGGATAACGGGCGACGATGCCCATCAGAATTGAGCCGAAAGCCGCGGACAAGCATGTTGCCGCTGTGACCGCGGCGAGGGGCATGCCGGATGCGGACAGAATGGCAGGATTGACCAGGACAATATAGGCCATGGTCAGGAACGTGGTGACGCCGGCCAGAATCTCGGTACGCCAGTTGGTACCCAGGCGCGTGAATTCAAAATAGGATTCGAAGATCTTCAGCATAGGCGGGTGTCATTAGAAGACCACATACGGGCCGCATCGCAAAGTGATTTGTGATGCGGCAGTATATTGGCATCTCATTCCGCGAACGTGGAACTGGGAGGTTGCCAAGGCTTGGAAGCGTCCAGCGAGTCAGCCTCCGCTTCGCGGAGATAGCAAGTTAGCGAGTCAGCTGGTTCCTTTGACTGTCCAATCTCCGCATCTGTTCGTTGCAGCTCAGTTCACAACCTCGCCGGTGAATTGGGCATCTATTCAGTAGAATTACCCTATCCCTCAGCGCTGAGTCATCCAACGACTGGCGACCTTCCACAAAAAACAACCCCTATGGAGATTCTTGTATGCCAACATTTCCTACGAAAGACGGAACCAAGCTTTACTACAAAGACTGGGGCACTGGCCAGCCTGTGGTCTTCAGTCATGGGTGGCCGCTGAGCGCGGACGCGTTTGAAGACCAGATGCTTTTTCTCTCGTCGCATGGATATCGCACCATCGCGCACGACCGGCGTGGACATGGACGATCGAGCCAGCCGTGGAACGGAAACGACATGGACACTTACGCCGACGATCTTGCGGAGTTGACCGAAGCGCTGGATCTGAAAGAGGCGGTGCATGTGGGGCACTCGACAGGCGGCGGCGAAGTGGCGCGGTACATTGGGCGTCATGGGACTGGACGCGTGGCGAAGGTGGTGCTTATTGGAGCGGTTCCTCCGTTGATGTTGAAGACGGATGCAAATCCGCTGGGGTTGGGGATCGAGGTGTTCGACGGAATACGCGCTGGGGTGCTGGCAGACCGGTCGCAGTTTTTCAAGGATGTGAGCGGGCCATTTTACGGGGCGAACCGGGCGGGCTCGAAGAATCTGCAGGGGTTTCGGGATTCGTTCTGGCTGCAGGGGATGCAGTGTGGAATGAAGGCCGTCGTGGACTGCATCAAGGCATTTTCAGAGACGGATTTTACTGAGGATCTGAAGAAGATCGATGTGCCGACGCTGATTATTCACGGCGACGACGACCAGATGGTGCCGATTAACGCCTCGGCTTTGCTGTCGGCGGCGCTGGTGAAGGGATCGACGCTCAACGTTTATACTGGCGCGCCGCACGGGCTTTGCTCGACGCTGAAAGACCGGGTGAATGCGGACTTGCTCAAGTTTATTCGGGGGTAATTGGCCTCGGAGTGAGTTAGGTCTGTGGTTTCCCAACCAGATGGGTTGGCTGTTTGAAGCAAGCGGTTCAGGGGCGTTCGGCGGCTAGCAGCTGGCGCTTGCGGTTTACGCCCCAGCGGTAGCCGGTTAGCGATCCGCTCACGCCAACAACGCGATGACAGGGCACAACAATTGCCACGCGGTTGGTGGCGCAGGCGCGGGCTACGGCGCGGGTGGATTTTGGTTCGCCCATTTCGCGGGCAAGCTGGCTATAGGTGCGCGTTTCGCCGCGTGGAATGGCGCGCAGGGCTTGCCAGACGCGGAGTTGAAATACCGTGCCGCGCAGGTCGAGCGATTCGACACGGGCGCGACTTTCAACGAGATCGGAACCATCGCGCACAGTTTCGAGGGCTGCGTCGACAAGCTGCGAAAGCGAGGGGTCGCGGCGCAGCGTGGCCAGCGGGAACTCCTCGCGCAGGCTGGCTTCGGCCTCAGCCGATGTTGACCCAAGGGCGAGCCAGCACAAGCCGCGTTCTGTCGATCCGACGATCATCCAGCCGAAGGGAGTGCGGGCGGTGGCCCAGCCGATGTGCTCGCCTTTGCCGCCCTTGGCGAAGCGCGCGGGTGTCATGCCGAGGGCAGCACCTTCGTAGGCGCGGCTCGATGAACCAAAGCCTGCTTCGTAGATTGCGTCGGTCACGGTGCCTCCTTTCTTGAGTGCGTTGCGTTTTAGCCCGTTGCGGAGACGGGTTGCACGCAGCGCGCGCTGGTATTGGAGCGGGCTTACGCCTAGCTCCTTTTTGAAGAGGCGCTGGACGGTGAAGGGGCTGAGAGCGGTGATGCGGGCGAGTTCCGCGAGTTTCACGGGGCGGTCCAGATGCGCCTCGATATGGGCGCGGATCTTGTCGATCGGTCTCGCTAAGGAGGACTCGGGCTTGCAGCGCCTGCAGGGACGAAAGCCGGCGGCGCGGGCTGCTTCGGTCGAGGCAAAGAAGCGCACGTTTACCTTGAGAGGCCGGCGGCTGGAGCATGCTGGACGACAGAAAACGCCGGTTGTTTCTACCGCGTAGAAGAATGAGGCGGCGGGATCGCGGGCTAGAAGCTGGGTCCACGCGGTTTCGGGATCTACGGGAGATGCGTTGGGCGGGACGCGGTCCGTTGCGATTTGGAGATTGCTCATCATGGAAACTATCGTCGCTTATTGTTGGGCTGGCAGGCTATCCGGTTCTTGCTTGTAATTCGGATTCTTGTTGATTTGGCCTTCGAAGCGTTGAGGTTTCCCGCCCTTGCGCGAGAAAGAAGCGCAAGAACGGGGCACGGGGAATTTTGGGCCGATTCAGACGCGGTTTAGTTTGCGGCAGTCGCTTTTAGCATTGCTTCGGCGCGGGCTAGATCTTCCTCCGTATCGACGCCGATGGTGTCGCGGGGGGCGGGTGCTACGTAGATGTTGATGCCGTTGTCGAGAAGGCGCAACTGCTCCAGGCGTTCTACCTGCTCGATCCACGAGGGCTCCAGGGACGCAAAGCACTCCAGAGCCGCCTTGCGGTAGGCGTAGATTCCGAGGTGCTTGCGATAGCCGGCGAAGTTGGTACCGTCGCGGTCGAATGGAATGGTTGCCCGCGAAAAATAGAGGGCTCGGCCGTCGAGGGCCGTGACTACCTTGACCGCGTTTGGGTTCGCGATCTCATGCGATGGGCAGCGGACGGCCAGCGTGGCGACTTCAACTTGGGGGCGATCGAAAAGGCTGAGCAGCGGCGGGAAAAAATCCGGGGTCAGCGTCGGTTCGTCGCCCTGAATGTTTACGTAGATGTCGGCGTCGAGCTGGCGGGCTACTTCCCTCACTCTGTCGGAGCCGCTGGGGCAGTCGGGCGAGGTCATGACGGTGGGGATGCCACGCTCGCGGCAAACCGCCGCCACTTCCTCCGCGTCTGTGGCTACCACAATTGGGTCCATGAGGCGGCTGGCGGCAGCGGCACGCCATACCCACTCCACCATGGGGCGGCCGGCGATGGGGCGCAGGACTTTGCGGCTCAGCCGCGTGGAACTCAAACGCGCCGGAATGACGCAGGCGATTCGCAACGAACTCATGGAGGCGAGTCTACAGCAGCGGAGGGGTACGGCTCATCCCGGCGATCCACACCCTTAGAGTGGTATGGGCAGGGCAGGGTGAGGTTTGACCTCGAATCCCGCCGCCCGTATCATCAACAATGGGCGTACGCGCGGATTGAGTTCCCGCGAAGCTCGGTCGGCCCAAACGGCCTTGCCTTTCAGGCTCCCACGGCGGAGTAGCTCAGATGGTTAGAGCGACGGATTCATAACCCGTAGGTCGACGGTTCGATCCCATCCTCCGCCACCAATCAAATCAACGAGATACGTAGAGATCACGGTTTCCAGATTTACGCCAGGGTTGCGGCAGACCTCCGGTCGCGGCTTGTAACTCGCGCTGGTTCGGTTCCTAAGCAGATTCGAATTGACATCGGGAAGCACCGAGTCTAGTGTCCTGTCTCTCAAGTTCTTCCCCTTTGTTTGGCGTGGTTGCTCGATTCATACATTCCCGAAAAGCAGGTCCTTCGACTCCGCTGAAGTACGCTCCTTTCAGGATGACAGGTCTGTTTTTGATATGAACAGCGGAGACAGGACACTAGTACATATTAGTATTTGGCTAGCCATGCACGATTCCCCCAAGCCCGGTGATCCTCAGGTGACAACGCTCCTGGTTACCGTCAAGGCGGACGGCGCGCCGGATCGCGATTACTCGTTCAAGGCGACCTTCAGCATTGGCCGTACCGAAGACTGCGATGTCTGCATCAAGAACGAGTTTGTCAGCCGGATCCACGCCCGAGTTTCGTTCGAGAATGGCGAATGGTGGCTGGGCGATCTCAACAGCAGCAATGGAATCTGGATCGGCGAGACTCGATTGCCGCGCGTGCAATTGAACGCGGGGACGGTGGTTCGTGTGGGCATTCAGGGGCCCGAGCTTCGATTCAACGTCATCCGGCCGGTGGTTGTGCCTCGTCCTTTGGCGAATACGCAGTTGGATAAGTCGGATTACGCTCAGCACTACTTCGGCAAAGGGAGCGAGAAGCGCGCGGCGGGCGAACATACGATGATGATCCGGACGGTGTTTGCCGAGGTTCAGAAGAAACAGAAGCGGAAGTACGGCGGAGTGATCCTAGGGCTGGCCGGCGTGATGGTGTGCCTAGGAGGCTTCGCATTTTACGAGCACCAGGAGGCGTCGAAACAACGAGGGCTGGCGAAGGAGATTTTCTACTCGATGAAGTCTCTGGATATCGACATCGCGAACTTGCGGGATGCGGTGACGGCGTCGAATAATCAGCAGGGCATCGATCAGATCAAGCGGATTGAAGCGCAGCGCGGCGAGATGGAGAACAAGTACGACCAATATCTTGCAAGCCTGCATGTCTACAGTCCAAAGATGTCGGAGCAGGACAGGCTGGTGCTGCGGGTGGCGCGCATTTTCGGAGAGTGCGAGTTGGATATGCCACCGGACTTTGTGACCGAAGTGAACAAGTACATCAAGCTGTGGCAGTCTTCGGGGCGGATGGAGAAGGCGATTACCAAGGCTCGCGCGAATGGCTATACGACTTCAATTACCCAGCAACTGCTGGCCGAGGGACTTCCGCCGCAGTTCTTTTACCTGGCATTGGTGGAGAGTGACTTCGACCCCTATATCAGCGGACCGGAGACGCGCAAAGGGTTTGCGAAGGGAATGTGGCAGTTCATCCCGGAAACGGCGGTGAAGTATGGGCTGCATCTGGGACCGCTTGTGGATCTGCCTCGCCCGGATACGCTGGATGACCGGCATAACTACCAGAAAGAAACTGTGGCCGCGGCACACTATTTGAAAGACCTATACGGATCGGACGCGCAAGGTTCTGGATTGCTGGTCATGGCCTGCTACAACTGGGGCGAAGACTACGTGCTGCCGCTGGTGCGAAGCATGCCGGCCAATCCAAAAGACCGGAACTTCTGGATGCTGCTGCAGAACCATCGAGACAAAATTCCCAAGGAAACGTATGACTATGTTTTCTATATCGTGTCTGCCGCGGTGATTGGGGAGAATCCCCGGCTCTATGGATTTAATTTCGATAACCCGTTGGCAAATGTGAGTACCCAGGCATCGGTGAATGGGAAGCTGCAGCCGTGGGCAGGGCGACGTTTCCAGCGGAATCGCGAGGCGGAGGCGGTTTCGCAGGTCTATCTCACCAGCACTAAGCGGACGATGGCTATTCCCATAGCGACTGTGAACCCAGCTTCGACATTGATTCCAAGAATCGGCAG
>Ga0302320_10013243_pt1 | contig 17259 bp, 18 predicted proteins | sample Bog_T0_3_FD_202130 | JGI IMG/M metagenome (GOLD analysis project Ga0302320, IMG submission 202130) | Peat permafrost microbial communities from Stordalen Mire near Abisko, Sweden - Bog_T0_3 | ecosystem: Environmental > Terrestrial > Soil > Wetlands > Peat | place: Sweden: Abisko, Stordalen Mire...
AAGAAGACCCGGGATTGCGTCATTATCAGATTGACCCCCCTGACCACTAAAAGACCGGAATTTAAAACGATCTCACCTTTGATCTGAAAGTACTCTTTGGAGGGGATCAAGATCAAATTCACCGTTGAAGGCCCGTCTTTTAAGAAAACCCGCTTGTAGCTTATCCCGTCCGCCAAAAAATGTCCGCTGACCACCGGTGTCAACACCGGCCCCTGCAAAATCAGGTCAATATCGGAAATAAACCCCTGCAAATTCTTCTTGATATCCTCGTTGACCCAAAAATGGCTGATCGCGTGAAGGTCAACTGACTTGCCATAAAGATTTCCCTTCATCTGCCCTGCAGCAACCTGGCCGGTAAACACGATCGTGTCACAACCGGGCACAAAAATACGGGCATTAAGGATGTTTAAGTCCGTACGCCGCCAGTCCCATAAAGGGATCTGCACCCGGATCTGCTGGATGCGCACCAGCGCATCGGGCAAATACGGCAAACCACGGGCTTGCACATCTTTGAGAAGGAAACCTTCATAAAGGGTGCCTTCGTAGCGACCTACATGCATCAGCGCCAAAGAAGCGGATTCCTGCAGAAAATACCGCACCAGTATCTTGCCGCCTGAAGGGGTGACGATCAAATAAACGAACGCCGCACTGCCCAGCAGTATAATGGAGAATAGGGTTAGAAAAATGGCGGTTATAAGTCTTTTAGACCAGTGCATTTAAAACCCTTGCCTCATGATCTCAATAATGCCGCGCCGGACCATCATGACTCCGATGGCGGCCAACAACAGCATCATGACCTTGGATAAAGCCAGGGATCCGGATCTTCCCAAGAATCGCATCAGCAGGTCGGCATATGCAAAAACTACCCCGACTATCGCAATATTAAGAAGAACGGCTATCAGAGTTGGGAAAAGTCCATGCACGCCGACTGACATCAGGGAGATGGTCAGTACCGCAGGACCGACGATCAGAGGCGTTCCGATAGGGACCGCTCCCAGCTCTTTGGTGGCGGCCCTGCGGGTCTTGCCCTGAACGGTCAGGTCTACCATGGCCAGACAAAAAAGAATGACCCCGCCGGTCACCATAAAGTCACCCATAGTGATCCCCAGCACATGAAAAATGACCCTGCCTAAAAGAATGAACCCCAACGCAACGAGACTTGCCGTTATCAAGGACTGGATAATGATCTCGCGCTTCTGCGACGCCGAAATCCCCTGGGTCAACGACACAAAGATCGGAAGGATACCGATGGGATCCATGGTAAAGAACATGGGGATAAAAACTAGCAGGATATCATTTAGCATACCTGTGGACCGGCGTTGACTAGATCGTGACCTATGGGCGTATCTGTAAAGAGCTTGAAATTATCGACGAACATGCCCCCTAGCTTGCGGGCCGCCGCATCGTACGCATTCTGATCCACCCATAAATTACGCGGGTTGAGCGTCTTGTCATCCACGCCATTGACATGTTTGGGGACCTGTAAATTAAAGACCGGCAGGGTCTCAAACTCACTGTTATCAAGACTCCCGTCTAAAATAGCGTCAACGGCCAGTCGGTTATCCTTCAAAGGAATACGATACCCCACCCCATACGGCCCGGCGATCCAACCGGTATTCAACAGATAAGCGGTGGAAAGATGTTCCTGCATTTTTTGAGCCAGGATCTGGGCATACTTAGTCGGATGCACCATCAGGAACGCTTTCCCGAAACAGGCGGAAAAAGTCGCCTGCGGCTCCTTGACCCCCAGCTCGGTGCCAGCCACTTTAGCGGTATACCCGCTTAAATAATGGTACATGGCCTGTTCCTTGGTCAATTTGGCCACCGGAGGAAGCACGCCATACGCGTCACAGGCCAAGAATATGATCTTCGCCGGATGGCCGCCCTTGGAAACAGGTTTAACAATATTCTCAATATGGTCCATCGGATAGGATACCCGGGTGTTTTCCGTTTTCTTCTGGGAAGCAAAATTGATCTGCCCTTGGGCATCCATATCCACATTCTCCAGAAGCGCATCCCTCCGGATCGCGGCATAGACTTCCGGTTCACGCTGCGGCGTCAGCCCGATGCATTTGGCATAGCAGCCGCCTTCAAAGTTAAATACCCCGTTGTTGTCCCAGCCATGCTCGTCATCCCCGATCAGGGCCCGTTTGGGATCTGTTGACAGTGTCGTCTTGCCGGTACCGGAAAGCCCGAAAAATAACGCCGTATCCTTCTTTTGCCCCATGTTCGCCGAGCAATGGAAAGAACCGATGCCTTTCAAGGGCAGAAAATAATTCATGATCGAAAATATCCCTTTTTTGATCTCGCCGCCATACCAGCTGCCGCCGATCACCGTCATGCGTTCGGTGATATTAAAAGCGACAAACACTTCGGAACGCAACCCATATTTAGCAAAATCCTTGCAGGACGTCTTGCAGGCATTAAGGATCGTCCAGTCCGGCTTAAAAGTTTTTAACTCGTCCGATGTGGGACGAATGAACATATTCTTAAAGAAATGCGCCATCCAGGCAACTTCGGTCACTAACCGCACATTGATCCGGGTATCCGCATTGGCCCCGCAAAAACCGTCGATCACATACAATTTTTTATCATTTAACTGGGCTACCGACAGGTCTTTCAAATGCTTCCAGGCATCCGTATTGATAGGTTTATTGTCAGAGCCGGAAGTCTTACCATCCGCCCACCACACCGTATCCTTGGTAGTCTGGTCCATCACGATATATTTATCTTTCGGCGAACGACCGGTAAATTTTCCGGTATCTACCGCGACCGCTCCCAGAGAAGAGACCTGTCCTTTTTCATACCCTTCCAGTTGGGGATCGGTTTCATGACGAAAAAGCTCATCAAATGAAAGATTATAATCAATACCCTTGGATCTGGTAATCCCTAAGGTGTTTAATTGTGCCGTTATCGATAAATTCTCCATATACTCTTCTCTCTCCTTTTATAAATGCCTACGGATGCTTTCCAGCAAACCGTCGGGCTTAAATGGTTTGATAATGTACTCTTTGACAAGGTCCACATTGACAATATTCTCCAATCCCTGCTTGGAGGTTAAAATAATGATCGGTATCCTTGGGACTTCAGTCATTTGCTGCATGGCCATGATAAATTCATACCCATTCATCCTGGGCATCTTCATATCCAGGATGATCAAATGAGGGCTCTCTTTTAATTGCTCGATACCTTCCTGTCCGTCACGGGCCACCAGTACCTCAAAACCATGGGAGCGCAATAACGGAGTGATAATCTTGATCAGGGTCAGATCATCATCAATGACCAGTATCCTTTTAGTCGTCGTACTCTTAGGCGCCTGATGTTTAGGGATAACCGGAGGGGTGACCAGCTCAACGACCAAATGCTTGATCCCCTCGACTTCAAAGGTGATCTCATATTTATCCGTTGCCCCTTTGGGAATATCAATCCCCTCCTTGACCGAATTCAGATAACTTTCAAAGTGGGACATCGTAAAATCGTCATAGCCCAACGCGGCCATTTCTCTTTTATACTGTCCGGCAATCAGGTTGCCCAAAGTCCCGCAGCCGTCTTTGAGCTCATCATCATCATCAATATCCAGATAAGGATACTGCAGCAGAGACAGGAACTCCGCCAGGAATTCCTTTTCTAAATAAACGATCAACGTCAGTATATATTCCCGCTTCTTTAATGCCTCTTCGCTGGCGGCAAACTCGATAACAGAGCAAACCGTGGTGACGTTGAATTTCTCCATGGCGTCAACACGCATCCTGCCATCGTAATAAACCACGTGCTTCTTTTCCAGCAAAGGCTCGCTGGTAAACTTGGTCTTGGACTTTTCAAAGAATATCTTTTTGACGGCAACCGAAAGTGTCAGGGCCAGGGTAAAGGCGCTATAACCGGTATACGGCACCTTTTTAAAGCGCTTGCTTTCCTGGCGAACGATCTCTTTAAATTCGTTGATGTCCATTAGTCATGAATCTTTGCGGAAGGCACAACCTCAACAACCAGGCGTTTGACCCCGTCAATCTCAAAACTGATCTCATATTTATCCACGGCCCCCTTGGGAATTTCCAGCCCGTCTGCAGCCGTATTAATATAGCTCCCAAAAGCCGACATCGCCAGGTCCTTATGCTTCAAGATCACCATTTCTCTTTTATACTGCCCGCCGATAAGATTGAGCAGTGTCCCGCAGCCGTCCTTGACCTCCTGATCATCTTCGGAATCAATATACGGATATTGCATCATCCGCAGGAAATCCGGAAGGAACTGTTTATCCAGATAAACCACCAGGGTCATCAGGTATTCCTGCTTTTTCAAAGCCTCTTCGTTAGCGGCAAATTCCACGCTCGAGAACACGGTCGTAGCATTGAACTTCTCCATAGCATCGACGCGCATCCTCGAAACGAACTGAGTGACGATCTTTTTCTCCAATGCCGGCTCACCGGAAAACTTGGTTGCCGACTTTTCATAAAAGATCTTTTTGACCGCAGCCGCAACAGCCAGGGCCATGGTGTACTCATCTTCGTGCTTGGCCGGGTCTGCGATCTTCCTGAGGCGAACGCTTTCCCGGCGAACGATCTCTTTAAATTCGTTAATATCCAAAGGAGCGTTGTTGACTGGCGGCACGGATCCCCCTTGAGCGTTGATACCCAGATCAGACTTTATTTCAAAAAAGGTTTTAGCGTGGCGATAAGCTCTTCGGGTTTGTACGGCTTGACCACGTAACCCGCCAAATTAGGGTTGACCTGATAAGCCAAACGCTTGTTCTCATCGGACCCGGAAGCGGTGCACATGATGATAGGGATGGAAGACAACTCCGGGATCTTGACCATCCCGGCCATTAACTCAATGCCGGAAACTTTTGGCATCTGCCAATCCAGCAAGACCACGCAAATGTCACTATAATTAGTCGACAGGACTTCCATCGCCTGCTCACCGTCTTCAGCCTGCAGGATTTCCTGGGTTATCTCCGACTTTATCAAGATGCGGATCAAAAGTTTCCGGTCAAGCAGGGAATCATCAATAACAAGAATTTTCATAACCTAACCATCGTACGCATTGTTTTAACTTTTCGAATTAAGAATGAACCCGCTGTTGTAATTCCGGCGAATATCCCCCAGCATTTTCTGGACTGCAGACTCATCGGCAATATTACCGACCCTAACCCTGTACCAGCGCCCTTTTTCCCCCAGATCACTGACGACTATAAACGCCTGATAGCCGCGATTTTTCAAAGCTCCAAGAGCGGCGTAGGCCCTGTTTTTATCCTGAAATGAATACACTTGAATGGCAAAGCCGGCCTCATGACCGTTTTCCGGACTGGTCACGACCCCCATGGGTGGTACCGGATCTGCCTTTTGGATATTTTCTGCCGGTTCCCGGCGGGTCTGGCCCGTCTGAAAACTCAAGAATAAAAGGACCCCGCCTGCCGCGATCAGCAAGATTATCAGCCATGTGGTTTTAAACGGATTGCTCATGCTCTATCTCCCTTTAAATTTTTTCTATTCTAACACGGAAAAATAAAATTATCTCAAAATATTTTACTCTTTGATGTTTCAGGGACCTGCATACGCTTAAGCCTGTTTAGGATTCCGGCCGTTGAGCACTTCCTGGATCATTTGCTTGACGTCATCACTGAAATCTTTTTCCAGGACCCATTCCAGATAGCGCGGATCTTTCTTAGCAATGACCTTCAAAGGCTCCTTCCTGGCGTATTTGCCGAAGGTCATATACAGATCCCCGTTCCACCAGCGGAATTTACGTTCATGATCGAAATATTCGCTGGTCTGTTTATAATCAAATTCTTTCAGAGCTTCGATCTCTTCACGGTCAAGCCCGTATCGCTTTAACTGCTCCTCTAGAATACTCAACGTCGCCCGGGCATCCGCAAGGGCCGAATGGGCATCTTTAAGGTCCTGATGGCAATAATAAGCAAACGCGGCAAACAGATCACGGCGCTCATGCAGATGATAGATCTTCTGGGCATCGTAGACGGTATGCGCCGAATAATCAAATGAAATGCCGGCATCACTTAATTCCCGGGCCAATAACGGCAGATCGAAGCGTTCCACATTAAATCCGCCCAGATCAGCACCCTCAAGGAAATTCTTGACCTTGCCGGCTATGGTGGCGAATAACGGCGCATCTTTGACATCCGCATCATAAATGCCGGTCAATTCACTGACCACGGCCGGGATCGGCATGCAGGGATTGACCCTGGTATTATAAATTTCCTGCTGTCCGTCAGGGTTGGTCTTGATCATCCCTATCTCGATGATCCTGTCTTTTTCGATCCAGATGCCGGTCGTTTCCAGGTCCAGGACTACCAGCGGTTTGGTTAATTTCATTGCTACACCCCCACCTAACCTCCCCCATCAAGGGGGAGGAATTGCATTTTATTGTTGCTCATGTCTTAATAGACCTAGATCCAACACTTTTTGGATCAGATCTTCATAGCTTATCCCCGCTTTTAATGCAGCCTGGGCCATTTCATCTATCTTGGCGATGCAGGGATTGGCGTTGGGCTCGATAATATACACTTCCCCGGTACTCGTGACCCGAATATCAAAACGGACATAGCTGTCAAGATCCAGCGCCCGATACGCCCGGCGGCAGACATCGTTGATATTTTCCTGCCAGCCATCCGGCAATTTATCCGCCGGGGTACTTTTAATCCCCCATTTCTTACGGTAAGCGTCATCCCATTTGGCCTTATAGGTGGCGATCCGGGGTTCTCCTTCGGGCATATTCCCAAAGATCATCTCACGGGGCGGCAGGACCATGATCTGTTTATGCCCCAGCACGCTGACATACATCTCCCGGCCTTCGATGTATTCTTCGGCAATAACATCCATCTGCATGGTGTCATGGATGAATTTGATCCTCTGGGCAAAAGCCTCAGGATTATCCACGATGGACGCCTGAGAAATGCCGCGAGAGGCTTCCTCGCACAGCGGTTTGATCACCGCCGGCAATCTAAGCTTCGCGATGATACCTACGCGTTTGCCGCGACTATAGGTATGGAACCTCGACACTTTAATATGATGAAAAGTAAATATCTTCTTGCTCAACGCTTTATTGTTGCAGACGAACATATTCCCTGACGATGCCCCCGTATAAGGAATATCCAGGATCTCCAGAACGGCCGCCATGTTCTTTTCCATCTGAGTCTGGTCATTAAAGACTTCCATCATGTTGAAAATAATATCCGGGCGTCTCTCCCTGACCTCTTCAAACAAAGGGGTGATGTCATTAAAAATACCCAGCAGGGTCACCTCATGGCCCAGTGCGGTAAGCGCCGCTTTCACATCAGCTTCGGTGTACATGTTATCCGGGTCGGCAAACTCTTCCTTGTAATCGTAGCCGCGCGGCTTCTGATAAGGACTGTAAAAAAGCATCAGCACTTTAAGTTTTTTTCTGACGGCGCTCATTTTTTATCTCTCGTGCCCCGGTACCAGCCCGTATGGATATAATTCATGGTCAAACTTGTCACATAGACCGACAACTGCATTAAGGCGACTGCCTGCGGCTGGGCCACGATCATATGCAGCTGTTTGGCCCTCAAACCGATGGCCTTGAGCAGGTCACTGATAATATATTTACGCTCTCCGGTGCATCGGTCAATACTATTTACAATATTCTTTGCATGCCGATGGATCAACGCTTCCGCGGTCACCATCTCTTTATTGCGGCGGCGGTCCTTTTTGAACGCCCACCACTCCTCATCCGTCAGCACCGTGAAGATCTTTTTAAGCTGTACGTCGTGAAAATCCGGGAACTCTTCCTGCTCATAAAGATACTTCTTTTTATAATAATTCTCGAGCGTGATCGTCAACTCCCGTTGCTGCCATAATTTCTTGCCGGAAGGCTTGATGGGAAGGACCCCTTTAAGGGAAGTCATCAGACTGTCAACAAACTGCAGTTTTTCCAAAGCCTTCCAGCCCTGATATTTTTCTTTCCAGTCAAAATCCGGTGTCAGCCATACCGCAAAAGTCTCGACAAAATCTTCGTCAGGATGATACTGGGCGTAAAAGCCGTCCAAATGGCGCACGTAACTTTTGCTGTACGGTTTGAATTTATACGTGTGCCCGTATTTTTCCCCCGGAGAACCGAATACTTTCTGCCACTGGCGCTTTTTATGCAAATTATACGCATAGGAGAACGCATGGCCCGCCTCATGGCGTAAAAGCTGCATGCACCAAAGCCGGCCTTCACCCTCGGCCTCGAGCATCATCTGGCGTTCCAGTTTTATCAACGCCGGATGGGCCAGATAAAAAGGAATGCCGATCGACACTTCACCCTCGGGGGTCAGCCATTCATCCGCCAGGTAACATTCCGGATAGAAGACCAGACCGCGTTCCTGAAGTTCCGCATGCAATTGCTTCACACAACCTTCAAGCCAGGTGCCTTCAATGCCCAACGGCAGATCACACAGCCGCAGGCTCAAAAGCTCTTGCTGAGAAAGAATGTTCAGATCAACTGTCTTGGGAGTCATTCGCACTTTCTTCTAATAAACGCTTAAGCAAACCTTCTGCTTCTTCAATGAGATCAGGCTGGCCTAACTTTAAGGTTTCCATGTCTTTCTTAAAAACCCTTAAGGCCGCCACCAAACGGCGCACACTTTGTTCATGACGCCCCTCGCGCGCTTCATCCGGATCGATCTTCTTGCGCTCCTTGATGATCGCGGTCAAATCCTTACGGACCAACGACGCATCCTTGCCTTTGTCAAAAATATCTTTCCGTAGTTTGGTGTAATCTTCCCGAGTCAGCTCTTTCTGGCTGCGGGCCCGCCTTAACACGTCGAGACTTTCGTAGCCGGGAAGGACCGCCGCCTCCCTGTTTTCGGTGAATTCTTTCTTTAAATACACCGGCTCATCCTGTTCGACAAAAAAATAGGTTTTCAGCAGTTTCAGGGCCAGCGGTTTCTTTAATCCCAATTCCCGGACACAATAATCTTCAAATTTCTCAAACCCCCAGGATGTGTACAACTTATCACGCCAGACAGAATACAAACCCTGCCCCAGGCTGACCCAGGATAATTTAAAACTCTTCGCGTGTTCCGCTATATGGACACGAAGGTCTTCGGATTGCGGTGTAATATTCATAATAATTTCCCTTCCTTCTTTTAACCAACTCCCCCCCTCTTTGTAAAAAAGAGGGGGGGAGGGATTCTTTGCTTAAAACGTGTATTGTAACACAAAATAAATAGGGACGTCTCCCAATTATTAAATGGGAGACGTCCCTATTTATTAGAGCGTCTTTGAGACACTGCCTACTTTAAATATGTTTTCAATTCTTCCCAGGTTTTCTTGCCTAAAACACCGTCGGCTTTAAGACCGTGGCTCTTCTGGAACTCTACGATCGCGGCCTTAGTCCCGGCCCCGATCTTGCCGTCCACACGTCCGGTATAAACACCGGCTGCCTTGAGCGCTGACTGCACCTTCTCGGGGTTAACCTTGACGCGGAGGATCGAAACCCCCTCCGAGCTGACGCTGGATTTGGCAGGTCCTGTTTGCTCGGTCGATTCCTCAGCAGCCTGACCGGCAACACCGGTTTTGGAAGTATCCACTTTTCCCGACAGATCCTTCACCGCATATTGCAGATCAACGATCTCAGCGTCCTTGGCTTCCAGCTTTTTCTCAAGCTCAGTAACGCGCGTATCCATTTGATCGTTGGGCGTCTTGTTTTGGGTGGTGGCACAACCGCTGACAGCTACAACAAATAAACAAACAGCTAATAAACGTAATAACACGGTACCCTCCTATAGTTAATATATTAAAAAAATGAAAGACGTATCTGCTGCGAGACGAGCTGGCAGAACGGTAGTTTAAGTTTTATTTATCGTAGCATAAAACCGCGGATATCCAAATAAGAAATTAATTTTTTTTAACCGGAATATTTCCTTGTTTATCCTCCCTTCCCTTATATAATAAAAGCACCATTTCTATGAAAATCCTCCAAACCCTTACAGCTTTTGTCATCTTTGGCCTGTTTTTTATCATCAATATTTATACCTTGAATGCCGGACACAACTGGGGGGATGACTTTGCCCAGTATATTCAACATGCCATCAATCTGTGTGAACATCAAAATTATGCCTCTCACATCAGCCTGGACCCCTGGATCATTTATCCTCCGGGTTTCCCGCTTCTGCTATCCTCCCTCATTTTCTGGTTTGGCCTTAACCTTAAGATCCTTAAGTCTTTGAATATCCTACTATGGGCTTTGAGCGCGCTGGCCGTTTACGGTTTAACTTTAAGAAAGCTTGACCGCTTTTGGGCCCGGATCCTCACCGTCTGGTTCTTGACCTCTCCGTTCTTTTTCCTGTATAAACAAAACATCCTGTCCGATATCCCTTTTATGTGTTTTGTGCTACTGACCCTCTGGGCTTTTACAAAATTTGAAGAACAGGAGAACATCTCCCCCAAGGTCGATAACAGACTTTTTCTGCTTTTAGCCGTTTTCTTCATGAGCTGCTCTTTTTTGATCCGCTGGGCAGGGATAGGGTTGTTTTTGGCCGTCATCACTTATTTTTCTGTCATCAAACAAAATTGGAAAAAATCTCTAAGTTTTATTTTAGGCGCCGTGATCTGCTGGTTTATTACGCTCCGGCTCGGCGCGTCTGCTCTGGGGTATATTAAAAATACCTCTCATTCTCTGCCTGACTGGATATGGGCCAGCATAAACAACATGGCCTATATTGTCCGGATCACCCTGGATTTCTTTTTGCCTTACCGATCAATTATTACACCCTTGTCCCATCCTTTGAACTCCATCTGCGCGGATTTGCTATTTTTAGGCCTTATGGGAACACTATGCCGGTGTCTCTACCAGCGAACGATCGATCTGATGGACTGCTTTATGTTCTTTTACCTGGCAGGGTTAGTCTTCTGGCCTATTGACGGCGGAGCACGGTATATTCTGCCCATCGTCATCCCTTTGACGATCTATATGCTCCGGTGGATCAAACCGGCTTTCCAAAAGATACCAGCCTTCATTTTTATGGTTCTAATTCTGCTGAATATTTTCACCATCTTTGCTAATTTCAAATTCAATGATGACGCTATCCTGACAAAAGATGCTCTGGAAATGATGCGTTTCGTTGAACTTAATATCAAGCCCGGGGAATTCTATATGTTCAATAAGCCGCGGGCGTTAGGATTATTTACTCAACGTCTGGGCGCTTCATTCTGGGTTTATCCGCCTGATCAGAAGGAGTGGTATAAACGCATTAAGCCTTTGCATATCCGCTATCTCATCGGAGACAAACAGCAAGACCAGTTCAGTCATTACGACCGATTCCGTCTCCCGACGGTCCATGATGCTATTTTCTGTACAAAAATCTGGGAAAACAACAGATATAAGATCTTTAAAGTGTCCCTGCAGGCTTAATGGCTGTGATCGTGTCCCTGCAAGGGCAAATGAGGATGGATATGCAGTTGTCCTTCGTGGCAATGCCCGTGGATATGGACCAGATTATGGGCTTCCAGAAATGCCCTGTCGCTTAAAATATCTCCGGCTTTCCCAGAGCGCGCTATCTTTTTTTCCTGATCAAAGACATACACCGTATCAGCGATCTCACCGACGGTATGGAGATCATGCGTGGAGGTGATGATCGTTTTGCCTTGTTTGTTGGCCTGAAGGATCAGATCAATAATATGGCGGACGGTCAAAGGGTCCAGCCCGGCGGTCGGCTCATCTAAAATAAACACATCAGGATCAATGGCAAACACCGTAGCAATGGCGGCTTTGCGTTTTTCACCGACACTTAACTGATGCGGGGCCCGGTCTAAAAGATGTTCTATCCCTAAAAAGCGGGCAATGGCCTGCAGGCGCTTTTTAACCTCATCATCGCTGATGCCCAATTGCAGGGGGCCAAAGGCAATATCTTCCCTGACGGTCGAACAAAACAATTGAATGTCAGCGTTCTGAAAAACCAATCCCACCTTGCGCCTGAAATCATGCGCCAATTGAGCATCGTTGATAATAGCCTCGGTCAGGGGGACCCCAAAAACTTTGAGGTCTCCTTGGTAGGGAAAAATAAGCCCGTCTAAAAGATGCAGCAGCGTGGACTTGCCCGTGCCGTTAGCGCCGATGATGGCGATCTTTTCGCCGCGGCGAACGGTCAGGTCAATACCGCAAAGTGCCGGGAATTTGCCCAAATAAGAATATCGCACGTCTTTTAGTTCAAATAATATTTCAGTCATTTCTTCAAGCTCCGGGGCTCTCCGGTGTATCCGCGGGAAAGCATGGCCAAATATACCTGCTCGTTCATTTGTTCGGCCCTGTTCCACATATTCGCCATATTCCATGCCACGATCCGCTGCCCCTTGCGATGGGCCGATACTATACCCACCCGACTTTTGATCGCGGTGAAAATATGCTCGACCATAACGGCGAAAAGATACAAATACCGGTAACACATGGATACCGTTAACACAAAAACCTGCGGCACTCCAAAAACACGCAACGCCTGTAATAATTCCGTGTGCCGTGTGGTCAGTGACAGCAAAATAACCCATGACACTGAGGTGGCGATCCTGACCACAAATAATATAGCTCCATCTAAACCGGGCCGGGTCACCATGAACTTCACTCCTAAAATATAAAAAACCGCGACCGGAGCGCCAGGGGTCACAAAACTAAACAAAGCCGGGATGGCCACACACAAAGAAAACAACGGGATAAAAACCCAGGTCCTTAATAAAAAAAATCCTAACGGGATCCTGGATATCACCGCCAAGAACAGACAAAGAGCATAGAGCCCGCCGATCAAAACGGTATTCTTTAAGAGAACAGCTGTCAGCAGAAAGCCAAAGAAAATGACCGTCTTAAGCTTGGCATCCAACACTTGCAAAAAACCGCGACGGGAGGCATGCTCTTCACAAACAGCGGCATCCTTGATGAACGACACTGCACTCATCAGGGAACGCTCGATAAAGTTACTTTTAACATGGATCGTTCTAATCAATTTTCCCTCGTACTTGCTTGTCCGCGCTTTTGTCAGATGTCAGCAGTCTGCCAATAATAAATACAATGCCCGTAATCACCGCGATCCCAACTACAGCCGCCACCATATAAGCAAAGCTCAAATGAACTATTCCCCTGCCTTCCCAGCCTTTAAAAGAATAGTCAGGCAGCGGCGCATTCCAGAGGGTCAGTATCTTCTTTTCTCCCCAAGCGTCCCCGGCTTTAAAATAATCCGGCAGGATCAACCCTAAAGGAGTCAGAATGATCAGAACGAAGATGCCGAGCCATAATTTCCTTGCGAGAGTCATCATTTAAATCCTGACGAATCCTGTTTTTGCAAATATTTAATAACTAACGCCGTGACAATAAAATCTACCCAGCCAAAAAACAGGATATGCCCTCCGGCCATGGCCGGGATAGAAACGTTTAGACCGTAGGGACAATATAAGGCCTGACCATTGGCCGTATGATACAACAGCGGCTGAACACCTAATTCCACACCGGCACAAAGAGAGGCAACGCAAATGCCTACATACCCGCCGATCCCGGCTGCGATCACGCGTCTCTTTGATCGGGGCTGGCTTCCGGCACTGATCATGCGGTACACATAGTATCCCACAAACGGCAAAACAAAGGCCATATTAAAACAGTTCGCCCCGATAGCCGTAATACCTCCGTCACCAAAAAGCAGGGCCTGGATGACCAGAGCCACAGAAACCGCGATACACGCCGCCCACGGCCCCAACAGAATGGCCAGCAGCACACCTCCTACCCCATGACCGGTTGAGCCCCCGGGGATAGGAATGTTAAACATCATGATCACAAATGAAAAGGCCGCGCCGATAGCCATATAGGGCACTTCGCGCACTTTGAGCGTTTGCTTCACTTTCTTAGACGCGAAGGCCCACACCGGCAGCATGACCGCACCAAAAACCGCGCATGTGGCTGGGCTTAAATATCCGTCAGGGATGTGCATATATTTCTCTTGGGAAAGGAATTGCTAAAAAAAGAACTCCCCCTAACCCCCTCTTTGTACTAAAGAGGGGGAATAGGGGGAGTTTATAATTAGAAGCTGTAGCTGACGCCTGCGCCTACTGATGAGACATTGTCTGCATAACCATAAGCGGCTGAAAGCGTAATATTCTTTTGTTGGCCGACCACGGCTTTGACACCAATGGCAACGGCATCCTGGTCTGAATAATTACCATAGGCCGCACCGATCGCATAAAGCTTGCCTGGCGCCGGAGGAGGAATGTTAGCCATCGCTATGGCCGTCGCGGCACCTGCATAAGCTCTATCGCCTACTTTATTTAACTGTTGAACGTTGACAGCATCAAAAGCTGATGTACCGTCAGCCACTCCATGTACCTGAGCCGGACCGCCGGTACTGGCATTGGCATAGGTAGCCCCATTATCGGCCAAGGTCAAGGTCGTTGAATGTGTGCCGCCGGAAAGCACGGTCTGACCTTGCTGGATCTGCAGACCTTCTTGATGTCCGGTGGTGGTGTTCGTGACCAGCACGCTGGCTGTGGTCGGAGTCAATATCTCTTGAGCACCGCTGTTGGCCAATGACCCGGAATTATTAGCTGTCAAAGTTACCGTATTTGTCGCATTAGCTACGACAATAGAGCTGTCTCCTGACGGAGTTTCAATGGTATTGGTATTGGCGATCAAGGTATTCGAAACGTTATCCGCCCCACCTATAGTCACCGTAGTCAGTGTGACTGGACTCCCACCGCCGGAAGATACCCCGGTCGCCTGGAACACCGTAGTTTCAGGCAGCGCAGCAGTTCCCACGCCTAACGTGGCAGAACTATCCTGTAACACCAAGTCGGAAGATGGTCCTGCGCCTGCTCCGCCGGTTCCCCCTGTTAAGGTCGTGGAGGTGCCATTGATAGTCAAACCTTCTGCCGGCGAAGAACCTGCATTATCAAGCAAAGTTACGGTATTCGCTGTGGTATCAACGGCCAAACCTGAATTACCCGAAGTTAACACGCTGACGGTAGTATCTGTAGCCGTCACCGTAGAACCGCCCGCAACTCCTAAAGCGGCTGCATTATTTGAAAGATTGACACTGGCATTAGCCCCGCTCATCACACTGCTGGTGGTGCCGATGATCGCGTTGGTGGCACCTGTCATGGTGTTGGCTGAAGTATTGGCATTACCTATATTATTGACTGAACCAGACGTAGCCACACCGATATTATTGGTAGCCGCTTCAATATTGTTGGTCGTCGCATCAATATTGTTGACGTTTGCTGAAATATTATTCGTGCCGCTTGACGCATTTGCCGTAATATTATTTACTCCACTGCCTCCCATCGCCGTAACATTATTGGTGGCCCCTTGCATATTATTTGTAGAGCTATTATCTGAGTCGCCTATATTATTAACCGAACCTGAGGTGTTGACCCCGATATCGTTGGTGGGGCCTTCAATATAGTTCGTACCGCCGGCTCCAACGTACATCGTATTGCTGGTGTCATAAGCAGCACCGATCTGAACGCTGGTTGTAGTCCCATTATTAGTAGCCTGAAACACCTGTACCGGGCCGCCCGCCTCTGTTCCGCCGCCTGCATAAATTGTTGCGGCGTTATTCTCCAAAAGCACAGAACTTGCTGAAGTTGTACCGCCTGATAAAGTGGTAGTTACCTGATCAACGGCCAGACCATGGGCCAGACCGGCATTGGTGTTAACAGTCAATGACGCGCCTGTCGCTGACAAACCGAAATTGCCTTGAGCGTTGCTGCCTAAAGCATCCGTATCCGCTTTCATGGTGATCGAATTATTAGCAAGTGTTTCATTGGTAAACGTATCGAGACTAGTTAAAGAGGTAGTCCCATTGACATAGTTATTTAACCCTGTGATTGTGTTAGTTGAAGAACCAGCATTGCCGACAGTATTCACTGAACCAGATGTGGTGGTCCCGATATTATTGGCAGGGCCGACCAAATCGTTACTGGCCGTCGCTGAAATAGTATTCGTCCCGGTCACACCGGTCGCATTCATTTGATTATCCGTGCCCTGGGTAATATTTGTTGAAAACCCTGCGGTACCAATTGTAGTGGTGGCATTACCGGAAGTGTTAATATTGGTAGTGCCGGTTATTGAATTCGTCGTCCCTGAAATAATATTCGACACCCCTGTGAGTGAAACCGAAGCGCCTGTAACACTGACAGTACCGGAAGGATTACCGATCGCCGTGCTGTTCGTGTTATCAGTGTTGATGTTCGTAAAATCCCCGCTTGTTCCTGACATAGTCCCTGCACCGGTGATATTAAAACCGGCGGCATCCATGTTCCCACCTAAAGTAGAAGCCTCTATAGTAGCTCCTGAAATAGCGCCGGCAAAGGCAATACCTGCTCCCTCATTGTTAATTCCTTGTAAATCCATAACACCTGAAGCGCTCGCCACAGTAACGTGCTCCAGCATATCCAGACCTATACCATCATACACCTCATATTGGCCGGCGGCTGCAGGCGTAGAATCAGCCCAAGCAGATTTAGAAAATAGCAACGGCAAGAATGCTATAACCGCAATAAGGATCTTTTTTTTCAAAAGCGTTCGGTCTGCCATGGGGTCTCCTTGAATAATTTATTTGTTATTATAACGGGCCGACACAAGGTCGGCCCCTACTGAACGACTTCCTTCTTTATAACTACACATCCGTTTTTGCCCGCGGGCATCAGGAAGAATTTGGCGCCTCCGGCATTAAGCATCAGAATATCTTTTTTCAGCGCGCCTGGCGTTCCCGTTACTTTAAAACGCTTGGCCGCTACATCCGCACAAGTACCTGGGGCATATTGCACTGTATCATAAACCGCGTCACAGCCGCCGTTGGGTGTCGGGGTAAAACTAGTCGAGGCATACACCGATGGATTCTTGGGAGGAATGATCTCTAAGGAAGCTGAAAAAATATGCTGATCCGGAGCCGCGGGAGAAAAGGAAAGAAAGGCTCCGTTGACGGTATTGGCCGTGAGAAAACTGGCTACTTGATTGATGCGGCTGGTGCAGGCTAACACCCCATATTGTACGGCTGCTTGCGTGATAGGGCTGCTCTTTGCGACTGCTTGTTGCGCCACAGGTGCTTGAGGAACAGCCTTGTCAGGGGCGGCATTGGCCTGAAATGGCAATAGGAAGAAACACGATGATATCCAAATTGTCAGGAATTTCTGGGGCATGATGATAGATTTATTGCGGGCCGACACAAGGTCGGCCCCTACGATATTAAATTTTATATGAATGAATTATAAAGTAAAAAAAATTTTATACAAGCAAAAAGTGTTGAAATATCAAATGTTACGTGCC
>Ga0302320_10013244_pt1 | contig 17258 bp, 12 predicted proteins | sample Bog_T0_3_FD_202130 | JGI IMG/M metagenome (GOLD analysis project Ga0302320, IMG submission 202130) | Peat permafrost microbial communities from Stordalen Mire near Abisko, Sweden - Bog_T0_3 | ecosystem: Environmental > Terrestrial > Soil > Wetlands > Peat | place: Sweden: Abisko, Stordalen Mire...
CGATTGCCGCTGGTGGTGAAGTACTGCAGGGTATGGCGAGTAGGAGCGTTCGAGTTATCGAAGGTATAGGTCAGGCTCTTGCCTTCGAGGGGAATCTGCTTGACGCCGTTAATCTCGTCAGGGAACTTGATGCCAACGATGTCGTAGATGGTAGGGGCGATGTCGTTGACATGCGAGAACTGGCCACGCACGCCAGGCTTGATGTGGCCGGGCCAGTTGACGATCAGCGGATCGGTGACGCCGCCCAGGTGCGAGGCGTCCTGCTTGGTGCCAACCCAGGGCGAGTTGAGCGCCCAGGCCCAGGCGGCCGCGTAGTGGTTCATATAGAGCTCGCTGCCCAGCAGGTCAGCGATGTCGTTGCGCTCTTCGATGGTCTTGGGTTTGCCGTTCACATCGCGGGCGTCGTGGCCTTCGATACCGCCTTCGGCGCTGGCGCCGTTATCTCCGATGATGGCAAAGACAACCGTGTTGTCGGCCTTGCCCTCCGCCTTGACCGCATCGAGCAGGCGGCCAACCTCGTGATCGGTCTGCTCCAGATAGCCGGCGTAGACCTCAGCCTGATGGGCGAGCAGCTTTTTCTGATCGTCGGTGAGCGAGTCCCAGGCCGGCAAACCGTCGGGACGCGGCGTGAACTCGGCGTTGGCGGGAATCAGCCCCGCGGCCTTCTGCTGGTCGAAGGCTTCCTTGCGAATCACATCCCAGCCGCGGTCAAAGCGCCCTCGGTAGTGTTCGATCCACTGCTGAGGAACCTGGTGGGGCTCATGTGTGGCGCCGGTGGCGTAGTAGATGAAGAAGGGCTTTTCGTTTGCCACTGCATCGTGCTGATGCAGCCACTGGATGGCGTGATCGGTTATGTCGGTGGTGAAGTGGTAGCCCTCTTGGGGAGTCTTTGCGGGCTCAGCCGGCGCGTTGTCGTTGAAAATGCGCGGATAGTACTGATCGTCAGAGGCCTGGATGAATCCGTAGAAGTGCTCGAAGCCGAGTCCGAGGGGCCAATGAGTGAACGGGCCGGCGGGGCTCACCTCCCACATCGGCGTGTTATGCCACTTGCCGTAAGCCGAGGTTGAGTAGCCGTTGTCCTTGAGGATCTCGGCAATTGTGGCGGCGCTTTGCGGAATGGTGGTGTTGTAGCCCGGATAGGGCGCCGAACTCTCGGCGATCGAACCGAAGCCGACCTGGTGATTGTTGCGGCCGGTCAGCAAGGCCGAGCGTGTGGGCGAGCAGAGCGCGTTCATGTGGAAGCTGTTGTAGCGCAGGCCGGCATTGGCCAGCCGCTCGAAGTTCGGCGTGTAGATGGGGCCGCCGAACGCGCTGCTGGCGCCAAAGCCGACGTCGTCAATAAGAATAACGATAACGTTGGGCGAATTCGCAGGGGCCTTGGGCGGCTCGGGCCACGACTGCGGCGGCGCTTCGTGCACTGGCGCAGTTGGCCAGCTTGGCTTTGCTTCCGTGTCCTGGGCCCCAGCGGGAAGCCACGAGTTAAGGGCCACTGCTCCACCGAGCATCAATCCCACTTGTTGCGCGATCTTCATGATCTGTCTCCGTTTCTCTTTTGTCCGGGTGTTTCCAGTGAACATGCCTGCCCGCGCACTTTCGCTCCATTGCGCGATCGCGGCAGTCACTTCGATTAGCTATGCAGGAGTCAACAACACTTTCTACACAAGGGCAGGTGCATTCTGGCCCTCCCTTAAAGCTGCGCTGACGCGCTGCCGCCCGCCGGCCCGCACCCACTCCATAACCCGCGCCGGCGCTCTGTTCTGCTTCAGCTCTCCCGCCATGAAGCGCATATACGGGTCGATGTGGTGAAAGAAGTGCTTGTACCCGGCGCAGAGATAGTTGAGCCCGTACTCGCCAGACGCAGTTGTCGTAAACCGATGCTTGGGGCACTCACCATTGCAGGCGAAGCGGACATCGCACTCACGGCAATCGGAAGGCAGTCCAATCTCCTTTGCGTTGCCGAAGCGCGTTTGCTGAGGTGAAGTCACCAGGCTCGACAAATTTTTCTGCATAATATTTCCCAGCTTGTTGTCGGGATAAACAAAGTGGTCGCAGGAATAGACATCGCCGTTATGTTCGACTGCCAGTGCGCTGCCGCATGTCGGCTTGAAGACGCAGAGGGATTGCGGCACTCCGTGCCATGACTCGAGCGCAACATCAAAAATCTGAACGAAAACGCGGCCGACATCCTGAATGACCCAATCATCGAAGACTTGCTGCAGAAACTTTCCGAATTGCAGCGGCTCGACAGACCACTCTGAGACGGCAGACTCCTGCCGAGAATACGGCTTCAGCAAGACCAGCCCGTTGGCGTCCGGCTGCTTCGCGACTTGCTCAACGATGGGAATGAACTGCAGATACTTGCTGCCGATTTCCTTGAGGAAGCGATAAACCTCATGCGGACGATAGGAGTTCAAGCGGTTAATGACGGTGAGCGTGTTGAACTCGACACCATGTTTCTTGAGAAAATCGAGGCCGCGCATCACGCGGGCAAAGGTAGGCTTCCCGCCTTTATCCACGCGATAGGCATCGTGAATCTCCTCCGGCCCATCGATGGAGAGTCCAATTAGAAACTTGTTACGCGCCAGAAACTCGCCCCATGCATCGTCGAGCAGAGTCCCGTTGGTCTGAAAGGCATTGTCGATCTTCTTGCCAGCCGCATACTTGTTCTGCAATTCAATCACGCGCTCAAAGAACGGAATCCCGAGCAGCGTCGGCTCGCCGCCCTGCCAGGCGAAGCTCACCTCCTGCATAGGTTGCGACTGAATGTACTGGCGGATATACGTTTCCAGAACATCGTCGGCCATGCGAAATTCACGCCCGCTACCCGTATAGAGATTTTCCTTCTCCAGGTAGTAGCAGTAGGTGCAATCGAGATTGCAGATCGGGCCATGTGGCTTGGCCATTATGTGAAACGGCTTCATCGGAGTGCAGCTCTCTTCCTGAATCGCAATGTGGGCGAACGCCCAATGAAAAAGCCCACGAGGCAGAGGCTCGTGGGCCGGGATTCAAGAAGATTCAGGCGGTGCGGATCAGCTAAGACCGCACTATTGCCGCTCTCCCACGAGGCTGCTCGACTGTCAGTAATTCGACAGGACAACAACAACCGCGGGATGTAAAGCCATGATGCATTGAACGCGAAGTCCTTTTGAGGTGGCATTCTCGCTTGGGTTTGTGAAGCACTCCTTCAGCGAGAACTGACTCGATGATGCATGGTGATCGAAAATCTGTCAAGTAATCGACGATGAGTTTTTCATTTTTTCGCGCGAGAAGCCGGTAGGCACTTGACATGATTTTGAGTTTATGGCTCAATACGAGTAATGCAAGAGCCATTGCACATCCCGGCAACACTCGTCGCCGCTTCCGAGCTGACTCTCAGTCGCTCGTGTTGTTGACTCCGCATACTCTCTCACACAACTGAGTCTTTGAAGTCGGGCGCTAGCCTCGCAGGGAGAGCCCTAACTGTCAAAGTTTCCATTGCATTGGCGCATAGCGTCAACGCGTGAAAACCCTTTATAAGCATTCGAGTCATCACCGCAACAGAATCGAATTGCGGCCCGAATGGGTTTGCAGGCCCCTCACTAAACCTTTGGAAAGGAAGCCATCCATGAATAGAGAATTTCAGATTGCCAATAAAGCTGCGCGCTGTTGTTGTACGACTCAATTCCCCGAAGAGGATGCGCCCTGCATCGTGGGCAGGTGCATCGTACCCATCTAGCGGCAGTGTGCGCAAGCGCGTTGCAATGGCCCACGACAACATGTCGTGAGCCATTTTTTCTGTGCGATCAGAATGAATCGCATCTTTGGAGGCATCAATGTTAGCCGTACCTTTCTCATTACCAATTCTTGCAAAACGAAACCTCATGCGCCTGCTTTCAGCACTGTTCGTCGTGCTGACGGCCTCCGCATTGCATGCACAGATTGTTGAAGTCGGAACCATCACCGGGGTAGTCAGGGATAACTCCGGCGCATTAGTTCCGAATGCTCAGGTGACTGTGCAAAATACCGGCACTGGAATCACAAGCAACTCAAATACCGATTCGCAAGGGATCTATGTGTCGCCGCCGTTGCATCCCGGCAATTACAACGTGATCGTCGAGGCCCCCGGCTTCAGCAAGGTCGTCGAGCACGTCAGGCTCGAAGTTGGGCAGCGCTTGGCAGTCGACGTTGCGCTGGCCGTAGGCGGCGCCGCGGAAACAATCGAAGTTCAGGACACGGGCGCCGTATTGGAGACCGACAGTTCGAGCGTCGGCAATCTCCGCACGGAAGAAGCCGTCAGGGATCTGCCTCTGAACGGCCGCAACTTCAACGAGCTGTTTAGCCTGGGCGCGGGCGTCATACCGACGACAACCCAATCCGTTAGCATTCCCTATACGCAACAGCGCGGCCCCTCGTACTTCGCCATCAACGGCTCTCGCCCTCAGGAAAATCGCACGCTTTTGGACGGCATTGGCGACCAGGAGAACCATAACAGCATGACGGCAGTCTTTCCGCCCATCGATGCCATTCAGGAGTTTTCCGAAGAGACTCAGGACGCCGACGCCCGCTACGGCCGCGGTAACGGCGGCACCATCAACGCCGTCATCAAGTCCGGCACGGTTAACTATCACGGCGAAGTATTCGAGTTTCTGCGCAACACCGCTCTGGACGCCAGAAACGACTTCAATATTCCAAAAGCAGGACCGACAGGACAGAAAGCCGCTCTGCGGCAAAACGAGTTTGGCGCTACCTTCGGTGGACCGGTCTTTTGGAAGCAGGCCAACCCCAAGACCTTCTTCTTTGCCGACTATGCCGGAAAACGCTTCGCCCAGGGCCAGACAAATGTGGAGAGCGTGCCTGTTGTCAATATCACACCTGCGGGCTATGACTTCTCCGCATATCCGGTTGCTATCAAGAACCCCTCAACTCATGTTGCGTATGCCAATAATTTCGTTCCAATCAACGATCCGCTTATCGATTCAACCGGCTCGAACATTTTGAAGTTTTATCAGAAGTATGCGCAGCCAAATTATGGGAGTGCGGGTGCGGTAGCCAACAATTTCTTCTACGGCCCGTTGTTGATCATCAACGAAGACGACTTTGACGTGAAGGTCGACCGCAAGTTTACCGAGAAAGACAGCGCCTTCCTTCGCTATAGTCAAGGCCGTGACATTTTCTCCCAGCCCGGCATCCTGCCGACGCCACTGGTGGGCGACGTCATCTGCGGGCCTGCGTCAGACCCGGCGCATCAGGCTGTGCTTAGCGAAACGCATATCTTCTCTCCGACTACCATTAACACGGCGCGCTACGGCTGGACTCGCTTCTTTGTCTACGCCAAGAACTGGGACGCGGGCTTGCAACTTGCATCCCTTTCCAACCTCAACATCCCCGGCGTCATCAATCCCAACAATTCCCTGTCCGACGGATTGCCAGTGATGACCTTCACGGGCTACGCGCCGATCGGCGACGCGGGCAACAGTCCCACGAACATCGGAACCAACAACTATCAGTGGGACGACGACGTCACGCTGGTTCGCGGCAAGCACTCGCTGGACATTGGCTTCGATCTCATCCGCCTTGAATACAATATGTTCCAAACAGGCGCGGAACATGGCTCTGAAGCTTACGGCACGCGTTACACAGGGCTACCCTGGTCCGATCTGCTCTTCGGAGCGCCGACCAGCGGCACCTACTCCTTCCCCTCTGAGGTCGGACTGCGAGAGAGCGATCTGTCCTTCTATGCGCAGGACAATTACAAGGTCAGCAACAGGCTGACATTGAACCTGGGCGTGCACTATGAGAACTTCCTGGGCTGGCCATGGACTGAAGTCCACAACAGAGAATACGCCTTCGTTCCCTCGATCTCGAAGACAGCGCTGGAGCAGGTGGGCACCAATGGAATCCCCGCGAGCGGATTGAGCGGAAACAACTTCAACTTTGCGCCGCGCGTGGGCCTGGCCTACAAGGTCACCAACAAGACAGTCCTCCACGCCGGCTTTGGCATCTACTACGCTGCGCCTGACGTTAACAATTCATCAACCTTGGCTGCCAATGATCCCGTGGATGATTATTGGGCGTTCAATAATCCTGCCGCTTATGTAACGAACGCCACCAGCAGTGCAGTGTTCAACTATGCGCGGAGCGGGTATGTTCACACCCCGGTCACGTCAGGCAGCGGGATCCAACCCAACACTCCAGCCTTTGCCGTGGATCCAAATGCCAAGACTCCTTACACCGAGCAGTGGCATGCGGCTATCGAGCAGGAGATCCCCTTCTCGACCGTCATCAAAATTGCCTATGTTGGAACCAAGGGCACACACCTGGATAATTTCCGGGACATCAATACTGACCCGTTGGTAGCGGGAACAAACAGTGTTACTTATAATCGCCCCTACGGAATTCCTGGAGTCGGCAGCGCAGTCTTTGCTCAGATCAGCGAACTTGAGACTAGGCAAGTCTCCAGCTACAACGCGTTGCAGGTCACGGCGGAGCGTCGCGCACATGGCCTGGGCTTCCTCGCCTCCTACTCCTACAGTCACGCACTGGACGAAGGTTCGGCTGAAGGGGCCACCGTTACGAATCCCTACAACCTCCGTTACGACTACGGAAACGCGGACTACAACGTCCCGAATCGGTTTGTAGCAAGCGCGAACTACCAGTTGCCCTTCGAGGGCAGCGGGCTACTGGGACCGCTTGAGCGTGGATGGCAGGTGAACGCCATTGCGCAGTTCTTCGACGGCTTGCCCTTTTCCGTGGCTTCGGGTACTGCATTCGGCGATGGACTGACGACCCGCGCACAACTGCTTCCAGGTTTCGGCAACGGGTCTCTGCCAAAAGGGCAGCGCACTCTCGGCCAGTGGTTCAACACCCAGGCCTTCGCGGTTCCCGCAGCGGGGACGTATGGGAACTCGGGCCGCAATAGCCTTCAGGGTCCGGGCACAAAGAGCGTAGACTTTTCAATCTTCAAGGATACTCATTTGACCGAATCGAAGGTTCTTCAACTGCGCGCGGAGGCCTTCAACCTCGCCAACACGCCGCAGTTTAATAATCCGGCAGCTACTGTCGGAACCTTCAACGCGACAACCGGAAAGTGGAGCAATGGCTTTGGAACCATCTCCTCGGCAGCTTCTGAATCAACATTTCAACGAACAGAACGCCAGGTTCAGTTTGCGGCAAAGATCACCTTCTAACATCCCCGGCGGCGCTCAAAAGATCGAGCGCCGCCAATCTTTCAACAAGAATGTCTTGGGCCTTTCAGCCCGACGACACTCAGTTCATTCCCATCAGAGGTCATCCAAAGTGGAAATCACTACCCGCAGTCTCTGGACACTGATCCATGGCATGGGCTTTGGCGCGCTCTATCTGCTGGCGGGCTCTGGCGCCATCGCACTGCTCTCCCTGCGTTTCTCGGCCGATGCTCCCGTAGTTGCTTCGCCTAGAAGAGACCACTTCCTCGGCATCTATCTCGCCACAATGGCAGCGCTTGCATGGCTCACTGTGCTCACCGGAACCTACATCATCTATCCGTGGTACCGTGCTACACCTCCTAGTGGAACCGCCAATCTCGGAGCTTATCCGCGTTCGCTTCTTCTTTCGAATCCCGCGACCATTCAGTGGCACTCGATCGGAATGGAGTGGAAAGAGCACGTTGCCTGGCTGGTGCCAATTGCGATCACTATGGCTGCATTCATCGCCGTCAAATACGCACGCGATCTCAGGAATCATCCAAAGTTGCGGACTGCACTTCTTGGATTTGTGGCAACATCGCTTTTTGCCGCGGGCGTTGCCGGTTTCTTTGGTGCCATGCTTAACAAGAATGCGCCCGTCGAGGGCGGTCAAACCATTCAGTTGGTTCAAGGAGCGAAGCAATGAGCACGCAGGGCACGATTTCAAGGCAGGATTCCGCCGCCATTCCCAATGGATCCGGGGCAGCCGCAATTCTTGCGGCAGGTATAGGCTCGTTCGCGGTTGCGGTGCTAACCATAGCGGCGGATAAATCCGTGCTGGTGAAAAACCTCTTGGTGTTTTATAAGCCAACCGGACCACTCTCTGGCGTGACTACGGGAGCCATCGTTCTTTGGCTAGCGGCATGGGCAATTCTTGAATGGCGCTGGCGTAGGAAGACCGTTCCTCTGAAACCCATAAATGTTGTCGCCTTTGTATTACTCGGGCTCAGCCTTCTTTTGACCTTCCCTACGCTGGGTGAGTTGCTTTGAAGATCGTTCGTGATAAGCGTTTCGAATTGCAGCGGCAGCCACTTTGGCAGTCACGAACATCGATGGATGAAAGAGGGGGAGAGATGGGCCGGGCAATTTTAAATCTCGCTGCTGCACTCTGTGCGGCAGTAGTGTTGATTTCGCCGTCGATTGCCGCCGCGCAGGCGCCGGCCGTGCCGGTTGATCCAGAGCCGGTGATCGCACTGGCTTACAAATATGCCTTACCTGTCTACGAAACCGCCCGTTTGCGCTATCGGCAGAGTTTTGATCCGGCTAATCCGCTGCCGCTCAACACGCTGGCCCATTCGCGAAACCTGGCTGACCATAAATCCAGGATCGTAACGACCCCGAACAACGATACGCTCTACTCATCGGCGAACTTGGACCTGCGGGCCGGGCCGGTGCGAATCGACGTACCCGATTTTGGGCAGCGTTACTACTCGATTGCGCTGATGGATGAGTTCACGAATAACTTTGCGTATATCGGGCGGCGCACCACCGGGACAAAGGCAGGCAGCTTTCTGGTCGTCGGCCCATCCTGGAAAGGACAGGCGCAGAAAGAAGTCAAGATCATCCGTGCTCCAACGCCAGACGTAACGCTACTGGTGCGCATTCTGGTGGACGGGCCGGATGATCTTGATGCTGTGCATCGTCTTCAAGACGCCATCGTGCTCACTGGGCCCCCGATTGATCCGCATGAACCCGCTCCAGTTGTTCCGCTGGCCGATGATGGACCCAATTTCGTGGCAGTGGTGAATCAGGCGCTGGCAGAAGATCCGCCCCCTGCACAAGATGCTCCGATACTGGCGGAGATTGCCAAGGTGGGCATTGTTCCGGGCGGCGGACCATTGTCGCCGGAACTGGCCCGAAGCTGGCGTGAAGATTTGCCAAAGGCTCAGGCGGAATTGCGCAACGCATCCTGGCTTCGGAAGACGGTGGCAGGCTGGAGCTATTCTTCGCCTGGCATCGGCAATTTCGGCACCGACTACGATCTGCGTGCCTCTGTGGCATTGTCGGGTCTGCTGGCACTAACTCGTGAAGAGGCCATCTATGCTGGGGCGGTAACGGATTCCACTGGCCGGCCCCTGGACGGAGAGCATCGCTACCGCCTGCATGTGCCCAGGGACCTGCCGCTGGATGGATTCTGGTCGCTCTCGATGTACGAGGCTCAGCCAGATGGTCGGCTGTTTTTCGCCGACAATCCTCTGCACCGGTATGCCATTGGCGACCGCACGCGCGGACTGAAGCGCAATGCCGATGGTTCACTCGACATTCTGATCCAGAAGGACACTCCCGCCGCGGATCAGGTCGCCAACTGGCTTCCTGTTCCAACATCCGGACGGCTGCGGTTGACCTTGCGCCTCTATCAACCGCGAGCTGAACTGCTGGACGGCAGTTTTAAGTTTCCCGCACTGGAACGATTGGAGTAGCGATTGCGAGAGTCCACTTATGTGACGCAACGCAAACTTGCAATCGAACATCTCGATCAACGATAGAGAACCGCATGGAACCGAAGATCCTGGAGGAGCGATCATGAAAAGACCATCGACCTTTATCGCAATTACATTGCTTCTGGCATCGGCGTATGGCGATGAGACGAATGGTTCTTACGTGCAACGTATCCAAGCCGGAAGAATTGAAAAGGAAGCTGGGATCAAATCGGAACACGGCCTCTTGTCCTACATTGGCTCTTATCCGCTCAAGGAAGGAGAGAACCGGGTCGGCTCCGATCCTGTAAATGAAATTCGTCTACCCGTTCATTCAGCCCCGGCTCAAGTTGGAAAGTTCATTCTGTTAAACGGCCACGTGACGTTTACATCGTCTGCACCCGGATTGGTTTCACTGAATGGCCGGAGCGTGAGTACGGTGGAACTCACCGGAAACGGGTCGCGCCCATCTGCCACTCTTTCGGTGGGGCGCCTGCAACTCATCTATCGTTTGTCCGCCGACCAGCATCACAGAGTATTCATCAGCGATCCGCAAAGCCCGAATTTCGCGAACTTCCATGGACTCGACTGGTACCCGATAGATGCAGCCTGGCGGATAAAGGGAAAATTCGTTCCCAATCAGAGCCGGCGAGAAATCGCGTATGAAAATGCACTGGGAGGCCGCAATATCGCGGTTTCTCCTGGCGATGTGCTGTTCACCAGCAACAAGCACGAATATAGGTTGGAAGTTGGAAATGAGGACAATGGACTGTTTGTTCTTTTTTCCGATGGAACCAGTGGAAAGTCAACCTATGGCGGAGGCCGAAGGCTGCAAATCGAAAAGGGGGACGGCGATGCGGTGATTCTCGACTTCAATCAGGCGGTCAACCAACCGTGCGCCGTGAATCCGTATACGGCGTGCTCACTTTCGCCTTTGCAAAACCGTTTGCCATTGCAGATTACCGCAGGCGAAAAGATCCCGCGGATCCGGGTAGAACGCGTGGCGGCAGCTCCAAAAAAAATTCAGTAGGAGTTTTACTTCGCACAACTCCATCCTGGTTTAAGACGCGCTTGATTCTGCGCCTCTATCAAACGCGAGCTGAACTGCTCGACGGCAATTTTAGCTTGCCAGCCTCGGAAAGATGGGATTGATACTCATGAGACGCGTGAAGTTCATGTTGATTACCTCAGAGCTGATATTGGCTCTGACTACTTGCTCGCTCTCTGGCCAAACATCATTTCTGGAGCGCTATCAAGCCCGGGTGAGCGCAACCCAAGCTGAACAACCGCACTGGGTGACACCTCTGGTCACTGTGACTCCGCGCCTTGAGCAGGAGATCCGCACCGACTTCGTGCACCAATACAATCCGAAGAGGTTCGCAATCTGGAACTACGGCAACAGCAAAGGATTGGAACTGATTCCCGAGCGCCATACCGAGATCATCGTCAATGTTCCGCCGTTCTTCAATCGCTCCAATGGAGCGTCAGACGGGTTTGGCGACATTTCCTTTCTAGCCAAGGAACGCATCTACTCGCGCAATGAGGAGCATGGCAACGCGATCGTGACGGCGTTTCTCGCCGGGTCAATTCCTACAGGCAAGAACGGCAACGGAAGCTGCTGCGCAATCGTGACGCCCACGATTGCCGTGGGAAAAGGCTTCGGTCAGTTTGCTTTCACGTCGACAGTTGGCGGAACGCTGCCAATAACCAACGCACAAGGCCTGGGACACACGATCACTTGGAATAACGTCGCCCAGTATCGAATCGCGAAGAGCGGAATCGCCCGGTTTTTCTGGCCTGAAGTTGAGTTGAATTCCTCGTTCTACAAGGGTGGCCCCGCGAATGGAGAGACCGCGGTCTTCGCCACTCCCGGCCTTATCGTGGGCCGAATCCCTCTTTCGCACGACGCCAACGGTAAGCCAGGACGGCTAGGATTGACATGCGGCGTCGGTGAGCAGATAGCCGTTTCCCATTACCATCCGAATAATCACTCAACAATCATTACATTGCGGCTTCCCTTCTAACCGGCAACTACGGCAGCATCGACGTAGCCAACCAGGTGAGCAACAATCGGTGAGCCCGACAGCCCGCCCTTGAGAACTGATACTGAGGCCCCTCTAACCATTAATCCGGGATAAGTACCGGCTAATGGCAATGGGTACATCGATCATCACGGCGACCAAAGCCTACTGATGGGAACGCCATGCAAGTTGCTGGAAAAGGGAATGACTTCTGTTCCGGCATAAAGCACCACACCGCGTAGCCAGTGTTTACCTGCAGCGATTGACAGGGCCTGCAAACCACGCACATCGCTACCGCTCAGGGTTGCGGCGGCTTTGACTTCCACTCCTGCGACTTTACCTGCGCGATCTTCCAAGACCATATCCACCTCTTGCCCGGAGGCGGTGCGCCAATAAAAGAGCTCCGGCTGAGTCGTGCTCCATGTGGACTGCTTTCGCAACTCCATGATGACGAAGTTTTCCAGAACGCCCCCGGCCAGGTTTCCCTCTGCCTTGAGACGGTCAACGGTCGCTCCCAGCAAGTAGGCAAGCAATCCAGTGTCGTTCAAGTAAACCTTCGGAGTCTGAATGATTCGTTTGCCGAGGTTTCTCGCCCAGGGACGTAGCAGTTGTACCAGGAAAGTCCCTTCCAGCAGGGCAAAGTAGCGTTTCAATGTCGTCTGTGGCAAGGCGACGGATCGCGACAGATCGGCGAAGTTCAGCAAACCGCCAGCGCGTGCAGCTACGACCGAGAGCAGGCGTGGGACGGCTGTTACGTCGGCAATATTGGCGAGATCCCGGATATCCCGCTGGAGCATCGTCATTACGTAAGACTGAAACCAGGCGTCGCGGCGCGCGGCACTCTGCCGGACTACCGCAAGGGGATAGCCACCGGCCAGAATGGTCTCTAGCAACTCGTCCCGTCGAAGTGCGACTGTCTTTTCCTTCCATCCGACGGGCTTCGAAGAGAACAGTGTGTCCACAAAGCTCTCGCGCACTCCATGGATCTCGCCCTGAGAAAACGGCCAAAGGGTCAGCACCTCCATGCGTCCCGCCAGGGACGCAGACAACTTTGGCAGGAGCATGACGTTCGCCGATCCTGTAAGCAGAAATTGCCCAGATTGCCGCTTTCGATCAATCGCGGCTTTGATCACGGGGAAGATTTCAGGGACATGCTGCACTTCATCGAGCGTCACCGGCATATTCAGTCCGGCAACGAATCCGTTGGGATCGCGCTTGGCAGCCGCCAGAATGCCGGGATCATCGAAGGTGAGGTACTGGCGGCTTTGTCCCGCCAGTTCGGCCGATTGCACCAGTGTACTTTTCCCAGTTTGGCGGGCACCGTTCACCAGAACCGCTGGCGTGTCTGCCAATCCATCCAGAAGCCGGTCGATAAGGTGGCGACGAAGCATAGGGATATTATCCACCAATAAGTGGATGATAATCAACCATACAGTGGACGATTATCAGACATGTTTCCAGTTTCCCGTCCAGCGGCCCCAATTGTCACTATCGTTCCACGATAAAACGACAGTGACCGACTGCCGATACCAGCATCATTGCGCCATGATGTTAATCTCCTCTAACCAGAGCCGATGTATCCACTGCGCACCTGTAGAAAGAGTAGTGGGTCGGGGTGACATCCGCCCCTCGTCCCAAAACAGAATCCGCGTCCAGACACCTGCGGGCAGGCCATAACTTCACCGCCAAACTTGCAAGCGCGTTGGCTCTGCAAGAATCGGCTCCTCCTACCCTTGAGGCTTGCCCGCGATCACTATGTTCATCCGGAACAACGAATCTATCAGACGGACCTTCTTTGTACCGAAATTGAAATCGCTCGCGGAGGAATTCCCGGGCCTCGTGAGCAAAGTTAGATTGGCCATTGTGTGAATCATGCGCTCCCGGTCTGAAATCTCGATTGCCATCTCCCCATCCGCAGGTATGCCACTGGGTGGCCACTAGGTCAAGAAGGGACAGAAGGCAGATCTTTTTCCCGTTGCGTATCACGGTTAGTCTGTCGTGATCCATCCGGCCCTCTCTCCATGCATTGAATGAACCACGCTCCTATATTAATTTCACGACAACTACTTTTATTTCCCCTAGTTCGCGCATTTCTATCGATAACATATATTTGTGATGTATACTACATCACTAGGAGAACGCAACATGACCCCTCAGGCGAAGACCGCAACCAGAGCGAAGCGCAGGGTCGTTTCTCCCGCAGAGGAGCGTACTCAGCTCCGGCTCACCGTCGATTCCAAATTCACCAAGAGCCATTTCAGCCAGCTTTTTGCCGTGCTCAAAATCCGAAGAAAGAACGCTCTTGCGGAACACATCATCATGAGTTTCAAAACGAAGGCTGCGCAGACGCAGCTTCTTGCCTTCTATAACAACCAGTGGCTGAACATTCCATTTCAGAGTATTGACACCGCTTTCGTTTTTCCTTTGACTTTCGAGATTGCTGATGAATTGGAAAGAGTTGGCGGGGAGGTTCTCGGCGGAGTGAATCGGTCCAAGGCATTTCGCGTGATGGTGGCCTATTTCGCCTTCGTCCACAAACTGAAAAATCAAACACAGACCACTCTTGCATAATCTCAACAGGGCATTTCGCAGGGAGCAACCGCCTACACGTGATGATCGTGGGCGGCCTCCTGCCGATGATGCTACCTTCCGCCTCTTTCGTAGCTGAGCGTTTTGAATTTGTTGCGCGATGCCGAATATGCAGTCTGCCGGAGTTGAGATACCCGGTCGATGATCTCTTGTCGCTTCCCCTCGGGAATCGATATTCTGAAGGACTGTGGGCCCGTGGGTGTTCTGAGTAAACCGATTGTCAGATTGGCGCCGACATTTGCTTTCGGCTCTGGATTTTGCGAAGTCTTTAGGGTATCGAGTAACTGTTGTGCGTGAGCGACTGTCTGGAGACTCGAGAGAAGCAGCCGCGCATCTGCTTCGTCGGTAAATATCAATTCCTCGGCGTCCTCTGTTCTGAGCCTGGTTTCGATGGAATGCAGTCGCAGAGCTCGGAGTTGGAGAGGATTCGCGAGGAGTTGTCCCTGGTAGAAGGCGCCTTGCATCTCCGGGTCCGTGAATTGGACAAAGATGCCGTGCCTGATCGCGCACCAGGTAACCATCCGCTTCCACTTTTCGCTTCCAGTACATGCGATCCGCGATCCGTATTTCTGGACGGCCATTTCCAATCCGAAGACGATTGCCGCTTCTTCCTGGTTGAGTACGGTCACAATGCGCCCGCGGTCGATTACCGAGACCTTCTCGTTGAGCATGTAGGACACGTCGCCCGACTTGCGGTTGATCGTCCAGATTCGTGTTGTGGCGATCTGTTTGGCAAGATTCTGTTCCTTTTGTTGAGCCGATAGAAGTTGCTGCGCAAAGTCTGCCCAGTTGGATTTCTGATTGTCCTCAGGCGGCGGCCCGATATGCAGTGCATTTGGTTCCAGGGCCGAATCGAGCCGCCGCTGATTTCGTTGGTCCGCATAGCGCCATCCGCGAAGTTGTGCGGCAGCTCGCGTGTCTCCCTCACCAGCCCTGTCCGCAACCCATGAGCGGAGATCCTTCGGGAACTGTTCGTGTCGTCTCCTTTGCACCGTCACCTTCAGAGTCCTCATGTCGATGACCGATTGAGCCGTTGCCTGGGACAACCGTATCTTTTTGGACGGCCATGGCACAGCCAGCGCGCGAATCTCCTTCTTCTCCTGTCGGAGCGACACCATGAGGTGTTGACGTGCCTCTCTTCCCTCTTTTGTAATGCCCTTACATACTGCCCGCTGCTGGTTCCGGTACTGGTTATAATCGGCCATCAGAGAGCTACGTTCGGCGTGTCGCTGCGCTTTCCGTTCTTCCCTCAGGGCGTTATCACGAGCATCATGTTGACCGCTATGTTGTGCAGCATGTTGATCGGCCTCATAACCGGATGTTGAGGCGGGAGTCCAGGCTCCAAGAGTGGCCTCCGTGGTCTGACGGTTGATCTTTCCTGCAAAGTTGTTGCGAAACACGCCAGACGCCTTCACCCGGATGTTGTAGTCAACGGCAAGGACCGTATATCCGCCCGACCCACCCTTCTCAAGGCTGAGATGAGCCTTTGAGAGGAGGCGATGGAGGTCATCCCATCTAACATTGCGTCGGGTGAGCAGTGTGTGTACGCGCGGGGCAATCTCCCGCCGCACATAGGATTGGAATGATTCCTGATCCTGGTAATGTTCAAATTGTGCAACGGCTCCGATCGGATGTTGTTGGACAGATCTAGACGCATTGCGCTCGGACCTCGATTGCAGTACAGCCTTTTTTGATTCCTCATCCCATCGCATCGGACCGGGCGTGTGTGTCCAGCCATGTTTTGCTTCAAGGAAGCGCACTGCGGCATCGAGAGTGAACCAATCGCGATATGGTGTATGTGCTCTGAGAGTCTCCAGATGAACCTTGTTGAGCATGATGTGGATGTGAAAGTGCTTCTTGTCGTCGTGCGCGACGATCATGAATTGATGGCCTTCGTATCCGAGCGCCCTCAATGTGTGCAGCGCGCAATCAACCCATTGCGGTCGAGTCGGACGCTCACCAGGAGGCCATGCCAGTTCATAATGGCAAACAGCATCCTTGCAACGATTATTGAGAGATGCAACCCCTTGCATCTCCATCGCCGCTGTGTCGAAGTCCAGAAGATTGGCAGACATGACCACATCTCCGCGCAGAAGAGGTTCTCCGCTGTCGGCATCGCGCTCCCGCGTAAGGTATTCCTGAAGCCGTTTGAAGCTGCTGGAGTGTTTTCGAGTTAGCTGCACTTTGGCAATCATGTTTACTTCACCGTGCCCGTCTTGAGCGCTCTCATTGCGTTATGAACAGCCAGCAATGTGGAATTCAGTCCTTTCCGCAGACCTTCCTCATCCGGGAGACCTTTGATCTGCGTGAGCAGATGCTTTTGGAGTCCTCCGAGTCTTGCAAGTCCTCCTGCGGCCTTCTGGTCCATCGTCGAAAGGATTCGCTTGTTCAGTGCGGTCCGCCGGATGTACTCGCTCATCGTCAGGCTCGCACTGTTGGCCTGGTCTCTGATGATGGCTTTCTCTTCTTCTGTGATGCGGACTTCGATCCGTAATGTGGCGCCATGTGCTCGTGTGGATCTTGCCATTGTCCTCTCCTGTTCTGTGGGGTCTCGGGGCGTAGCCCTGAGCAAGATGCGCAACCATTTCTCCGAGTAGCCGAAGGCGGATTGGAGAAATGGTGGTGGCTGGACGAAACCCCGCAGGGGTTTTGTCCGGACAGCGCCTACCTTGCCATTCAGTGTTTAGCCATCCAGTTTTTCGCTCTGAACCCCATCACTGTTCGCTTTTATGTCCAGAATGATTTTACTGTATCTCTTCGTTAATTGACAGTAGAAGTGTATTATATGTATGGCGGCATGTGCTGCTGTCAGGAGGCAAAGCGATGGGAACAGAGGGGCATCGTAAGGTGCAGGTCTTTTCTTCTGAGATTGTGGAGGATGCTCGCACGTTGTTGACTCAAAGGACGACAGAACCCGTGCCGCAACCCCACTCGTTCATGATGGGGGCGGTGATACGGACGCTGTTGCCTCTTCTCGTGGAGTTGCGGAGAAAAGGCTATTCATTGACCATGCTGACTCATCTGCTGGC
>Ga0302320_10013245_pt1 | contig 17258 bp, 14 predicted proteins | sample Bog_T0_3_FD_202130 | JGI IMG/M metagenome (GOLD analysis project Ga0302320, IMG submission 202130) | Peat permafrost microbial communities from Stordalen Mire near Abisko, Sweden - Bog_T0_3 | ecosystem: Environmental > Terrestrial > Soil > Wetlands > Peat | place: Sweden: Abisko, Stordalen Mire...
CGTGGTGGACCTGGAGTCCAGGCCCAGCGCGGCGGTCTACAACCGGACCGTGAGCCTGAAGGATTCCTGGGCCAGGATGGAGGCCAAGTAGCCCGCTGTCCTCGGTGTTCACATGCTATAGTGTGAGTTCTTTCTCGGCATCTATGAGGTAGACATGAAAAAAGGCACTTTCCTCGCCCTGATGGCGCTCACCGGCGCCTCCTTCGGCAGCCACGCGGCGGCCGCCCTGCCGCCGGCCATCAAGATCGGCGCGGTGGAGTCCCTCACCGGAGACAACGCCTCCTACGGCATCCCCATCCGCAAGGGCATCGAGCTGGCGGTCGCCGAGATCAACGCCTCCGCCATGCTCGGCAAATCGAAGATCGTCCTCACGGTCATGGACGACAAGGCCGACAAGCAGGAAGGCATCAGCGTCTTCACCAAACTGATCAACGAGGAGAAGGTCTCCGCCATCATCGGCCCGACGCTGAGCTCCACCGCCTTCGCCGCCGACCCCATCGCCCAGAAGGCCGGAGTGCCGGTGCTGGGCACCAGCACCACCGCCCTGGGCATCACCGCCATGGGCGACTACATCTTCCGGGACAGCCTGCCCCAGGCCGCGGTCATCCCCGGCACCCTGGCCAAGGTGGCGGCCAAGCACAATGTGAAAAAGGCGGCCCTGCTGTTCGAATCCACCAATGAATACTCCAAGAGCGAGGCCGACGTCTTCAAGTCCAGCCTGCAGAAGATGGGCATCCAGCTGGTGGCCAGCGAGAGCTACAGCAAGGGCGATTCCGATTTCCGCACCCAGCTGAGCAAGCTCAACGCCCGCAAGCCCGACATCCTGGTGTTCTGCTCGCTCATCGGCGAGGCCATCCCGGTGCTGCAGCAGGCCCGCGAGGTGGGCATCACCCAGACCATCGTCGGCGGCAACGGCTTCAACAACCCCAACGTGCTCAAGAACGCCAAGGAAGCCGCCGAAGGCCTGGTGGTGGGCTCGTCCTGGTTCATCGAATCCACCGTGCCCAAGAGCAGGACGTTCGTCGCGGCCTTCCGCAAGAAGTACGGGAGCGACCCTGACCAGTTCGCCGCCCAGGGCTACGCGGGCGCCTACATCATGGCCACCGCCATCAAGAACGCCGGCTCCGCCGACCGCGCCGCCATCCGCAACGCCCTGGCCAGGCTGCAGAACCTCGACACCGCGCTGGGCACCTTCTCCTTCGACGCCAACCGCGATCCCCAGCACGCCAGCGTTCCCCTGATCGTCCAGAACGGCCACTACACCCTGTTCCAGTAGCCGTGGATCTGTCCCTACTCTCCGATCCCGTCTTCCTGCTCCAGAACCTCGTTGACGGTCTGTCCCGCGGCGCCCTGTACGCGGTGTACGCCATGGGCCTGACCCTGATCTTCGGGGTCCTGGACATCATCAACCTGGCCCACGCCGCCACCTTCATGTGGTGCGCCATCACCGGCTGGGTGGTCATGGCGGTGTTCGGGCTGCCCCTGGCGGGCGGGCTGCTGATCGCCATGCTGGCGGGGGCCTGCCTCTGCCTGCTTCTGGAGTACGTGGCCTTCCGGCCGCTGCGGCGGGAAGGGGCGGACCGGCTTTCGGCGATGATCAGCAGCATCGGCATGTCGCTGATCCTGGTGAGCATCGCCGAGGCGGTGTTCGGGGTCGAGACGCGCCGCTTCCCCAACTCGGTGCTCAGCCCCAAGCCCTTCCACCTCGGCGGGGTGCGGGTGAGCCCGGCGCAGATCCTCATCATGGCGGCATCCGTGGTGCTCATGGGGGCCATGGGCTACTTCATCCGCCGCACCCCCATGGGCAAAGCCATCCGCGCCATCGCCGCCGACCAGAAGGCGGCGCGGCTGCTGGGCATCCACGTGGAGGCGGTCATCGCCATCACCTTCATCACCGCCGGGGCCCTGGCCGGCGCCGCCGGCATCCTGGTGGGCCTGCTCACCAACAACATCGTGCCGGACATGGGCGGCCAGATCCAGTTGCGCGGCCTGGCGGTGGTCATCCTGGGCGGCATGGGCAACATGGAGGGCGCCGTCCTGGGCGGGCTGATCCTGGGGGTCATCGAGACCTTCACCATCGCCTACCTGCCCGGAGGCAGCGACGTGAAGGACGCCGTGGTGTTCCTGATCCTCTTCCTCATCCTGTTCGTGCGGCCCAACGGCATCATGGGCCGCAGATCCGGAGAACGGGCATGAGCGGACCTTCCCCCCTGCGCCGGTTCCTGCCCTGGGCCGTGATCGTGCCCATCATGGCCCTGGACCTGTTCATCGTCGTGCGCAACCCCGGCGACCTGGACCGGCTGCTCATCAACATGATCCTGGCCCTGAGCGCCTTCGTCACCCTCCACGCCAAGCTGCTGTCCCTGGCCAACGCCGGCTTCATGGCCATCGGCGCATACGCCTCGGCCATCATCGCCGTCAAGCTGGGCATGCCCATCGCCGTGTCGATTCCGCTCGCGGTGCTCATCTGCGGCGCGGTGGCCCTGGTCATCGGCCTGCCGGTGCTCAAGCTCAAGGACGTCTACCTGGCCATCTGCACCCTGGGCTTCGGCGAGATGGTGCGGGTGCTGATCATCCTCACCCCCGACCTCACCGGCGGGCCCACCGGGGCCAACCTCTCCACCGGCTTCCCGTACGAGGCCATGAAGCAGACGAAGACCTGGATGCTGGTGGCCGTGCTGTTGCTCCTGGCCTACCTGTTCTGGGCCATCGCCCGCTCCCGCATCGGGCGCGCGTTCCGGGCCCTGCGCGAGAACCCCCAGGCGGCCTCCACCATGGGCATCGACATCGTCGCCTACCGGCGGATGGCCTTCCTCATGAGCGCCATGATCGCCGGCGCCGCCGGGGCCTTCTACGCCCACTCCGTGGGCTCCCTGGACAACTCCGACTTCAAGTTCAACCGGGCCCTGGACATCCTCAGCTACGCGGTGCTGGGCGGGAGCGGGCGCTGGTTCGGCTCCATCCTCGGCGGCGGCTTCCTAACCGCCCTGCCGATCCTGCTGCGGGAGGTGCTGGGCAATTCGGTGGGCTTCCTGAAGAACTTCGCCCAGCTGCCCAACATCATCAACGGGCTGGCCCTGCTGCTGGTGGTGATCTTCCTCCCCGGCGGGCTGGCCTCGGTGTTCGGCGTCCGCTCCGGGCGCAAGCGCACCGAGTCCGCCGCCGGGCCCGGGCTGCTCTCCCCGGACAAGCCCGCGGTGGCGGCGGTCACCGGCGAGCCCCTGCTGGCGCTGGAGGACATCTCCCGGCACTTCGGCGGGCTGGACGCCCTGAGCAAGGTGGGCTTCGAGATCAGGGAGGGGATGATCCTGGGCCTCATCGGCCCCAACGGTGCCGGCAAGACCACCCTCATCAACCTGATCTCGGGGCTGTTCCCGCCCAGTTCCGGGCGCATCGTCTGGCAGGGCGAGGCCATCCAGCACCGGCCCGCGCACCGTGTGGCCAAGGCCGGCATCGCCCGCACCTACCAGAACATCCAGCTGTTCCGCGACATGACCGTGCTGGAGAACGTCATCGTCGGCCGGCACACTCACATCCGCACCCACCTGCTCACCACCCTCCTGCAGTCCCCGCGCGAACGCCGGGAGGAGCGCCACGCCCGGGCCGAGGCCATGGCGCTGCTGGAGCGGCTGGGCCTGGACGGCCTGGCCGAAGAGCACGCCGGCAACCTGTCCTACGGCGACCAGCGCCGGGTGGAAATCGCCCGGGCCCTGGCCATGCACCCGCGGCTGCTGCTGCTGGACGAGCCCGCGGCGGGCATGAACGAGATCGAGACTGGGCGGCTGGGCGAGTTCATCCTCGACCTGAAGCAGCACGGCTACACGCTGCTCATCGTCGAGCACCACATGGACCTCATCATGAAGATCTGCGACGAGATCGTCGTCCTCAATTTCGGCAAGAAGATCGCCCAGGGCACCCCCGCCCTGGTGTCGCGCGACGAGCAGGTGCTCGAAGCCTACCTGGGGAGGGACTGATGGCCGCCCTCCTGGAGGTGAAGGACCTGGAAGTCCGCTACGGCAGCATCGAGGCCGTCTGCGGCGTCAGCTTCCAGGTGGAGGAAGGGCAGATCGTCACCATCATCGGCGCCAACGGCGCCGGCAAGAGCTCAACCCTGCTGGCGCTGAGCGGCCTGGTGCGGCCCTCCGGCGGCACCGTGCGGTTCCGCGGGGAGGACATCACCGGGCTGCGCACCGACCGCATCGTCCGATCCGGGCTGGTGCAGGTTCCCGAGGGCCGGGCCATCCTCAATCCCCTGACCGTGGAGGAGAACCTGGAGCTGGGCGCCTGGATCCGCAAGGACCGGCATGCGGTCCGGCCGAGCATGGAGAAGGTCTACGCGCTCTTCCCCGTGCTGGCCACCCGCCGCAGGCAGCTGGCGGGCTCCCTCAGCGGCGGCGAGCAGCAGATGCTGGCCATCGGCCGGGCCCTCATGGCCGAGCCCAGGCTGCTCATCCTTGACGAGCCGTCCATGGGGCTGGCCCCCCTGCTGGTGAAGACCATCTTCGACACCATCGTGGCCATCACCCGGGTGGGCACCACCGTCCTGCTGGTGGAACAGAACGCGCGCCAGGCCCTGCGCATCTCCGACCAGGCCATCGTGCTCTCCCACGGCCGGATCCTGCGCCGGGGGCCCAGCGCCGAGCTCCTGGCGGATCCGGTGGTCATCGAGGCGTTCCTGGGCAAGTCCTAGATAGACAGGCTCCCAGCTATTCCATGTAGTCCAGATCCAGCCCATGGGTCTCGCGCAGCCCCCACAGGGAGCCCAGGGCCAGGGCGAAGCAGACCGCGCCCACCACCGCCGCGCTGCCCACGAAGCCCATGGACGCCTGGAGGTAGACGAAGCTGCCGGTGATGAGCGGCACCGCCCCGCGCACGAAATTGGGCACGGTGGTGGCGACGGTGGAGCGGAGGTTGGTGCCGAACTGCTCGGCGCCGATGGTGACGAACACGGCCCAATAGCCGGTGGCCAGGCCCAGGTAGAGGGCGAGCATGTAGTACATCGTGGGGCTGAGCCCGCGGGCGGTGAGGAAGAAGACGATCCCGGCCAGGGTCGACAGGATGAACACCAGGACCACCTTCTTGCGGGTGCCCCAGATCTGGCTCAGGAAACCGGAGGCGAAGCTGCCCAGGGTGACGCCGGTATAGGTGAAGGCCACGGCGGTGCCGGCCGTGACCGGGCCGGTGAGGCCCAGCTTGGGCGCCCATTCGGGCGACAGGTTGATGAGGATGCCCACGGTATACCAGGTGGGCAGCCCGATGAGGATGCAGCGCAGGTATCGGCCCAGGCGCTCCCGGCTGGTGAAGAGCATGAAGAAGTTGCCTTTGGAGACGGTGGTGGTGTGCATGGTCTTGAACATGCCGCTTTCGCGGATGCCGATCCGCAGCATCAGCAGGACCAGGCCCAGGGCGCCGCCCACGATGTAGCCGGTGCGCCAGGGCAGGAACTTGCCCACCAGCGTGGCGGCCACCGTGCCGAAGATCCCCACGCCCCCCACGATGGTGGTGCCATAGGCGCGCTTGTCCTTGGGCAGGATCTCGCTCACCAGGGTCACCGCCGCGCCCAGCTCGCCGGCCAGGCCGAACCCGGCGATGAAGCGCCAGACCATGTAGGCATCGAGGCTGTGCACGAAGGCGTTGGCGATGTTGGCGAAGGAGTAGAGCGCGATGCTGCCGAACAGGGTGGACAGCCGCCCGCGCTTGTCCCCGAGCATGCCCCAGAAGATGCCGCCCAGCAGCATGCCGATCATCTGGGTGTTCAGGAGGTTCTTGTAGGCCACGATCTGGGCCGGCCCGATCACGCCCATGGCGGTGAGGCTGGGCTGCCTGAGGATGGGGAACAGCAGCAGATCGAACATGTCGACAAAATAGCCGAGGGAACAGACCAGGACGGTCAGGCTGAGGATTTTGACTGGCTTATTGTCCATGATATGGATCCTTCAGGTATTTTACCGTTATTGCATGGGTAATTGACTGTTATTGCACGAATTCGGAGTCCAGCCCCTATTTCACGCTAATTGCGAAATCCTAGCTGAGATCTGACGGCCTGTAAATCGAAGCCTTCCGGAATCCCGTGGCGGAGCCTTCCTGGCGCCGGCGCCGGGGAAGGCCTTCGCATCCTTGGCCCAAAAGGTTTCTCCCTGCTAACTTGAAGGGTCGGACCTCGCCCGAAAGCCGCCCATGGAATCTTTGTCCAGCCTGCTGCACCTGATGCCGGAAACATTCTGGATGATCGTCAAGGTGCTCATCGTCTTCGTGGGGACGCTGACTCTCGCGGCGCTGCTCACCTGGGCGGAGCGCCGGGGCAGCGCCATGATCCAGGACCGCATCGGCCCCAACCGGGCGCTGCTGTTCGGCCGCTGGCGGCTGCTGGGGCTGCCCCAGCTGGCGGCCGACGGCATCAAGTTCTTCCTCAAGGAGGACCTGGTCCCGGCCGAGGCCAGCCGGACGCTGTTCTGGCTGGCCCCGGTGCTGGCCTTCGTGCCGGCGGTGATGGGCTTCGCGGTCATCCCTTTCGGCCGCAGCTTCGCCCAGGGCGGGCACCACTACCACCTGAGCCTGCTGGACCCGGGCAACGGAATGGGCATGCTCTACCCCCTGGCCGTCGGCGCCGTGGCGGTCTACGGCATCCTCACCGCCTCCTGGAGCAGCAACAACAAGTGGGCGATCCTGGGCGGGATGCGCTCGGCGGCGCAGATGGTGAGCTACGAGACCGCCATGGGCCTGGCGGTGGTGGCCGTCTTCATGCGCACCGGCGGCTACGACCCCCAGCAGATCATCGCGGCCCAGGGGGTGTGGAACGTGCTGCCGCAGTTCCCCGGCTTCCTGGTGTTCTTCACCTGCATGTTCGCCGAGACCAACCGCCTGCCGTTCGACTTCGCCGAGGGCGAGAGCGAGATCGTGGCCGGGTTCCACACCGAGTACGGGTCCATGAAGTTCGCCCTGCTGCAGCTCTCCGAGTACCTGCACCTGGTCACCGCCGCGGCCCTGATCGTCACCCTGTACTTCGGCGGCTGGCGCATCCCGGGGCTGGCGGAGCCGCCGGTGCTGCTGTCGGTGGCGGCCTTCGCGGTGAAGCTCCTGTTCTTCTGCTGGGTGTTCATCTGGGTGCGCTGGACAGTCCCCCGCTTCCGTTTCGACCAGCTGATGTTCCTGGGCTGGAAGGTGATGCTGCCGCTCGGCCTCGCCAACCTCCTGCTCCAGGCCTGGCTGATGCATGGGGGGGCCTGAGCCATGGCGGTGCTGGTCAAGAAAGTCGAACTGAACTGGCTGGACCGCACCTACGTGTGGCCGGTGCTGGTGGGCATGGCCATCACCATGAAGCACTTCCTCAGGCAGATCACCACCCGCTCCAGCCGGCGCTTCACCATCCCCTACCCGGACCGCAAGCGCGCGACGGCCGAGGGCTACCGGGGCCTGCACGAGCTCAAGCGGTTCGAGGACGGCTCCATCAAGTGCGTGGCCTGCTTCATGTGCGCCGAGGCCTGCCCGGCCCGGTGCATCACCATCGAGGCCGAGGAGTACGGCGACATCAACAAGACCCAGGGCTTCGAGGAGAAGCGCCCCTCGGTGTTCAGGATCGACATGCTCCGCTGCATCTACTGCGCCATGTGCGAGGAGGCCTGCCCCAAGGACGCCATCTGGCTGCGCACCGACTACGAGCAGGCCTCCTACGACCGGCTCAGCATGAAGTTCGGCAAGTGGGACCTGATGAACACCTATGCGGACCAGGACGGCAAGCCCCGGATCACCGGGGACCCCACCCCGACCGTGCCGCGCCCACCCGTTGAAGGCTGACCCCATGTTCCTGATCTTCGCCCTCATCACCCTCGCCGGCGCCGTGGCGCTGGTGTTCCAGCGCAACCTGGTGGTGGCGGGGCTCTGCCTGGTGCTCTGCTTCATGGGCGTGGCCGGGCTGTTCCTGCTGCTGCTGAACCCGGTGGCCGCGGCCCTGCAGATCATCGTCTACTCGGGCGCCATCGTGGTGCTGCTGCTGTTCGTGATCATGCTGCTCAACGAGCACCAGGAGGAGCCCGCGGTCAGGGCCCGCCCCCTGCAGCGCTGGATCTCGGTGGCTCTGCTGCTGGCCCTGGGCGCCGGGGTGGTGCGGCTGGTGGCGGCCTCCCCGCTGCTGCGCCAGCTCAACGCCGGCCTCGCCACCCAGGCGCCCGGGGCCATCACCCTGGCCACCCTGGGCAACGCCCTGATGGGCGACCACCTGGTGGCGTTCGAGGTGGCCGGGCTGCTGCTGCTGGCGGCCATGGTCGGCGCGGTGGCGCTGGTGAAGCGGGACTTGTGAAGGAGCCGGGCATGACGACCCTGAACGCGATCCTCACCGGCGGCCTCCAGGGCTACATCCTGGTGGCCCTCCTGCTGTTCCTCATCGGCCTGGGCGCGGTGCTGGGCCGGCGCTCGATCCTGCTGCAGTTCATGGGAGTGGAGCTCATGCTCAACGCCGCCAACGTGGCCCTGCTGGCCTTCGCCCGGTTCCGGGGCTCGGACGTCCAGGGCCTGGCGTTCTACCTGTTCATCATCGCCGTGGCCGCCTGCGAGGCTTCGGTGGGGCTGGGCCTGGTGGTGGGGCTCTACCGGCACCGCCTGAGCACCGACACCGACCGCGCCGACGCGCTGAAACAGTGAGGGCCTGATGCAAAGCACCGCCTGGCTCATCCCCGTCCTCCCCCTGCTGGGGGCCGCCTTCCACGGCCTGCTGGGCCGCAGGCTGGGCAAGGCCGCGGTCACCGTTGTGGCCCTGGCCTGCGTGCTGGCGCCGCTGGTCCTGGCCGGGTTCGCCCTGGCCGCGGTCCAGGGCGCGCCTGGCCACCGGCTCGACCTGGTGTACGGCGAGTGGCTGGCCGCGGGGTCCCTGCGCGTGCCGTTCGGGCTGGTGCTGGACCCGCTCAGCTCGGCCATGGCCCTGGTGGTCACCGGCATCGGCGCCCTCATCCACCTCTACTCGGTGGGCTACATGTGGGAGGAGGAGGGCTACGCCCGCTACTTCTGCTACCTGAACCTGTTCGTGTTCTTCATGCTGACCCTGGTGCTGGGCTCCTCCCTGCCGCTGCTGTTCGTGGGCTGGGAAGGGGTGGGGCTGTGCAGCTACCTGCTCATCGGCTACTACTTCGACACGGAGGTGGCGTCGGCCGCCGGGCTCAAGGCTTTCCTGTTCAACCGGGTGGGCGACCTGGGAATGACCATGGGCATGATGGCCCTGTTCGCCGCGTTCGGCACCCTCACCGTGGGCGAGATCCTGGTCAAGGCCGGGCACCTGGGGCCCGAAGCCGGTTTCGGCGTGCTCACCTTCGCCACCCTCATGATGTTCGTGGGCGCCACCGGCAAGAGCGCCCAGATCCCCTTGTACCTCTGGCTGCCCGACGCCATGGCCGGCCCCACCCCGGTGAGCGCGCTGATCCACGCCGCCACCATGGTCACCGCCGGCATCTACCTCATCTGCCGGCTGGCCCCGCTGTTCCTGCTCACGCCCATCACCCTCACGGCGGTGGCCTGGGTGGGCGGCGCCACCGCCCTGTTCGCGGCCCTCATCGGCCTGTTCCAGCGCGACATCAAGAAGGTGCTGGCCTACTCCACGGTCTCCCAGTTGGGCTACATGTTCCTCGGGCTGGGCTCGGCCGGCTTCGCCGCGGGCTTCCTGCACCTGTTCACCCACGCCTGGTTCAAGGCGCTGCTGTTCCTGGGCGCGGGCAGCGTGATCCACGCCATGCACCACCAGCAGGACCTGTTCCGCATGGGCGGGCTCCGGTCCAGGCTGCCGGTCACGTTCTGGACCATGGTGGTGGCCACCCTCTGCATCATGGGCTTCCCGGGCACGTCAGGATTTTTCAGCAAGGACGAGATCCTGTTCCTGGCCTTCGGGAAGAGCCCGTGGCTCTATGCCATGGGGCTGCTGGGCGCGGCCTGCACCGCGTTCTACATGTGGCGGCTGATGGCGCTGGCCTTCTGGGGCGAGCCCCGGGACGCCCACGCCTTCGAACATGCCCATGAAAGCCCGGCCACCATGACCGTGCCGCTGGCCATCCTGGCCGCGGGCGCCCTGCTGGCCGGCCTGCCGGGGCTGCCGAAGATCTGGGGCGGAAGCTTCGCCATCGAGGGCTGGCTGGAGCCGGCGCTCACCTTCGGCCGTGCCGGGCTTCCGGTCGCGGAGCACGGCGGAGCGGCACTGGCATGGTCCCTCATGGCCCTGTCCACCCTGGTGGCCCTGGCATCGGGCTACACCGGATGGCGCATCTATCGCAGGGGCACCGCGGCCGAAGAGGCATTCGCCACCCGGTTCCCGGGCCTGTACCGGACCCTGGCCAGCAAGTTCTACGTGGACGAGGCGGTGGAGGCCTGTGTGCTGGGCCCGGCCCGGTGGCTGGGCAACTGCCTCTGGAAGGCCTTCGACGTCATCCTCATCGACGGCATCGGCGTGAACCTCCCGGGCGCCCTGACCCGGGCCGCGGGCGACGCCGCGGCCCTGGCCCAGACCGGCCGGGTGCGCAACTACACACTGGGCATGGCCATCGGGGCCGTGCTGCTGCTCTGGATCTTCTTGAGGTAGGATGCCGCCGTGATCACCGCCTGGACCAATGACCACCTCCTCAGCCTGATCGTGTTCGCCCCCCTGATCTGGGGGCTGGCGCTGCTGCCCCTCTCCGAGCGCCAGGCGCCCCTGGCCAAGCTGCTGGGCCTGCTGGGCTCCTTCGGCATCCTGGTGGTGGCGGCCACCCGGCTGCTGCACCTGCCGGCCGACGCCCTGGGCCAGATCTGCGCGGAGGGGTTCCCCTGGTTCACCGTGGTGGGCGTGCCGGTGGACTACCACCTGGCCGTGGACGGGCTCAACCTCTGGCTGGTCCTGCTCACCACCTTCCTGGTGCCGCTCACCCTGCTGGGCACCTGGAACAGCATCCACAAGCGGGCCGGGACCGCCGTGGCCCTGTTCCTCATGCTGGAGACCGGCATGCTGGGCGCGCTGGTGGCCCAGGACCTGCTGGTGTTCTACCTGTTCTGGGAGGCCATGCTGCTGCCCATGTACTTCCTCATCGGGGTCTGGGGCGGCGACGAGCGCAAGTACGCCGCCACCAAGTTCATCCTGTTCACCCTGTCCGGATCGCTGCTGTGGCTGGTGGCCCTGCTCTACCTGGCGGGCAAGGCCGGCAGCTTCGCCCCCGGGGTCATGGCCCAGGCGGTGACGGCCATGCCGTCCGCCACCCAGAGCACCCTGTTCCTGGCCTTCGCCCTGGCATTTGCCATCAAGGTGCCGCTGTTCCCGCTGCACACCTGGCTGCCGGACGCCCACACCCAGGCGCCCACCGGCGGCTCGGTGATCCTGGCCGGGGTGCTGCTGAAGCTGGGCTCGTACGGCTTCCTGCGCTTCGCCCTGCCCATGTTCCCGGACGCGGCGCTGCACTTCGCCCGCCTGCTGGCCCTGCTGTCGGTGGCGGCCATCATCTACGGGGCCCTGGTGGCCATGGTCCAGACCGACATCAAGAAGCTGGTGGCCTACTCCTCGGTGAGCCACATGGGCTTCATCATGCTGGGCATCGCCTCCATGACCGTGATCGGCACCCAGGGCGCCATGCTGCAGATGCTCAACCACGGCATCTCCACCGGCGCGCTGTTCCTGCTGGTGGGCATGCTCTACGACCGGGCCCACACCCGCAGGATCGCCGACTTCGGCGGGGTGGCCCTGAAGATGCCCGTGTTCACGGCGTTCTTCCTGATCGTCACGCTCAGCAGCATCGGCCTGCCCCTGACCAACGGGTTCGCCGGGGAGTTCCTGATCCTGAACGGCACCTATGTCTCCGGCTTCGCCTGGGGCCGGCCCCTGGCCTGCGTGGCCACCCTGGGCGTGCTGCTGAGCGCGGTCTACATGCTCTGGATGGTCAAGCGGGTGTTCTGGGGCCCGGCCAACACCGGCGAGGACAGCGGCACCGCCCACCTGCACGACGATCTCGGCGCCCGGGAGGTCGCGGTCATGCTGCCCATCGTCGTGCTCATCTTCTGGATGGGCGTCCACCCCCAGACCTTCCTGGCCCAGTCCGAAGCGCAGGTGGGGCAGATGCTCACCCAGCTGCGGGCGCCCCAGGTCCGCGGGGCCCTGGCCCAGGAGGTGAAGCCGTGACCCCGACCCCCGCCCAGCTGGCAGCCATCCTGCCCCTGCTCATCCCGGCGCTGGGGGCCTGCCTGCTGCCCATCGCCTGCCTGGATTCCGACCAGGCCACGGTCAAGTGGATCCGGGCCTCCATGTTCCTCATCGCGCTGCTGGCGCTCACCGGCGCCTTCTTCCACCTGACCCGGCTGTGGGCCACGGGCGCCCAGCCCAGCTTCGGGGCGCTGCGCATGGACCGGCTGGCCCAGTTCGGCGGCATCTTCGTGCTGGTGGCCGCGGCCATGGCCGTGCTCCAGCTCTGGGACCACCTGCACCAGGAGGGCTGGGTGAAGGGCGAGACCCTGTCGCTGCTGCTGTTCTCGGTGACCGGCATGATGCTGTTCTGCGCCACCGGCAACCTGCTGCTGCTGTTCCTGGGGCTGGAGCTGCTCTCCCTGCCCCTGTACGCCCTCACCGCAACCGTGCGCATGCGGGCCCGGGCCATGGAAGGCGGCATGAAGTACTTCCTCACCGGGGCGGTGGCCTCGGCCTTCTTCCTCATGGGCTCGGTGCTGCTGTACGGCGCCACCGGCAGCCTGGACATCGCCGTGATCGGCGGCCGCCTGGGCCAGGGCGCCCCGGACCCGGTGGCCCTGGCTGGCGCGGCCCTGCTGCTGTTCGGCTTCATGTTCAAGATGAGCGTGGTGCCCTTCCACCAGTGGACGCCGGACGTCTACGACGCGGCGCCCCACCCCATCGCCGGCTTCATGTCGGTGGCCACCAAGGGGGTGGCGGTGCTGGCGCTCATGCGGGTGATGGCCGTGGGCCTGCCTGCGGTGGGGCCGCAGCTGCGCTCGGCGGTGGCTTTGCTGGCGGTGCTCTCGCTGGTGCTGGGCAACCTGGCCGCCCTGGCCCAGACCAGCCTCAAGCGGATGCTGGCCTACTCCAGCATCAGCCACGCCGGCTACCTGCTGCTGGGGTTCGTGGCGGCCACCCCCGGCGCCTACGCCGGGATGCTGTTCTACCTGCTGGCCTACCTGGCCATGAACATGGGCGCCTTCGGCATCCTGACGGCCTTCGGGCTGGTGGGGGACGGGATCGCCATCGACCAGCTGAAGGGACTGGGCTGGAAGCGGCCGGGCCTGGGGATCGCGGTCAGCCTGTGCATGTTCTCCCTGGCCGGGCTGCCGCCCATGGCCGGGTTCTATGGCAAATACATGATCTTCAAAGAGTTGATCCTCCAGGGGCACGTGGGCCTGGCGGTGGTGGGGGTCCTGGCCAGCCTGGTGTCGGTCTACTACTACCTGGCCGTGCCGGTGGCGCTGTTCATGGACAAGCCCTCCGCGCACCAGGAACGGGAGGCCGCGGAGCGGCCGCCGGTGCTGGCCCCCCTGGCAGGGGCGACGGTGCTCATCTGCGGCTTCCTGGTCCTGGCCCTGGGGCTCATGCCCGGGACGGTCATGGCCGCCTTCGCCGGGAAGGCGGCCCAGGATACCCTCGCGACGCTGCCCTGATGCTCTGTTGTAATGAATGACTGGACGCACTTTCCCGCGCCCGTCTCAACCTTTCGGCCACCGGATGGTTCCCTTGGTTGGGTGCGGGACACTGGGATCTGAGGTACACATGAAGCGAACCACATGGATCGGATTGGCCGCGGGTCTGGCGGTCATCGCCGGGGGGACGGCCCTGGCGCTGCGGGGCAACCGGGAGGAGATCCGGTGGCGCTCCGCAAAGGTGGACAAGGGCAGCATCACCCAGCGGATCACCGCCACCGGCACCCTCAACGCGCTGATCCAGGTGCCGGTGGGCACCCAGGTCTCCGGGGTGGTGACCTCGCTCACCGCCGATTTCAGCAGCATCGTGAAGAAGGGCCAGGTCATCGGCCAGATCGACCCGACCCCCTGGCTGACCGCGCTCAAGGCCGCCGAGGCGAACCTGGCCTCGGCCACCGCCACCAAGGCCAACGCCGAGATCGTCCACAAGCGCAACATGGCGCTGCACCGGGAGAAGCTGATTTCCGACAACGACCTGGACGGGTTCCGGCTGGCGCTGGACGTGGCCACCTCCGGCCTGGAGACCGCCAGGGCCGGGCTCCAGACCGCCCGGACCAACCTCAGCTACTGCACCATCAAGGCGCCGGTGGACGGGGTGGTGGTGGCCCGGCTGGTGGACGTGGGCCAGACCGTGGCCGCCAGCTTCGCCACCCCCAACGTGTTCACCATCGCCCAGGACCTCTCCAAGATGAAGGTCTACGCGGCCATCGACGAGGCTGACATCGGCCAGGTGCGGGTGGGTCAGCGGGCCTTCTTCACCGTGGAGAGCTACCCGGACAAGCAGTTCAAGGGCGTGGTCAGCGAAGTGCAGCTGAATCCGGTGATCAACAACAACGTGGTCACCTACAACGTGGTCATGGAGGTGGACAACGAGCCCCGGGTCACCTACGCCTCCGGCGCGGACCAGCCCCCGGCCCGGCCCGCATCCGCCCCGGCCCGCAAGGCCGGCCTCGCCCTCGGCCAGGCGGGGACCCTGGAGTACACCACAGCCCGCTACATGCCGCCCGGCAGCCCCGTCTACAGCGGCAACCTGGCGCTGTTCCCCGGGATGACCGCCGACTGCTCCATCGTCACCAACCGCAAGGACAATGTGCTTCGGGTGCCCAGCGCGGCGGTGCGCTTCAACCCGGCTTCCTTCGTCAGCCTGGACGAGCCCAAAGCCGGGGCCGGTGCCGGGGCCGGGGCCGGCGCACCGAAGGCCGCCGGCACGGGCGGCAGCGTCCTCTCCCGGGGCCTGGTGGCCCGGCACGAGGAGCGGCTCTGGGTCCTGGTGAACGGCAAGCCCAGGCCGGTCACGGTCAGGACCGGGGTCAGCGACGGGATGTTCACCGAAGTGAGCGGAGAGGGCATCAGTGAAGGCATGGCGGTGCTCACCGGCGTCGATGACTTCAAGAAGTCCTTGAACGGATCGGCCTCGCCCCTGGGCGGCGGCATGATGCGGCATTAGGCTCCTAGCCATGGCCGTCCTCGAATTCCTGAAACTGGCGCTGTTCGCCATCACCCGCAACAAGACCCGGGCCTTCCTCACCATGCTGGGCATCATCATCGGGGTCGGGGCGGTCATCGCCATGATCGGCATCGGCCAAGGCTCCCGCCAGGCCTCCATCGACATCATCCAGAACATGGGCTCCAACATGCTCACCATCTTCAACGGCGGCGGCGCCGGCGCCAACACCCGGTTCGGCCCGCTGGGCCTGGGCAGCGTGGCGGTGCTGGAGGAGTCCGACGCCCAGATGATCGAGCGGGACCTGAAGGATTCCAGCGTGGTGGCGGCCACCCCCCAGGTGCGCACCAACCGGGCGGTGGTCTACCAGAACAACAACTACTTCACCAGCATCCAGGGTTCGGGCATCCAGTTCCCGCAGATCCGGGGCTGGGAGGTGCAGCAGGGCCGCTTCTACACCGATGGCGAGGTGCGCTCCATGGCCAAGGTCTGCGTCATCGGCACCACGGTCCGGGACAACCTGTTCCCCGGGGGCGAGGAGCCCATCGGCAAGATCATCCGCATCTCCTCCCTGCCGTTCGAGGTGGTGGGCGTGCTGGAATCCAAGGGCGCCGGCATGCTGGGCGACCAGGACGACGTGGTGGTGGCGCCCTACACCACGGTCATGCACAAGATCCAGGGCCTGTCCCGGATCAGCAACATCCTGGTGAGCGCCCAGAGCGGCAAGGCCGACCTGGCTGAGCTGGAGATCACCGCGCTGCTGCGCCAGCGCCTGCGGCTCACCCCCAAGGACGATAACACTTTCATGATCCGCAAGCAGGACGACTGGGTCAAGACCCAGGACCAGCAGGCCAGCGTGCTCACCACCTTCCTGGCCTTGGCCGCAAGCATCTCCCTGCTGGTGGGCGGCATCGGCATCTCCAACATCATGCTGGTGAGCGTCACCGAGCGCACCCGGGAGATCGGCGTGCGCCGGGCCATGGGCGCCACCCGCTCGAACATCCTCTGGCAGTTCCTCACCGAGGCTGTGGTGCTTTCGGTTCTGGGCGGGGTCATCGGCGTGGGCTGCGCCTACCTGACCATCTGGATCCTGCGCAGCTTCACCACGCTGCCCGCCGTCACCGAGACCTGGGCGGTGGTGCTGGGCCTGGGCTTCAGCGGGCTGGTGGGCGTCGCCGCCGGCTTCCTGCCCGCGCTCAAAGCTGCCAATCTGGACGTGATCGACGCGCTCAGGTATGAGTAGCAAGGACAAGGAATGGCATTGATGGACCCCTACCAGGCGCTCCGGTTCCGGGAGTACCGCAACTTTCTGGCAGGGTCCGTGGCTCTGACCATGGGCACCCAGATCCAGACCCTGGTCATGGGCTGGCAGGTCTACCACATCACCCGGGACCCCCTGTCCCTGGGGCTCATCGGCCTTTGCGAGGCGGCGCCCTTCCTGGGGCTCACCCTCATCGGCGGCTACGCCGCGGATCGCATGGACCGGCGCACCCTTTCGCTGCTGGCCCTGGCGTCCCTGCTGCTGGGGGCCGCCCTGCTGCTGGGCCTGAACCTGGGCGCCGCGCCCCGCCTGGCGTGGCCCTTCTACGCGATCCAGGGCCTGGCCGGCGTGGGCCGGGCCTTCTACCGCCCGGCCTCCCAGGCCCTGGGCACGGAGCTGGTGCCCATGGAGGCCTACCAGAACGCCGCCACCTGGCGCGGCTCGTCCATGCAGCTGGCCCAGGTGCTGGGCCCCGCCCTGGGCGGGCTGATCCTGGGCTACGGCAGCGCGTTCCTGGCCTATCTGGCGGAGGGCCTGCTCATGGCCTCCGCGGTGGTGTCGATGCTGCTGGTGGCGCCCCGGCCCCGCGCGCTCAAGCAGACCCGGCTGCTCAAGAGCCTGGGCGAGGGCGTGGTGTTCGTGTTCACCCACAGGCTGCTGCTGGGCGCCATGTCGCTGGACCTGTTCGCGGTGCTGTTCGGCGGCGCCGTGGCCCTGCTGCCGGTGTTCGCCGCGGACATCCTGCACGTGGGCCCCCAGGGTTTCGGCCTGCTGCGCACCGCCCCGGCAGCGGGCTCGGTGCTCATGGGCCTGTGGCTGGCGCACCACCCGCCCCGCCGCCGGGCCGGCCTGGTGCTGCTCATCTGCGTGGGCGTGTTCGGGCTGTGCTGGATCGGCTTCGCCCTCTCCTGGTGG
>Ga0302320_10013247_pt1 | contig 17257 bp, 10 predicted proteins | sample Bog_T0_3_FD_202130 | JGI IMG/M metagenome (GOLD analysis project Ga0302320, IMG submission 202130) | Peat permafrost microbial communities from Stordalen Mire near Abisko, Sweden - Bog_T0_3 | ecosystem: Environmental > Terrestrial > Soil > Wetlands > Peat | place: Sweden: Abisko, Stordalen Mire...
CACTGGTTTCGAATTTCTTTCCTCTCGCTCGTATTCGACGGCGACGGCGATCAGCTTTCAATACCTCGCGGCCGACGGTTCTTGGCAGACGGCCTCGACCACCACAAGCGGAGCTTTGGGGATAACCACCGGCGACGCGAACTGGTATTCGCTCGACACCGGTGATGTCGACACCAGCGAATTTCGTCTGACCTTCGTTTCTGGGAATCAAGTCAGCATTCATCAGATCGAGGTCTCTGGCACTCCCGCCAGTGTGCCGGATTCGGGCAGTACCGCGGCCATGATTGTTCTGGCGTTTTTCGGCTTGGCCGGGTTTCGCCGGAAGTTGGTACTCAAGCGTTCGGTCTGATCGGGCGTCTCGAAGCGGGTCAGAGTCCTTACCTGGCGCTTCATATTTGCCCGGCGCTTGGCATCCGCGATTTGCGCCCATTTATCAAACAGTGCGCGCAAATTCTGTCGCGATACCTGCCCGGAATCGGTGATGTTATATGGATCTTAGCGCCGCAGACGGGACCCGCCATAAATGGCGCTCTGGCCCAACTCCTCCTCGATGCGGAGGAGCTGGTTGTACTTGGCCACCCGGTCGGTGCGGCAGAGCGAGCCGGTCTTGATCTGGCCGGCGTTGGTCGCGACCGCGATGTCGGCGATCGTGACATCTTCGGTCTCGCCCGAACGGTGGGAGATGATGGCGGTGTAATTGGCGCGCTGGGCCATTTCCACGGCGTCGAGCGTCTCGGTCAGGGAGCCGATTTGGTTGACCTTGACCAAGATGGAATTGGCCGTGCCGGTGGCGACGCCGCGGCTTAAGAAGGCGGTGTTGGTGACAAAAAGATCGTCGCCCACGAGTTGGATCTTCTTGCCCAGGGCGTCGGTCAGCTTCTTCCAGGTCTCCCAGTCGTTCTCGGCGCAGCCGTCCTCGATCGAGATGATCGGGTACTTGGCGGTGAGGGCGCGGTAGAATTCGACCATCTCGTCCCCGGAGAGGGAGCGGCCGTCGGATTTCTTGAAGACGTAGCGTTTCTTCGCCGCGACGTAGAATTCGGAGGCCGCGCTGTCGAGGGCGAGGGCGATGTCCTTGCCGAGCTTATAACCGGCTTGTTTGACCGCCGCGGCGATGGTGTCCAAGGCCGCCTCGGCCGAGGCCAGCTTGGGGGCGAAGCCGCCCTCATCGCCCACTGCGGTGGAAAGCCCCTTGGCTTTCAGCACGGCCTTGAGCGCGTGGAAGATCTCGCAGCCCTGGCGCAGCCCCTCGGCAAAGGACTTGGCGCCGATCGGCATGATCATGAATTCCTGGAAATCGATCGGAGCGTCGGAATGGGCGCCGCCGTTCATGATGTTCATCATCGGAACGGGCAGCACCTTGGCGTTGGGGCCGCCGAGATACTTGTAGAGTGGCTGGCCCAAGGCGGCGGCGGCCGCCTTGGCGGCGGCGAGCGAGACGCCGAGGATGGCGTTGGCGCCGAGATTCTTTTTCGTCGGGGTCCCGTCCAAGGCGAGCAGGGCCCGATCGACGCCGATTTGGTCGCAGGCGTCGAAGCCGATCAGGGCCGGCGCGATCTTGCCTTTGACGTTGGCTACCGCGTGCTGCACGCCCTTGCCGCCGAATCGGCTTTTGTCCCCGTCGCGCAGCTCCAGCGCTTCATGCTCACCGGTGCTGGCCCCGGAAGGGACGGCGGCGCGGCCGAGGGCGCCGCCGGTGAGGCGGACGTCGACTTCGATCGTGGGATTGCCGCGCGAATCAATGATCTCGCGGGCGGTGATGGCGTTAATCGTCGTGCTCATTCAGAATGGAGCCTGCATGCCGCTCAGCTTCTGAAAGAAGCGCCGGAGCATGTTCGGTGGCTTGGGCCGGGACTTCTCCGGAATCTGGGGGAGGAAGCCGCGATCGATCGCCGTCTGGAGGACGCTCATGGCCTCATAGTTGCGGGTTTGCAGGCGTTCGGTGGTGATCAGCTCGGCCGGAATCTGGTCGAGGTGCCCGGTAAAGGCGGCGGCGTGCAGCGGGGTGTCCCCGTTGTCGTTGCGGGTGAGGAGGAGTTCGGCCGTGAGCTGCTGGGCCGGGATCCGATCGAGCTGGCCGGTTTCGGCCGCCGCATGGATCACGGTGAAGCCGCTTTTGCTCGCCGTGGTCAAGTTCTCCACGGTGAGGAATTCTGGGGGGATCTGGCCCAAATGGCCGGAGATGGCGGCGGCGTGGAACACGGTGTCGCCGGCGCTGGTGGTCTCGCGCAAGGCGGCGTTGGTCAGAAGGGCCGGAGGGATCTGGTCCAAGTGGCCGTTGAAAGCGGCGGTGTGCAAAACGGTCTCTCCGCCCAGGTTCTTGTGCGCCAGATTCTCGGCGGTGACAAACTCGGCCGGAATGCGGTCGAGGGTCCCGTTTTCCGCCGCCTCGTGCAGCAGGGTGTTGCCGACATCGGTCCGAAGCTGGAAGACGCTTTCGCCCAGGAGCGGAGGGGGGAGGCTTTGCAGGTTCCCTTGCGCCGCCGCCAGGTGGTAGACCGAATAGCCGGCATTGCTGCGTTGGAGCAGGCCCTCCCGGGTCACCAGGGCGGGGGGCACTTGGTCGAGATGGTCTCCCAGGACGGCGTGGTGCAAGGGGGTATAACCGGCGGAATTCTTGAGGGCCAGCAGTTCGGCGGTGAGCAGCCCCGGGGGGAGGGAAGGCAGGCCGCCGTACTTGGCGGCGAGGTGGAGAGGGGTATTGCCGGCGGCATTGCGCACCGTAAGGTTAGCCGCGGTCAGGAGATTAGGCGGCAGGCGCCCCAGGGTCCCGGAACTGGCGGCGGCATGCAGATCGGTGAGGGACATGGGGGAACCAAAGACTTCAAGCCTTACCCCGCCGGGCGTGCAAATCAAAAGCGCCGTCCCGGGGGGTGAACCCCCTAAGTAGAAGTGCTTCTCCCAATTCGGTTTGCCATGGCGGGCAGGGGCCCCCAGACGTGTGTTGCCCATGAGCACTGTTCCTCCGGCCCCGACTCCCGCCACCAAGGATGCCGTCCTCCTCGTGGACGACGAGCAGTCGCTCCTGGACGTGTTTGCGGCCGCGCTCTCGCCCTATTTCGAAATCACCATGGCCAATTCGACCCGCGAGGCCGAATTCATCCTCCACAAGAAAGCGTTCAAAGTCGTGGTGGCCGACCATTTGATGCCCGGCGGCAACGGCATGAGCTTTTTGGTGCGGGCGAGGGAGGAATACCCGTATATGCAGCGGATTCTCGTCACGGGCTACATGAAGCCGGAGATGCTGCTGCGCAGCGTCAATGAGGCCGCCCTTTTCCGCTATTTGCTCAAGCCGGTGGCGATCACCGAACTGATCAAGGTGGTGCAGGAGGCGGCCGCCCTCAGCGGGGCCGCCGCCACCCCGGCCTGACCCTCACTTTTTCCCCGGCCGTTGGAGCTTGGGGCGCAGATAGGGCGCCGTGGGACTTCGCTTGACCTTGAGCAGGCCGGCCAGGGGGCCCTGATAGAGCAGCTCCCCACCGTTCGGGCCGCCTTCCGGCCCGAGTTCGACGATATAATCGGCCTCGGCCAGCAAATCGAGGTTGTGCTCGATCACGACCACGGTGTGGCCCTGCTCGACCAGCGAATGCAAGACCCGGATGAGTTTCTCGCAGTCGCTCAAGTGCAGCCCGATCGTCGGCTCCTCCAATAAGTACAGGTTGCGGCGGGTGAGGCCGAGCTTGCGGTCGGTCCAGGTGGCCAGGCCCCGGGCCAGCTCGCTCACCAGCTTCAGCCGCTGGGCCTCGCCGCCGGAGAGGGTGGGCGAACTCTGGCCCAAGGTGAGATAGCCCAGGCCGCAATCGGCCATCAGCCGGCAGACCGGTCCCAGCTGGGAATGGAAATCGAAGAAGCCGGCGGCTTCCTCGAAGGTCAGGGCCAGGACCTCGCCGATGGCCCGGCCCTTCCAGCGGATGTCCGCCAGCTCCGGGCCGTAGCGGCTGCCGCCGCAGTCCTCGCAGGGCAGATAGGTGTCGGGCAGGAAGGCCATGCCGAACTTCAGCCGGCCTGCCCCTTCGCAGGTCGGGCAGCGGCCCCCGCCGGTATTGAAAGAGAAGCGCGAGGCGGTGTAGCCGCGCAATTTCGCCTCCGGGAGCGAGGCGAAGAACTGCCGGATGGCGTCGAAGATCCCGAGATAGGTGGCCGGGGTCGAGCGCGGCGTCTTCCCGATCGGCGCCTGGTCGACTGCGATGACGGAGCGGAAGACCCCGCCCAGGCGCAGTTCGGCAAAGGGGGGCGGGGGCTTGGCCCCCGGCCCGCCGCCCTCGTCGCCGGCAAACCCCGTGCGAGCGACGAATTCCTTGCCGGTCAGCCGGCTCTGCGCTCCCTTGATGGCGCAGGCCGCGGCCGGTTCGAGCAGGTCGCGGAATAGGGTGGACTTGCCCGCTCCGCTCGGGCCGGCCACGAGGGTGAGCCGGCCGTGCGGCACCCGCAGGTCGAAGCCCCGCAGGTTGCGGAAGGCGGCCCCCCGCAGTTCGAGCCAGTCCGCCCCGGCCGGCGGCAGGGTCCGGTAGGCCCCGCGGAGGGGATGGACGATCCCCTGCTGGAGAAACCGGCCGGTGACAGAATGTGCGCTGCGTTTGATTTCGGCCGGCGTGCCGGCGGCCAGGAGTTGGCCGCCATGAATTCCGGCGCCCGGGCCGAGATCGATGATGTGGTCGCAGCGGTCCATGATTTCGTCGTCGTGCTCGACCACGAGGAGGGTGTTTCCCTTTTCGCGCAGAATCTCCAAGGTGTCGATCAGCCGGCGGTTGTCCGCGGCGTGAAGCCCGATGCTGGGCTCGTCCAGCACATAGAGGACCCCGGACAGGTCGGAACCGAGCTGGGCGGAGAGACGGATCCGCTGCGCTTCGCCGCCGGAGAGCGTCTCGGTCGGCCGGTCGAGCGCGAGATAGCCCAGGCCGACCTGGCCGAGGAACTTCAGCCGCTGTTCGATCTGGGGCTTGATGTCCTGCAGGACCAGCTTGGCCCGGGCGTCGAGTTCGAGGCCGCGCAGGGTCTTGATCAGCTCGGCCGGCGTCCGCCGGGTCAGAGCCGGCAGCGACAGGGGCGGCCCGTGGCGGAAATGCAATTTAACCGCGCGGGCGATCCGGTTGAGCCGCTCGCCGCCGCACTCCGGGCAGGGCTTGCCTTCCTCGGCCAGCTCCTCGGCGGGATCGACGCCGAATTCCCGCAGCCGGGCGGCGGGGTCGTCCTCGTCGTCCTCCGGCTCGAGCATCCAGGGGAAGATTCGGCCGTGCCCGCGGCAGGCCGGGCACCAGCCCCGGGGAGAATTGAAGGAAAAATGCTTGGGATCGAGTTCCGGAAAGGACTCGCCGGTGGCGCGATCGGTCCGGGTGGTTGAGAACCAGGAGAGAACCTCGCCCTTGGGCGTGAGCAGGAAGCAGGCGCCTTTGCCGACGGCCAGAGCGTGCGCGAGGGCCTCGCCGGCGGGCTGGGCCTTGAGGTCGGCCACGACGACTTCAATGTCGTGCTCCTTGTAACGGTCGAGTTTCTGGAATTCCTCCACCGCCACCAGTTTTCGGTCGACGCGGAGGAGACGGTAGCCCTGGCGCCGGGCCCAGGTGGCGATCGGCTGGTGGTGGCCCTTGCGGCCGCGGATCAGCGGGGCGCACAGGTAAAGATGGCGGGCCCGCCGCGCCGCCGGGGTCCGCTGGGCGCGGGCCAGCAGCTTTTTCAAGGTGCCGGGCGAGAGGGCGGTGACGGGCTGGTCGGTGTCGGGGTGATGCTGGACCCCGACCCGGGCGTAGAGCAGGCGGAGGTAGGGCGCCACCTCGGTCACGGTCGCCACCGTGGACTTGCGGGAGCCGCGGGTCACCCGCTGCTCGATCGCCACGGTGGGCGGGATGCCGCTCAGCTGGTCGACCGCCGGCCGCGGCAGCTGTTCGACGAATTGCCGCGCGTAGGGCGACATCGACTCCATGAAGCGGCGCTGGCCTTCGGCAAAGATGATGTCGAAGGCGAGGGTGGACTTGCCCGAGCCGGACACGCCGGTCACGACTGTCAATTCGTGATGCGGGATCGTGAGGGAAAGGTTCTTGAGGTTGTTCTCGCGGGCCCCCGACACGGTCAGGACGGCCGGGGCCGGAGCGGCGGGCGGGGCCGCGGCCCGTTTTTCCTGCCGGGCTTCCGCCACTTCGAAGCGCTCGGCACTCAGGGCTTCGCGCAGGAAGGGCGAGGTCGCGGTGGCGGCCGCGGCGATCGCCTCCGGGGTGCCCTCGGCCACGATCCGGCCTCCGGCCGCCCCCGCCTCCGGCCCGATTTCGAGGATCCAGTCGGCGTTCTTCAAGACGTCGAGATTGTGCTCGATCACGACCAGGCTGTGGCCGCGCTCGACCAGGGCGTGGAGCACCCCGAGGAGGGTCTTGACGTCGTGGCGGTGCAGGCCCGTGGTGGGCTCGTCGAGGAGCAGGAGAGCCCGGGTCGGGACGGAGGCGTCTTCCCCGGCAAAGGCGGAGAGATAGCGCACGAGCTTGAGGCGCTGGGACTCGCCGCCGGAGAGGGTCGTGAGCGGCTGGCCGAGGGTCAGATAGCCCAGGCCGACCGAGGCCAGGGCGGCCAGGCGCCCGTGGATCGCCGGGTACTCGGCGAAAAGAGGGAGGGCCTGGGCCGCGGTGCCGGCCAGGAGGTCGGCCACCGAACGGCCGTTCCAGGTCACGGCCAGGAGCTCCGGCTTGAAGCGCTGGCCGTCGCAGACCGGGCAGGGCACGTAGACGTCGGAGAGGAACTGCATTTCCACCCGCTCATGGCCCAGGCCCTGGCAGTGGTCGCAGCGGCCGTCGCCGGCGTTGAAGGAGAAACTGGAGGCGCTGTAGCCGGCCGCCTGGGCGGCCGGGGTGGCGGCAAAGAGCTCCCGGATCAGCTCCCAGGCCCCGGTGTAGAGGGCGGGATTGGAGCGCGAGGTGCGGCTCAAAGGCGCCTGGTCGACCAGGACCACCTCGGAAAAATTCTCCGCTCCGGCGATTGCCGCAATCTGTGCCGGGTCATCCGCCCGGGCTCCGCGGTGGGCGAGGAGGCCCTGGTAGATCACGCTGTCCAGGAGCGTGGACTTGCCCGAGCCCGAGACCCCGCTCAGGCAGACCAGCCGGCCCAGCGGAATTCGGACGTCGATCCCCGCGAGATTGTGCTTAGCGGCCTGGGTGAAGCGCAGCCAGGGCTGCTTCGGCCCGGTCACCGGACGGGGCGCCGGGGTGGCGATGGCCTCGCGCCCGGAGAGATAGGCCCCGGTGATGCTCTGGGCCGACCGGGTCATTTCTGCCACCGTGCCCTGGAAGACGACGTGGCCGCCGCCGGCACCCGGCGCCGGCCCGATCTCAATCACTTGATCCGCCGCCCGGATGACCGCCTCGTCGTGTTCGACGATCACGACCGTGTTGCCGCCCGCTGCCAGCGCCCGGGTGATGCCGATCAGCCGGTGGATGTCGCGGGGATGGAGCCCGACGCTCGGCTCGTCCAGGACGAAAAGGGTGTCGACGAGTGAGGTGCCGAGGCAGGAAGTGAGATTGACCCGCTCGACTTCGCCGCCGGAGAGGGTTTTGGAGGAACGGTCCAGGGTCAGATAGCCCAGCCCGACCTCCTGCAGATAGCGCAGTCGGGTTAGGATGGAGGCGCGGGCGAGATCGGCCGAGCGCGCTTCCGGGCCGCCGCCTGGGTTCGGGGCCGCCTCGGTGCCGATCAAGGCCAGCAGCTCGCTTACCGGCATCTGATAAAGTTCCGGCAGGGTTCGGCCCTGCCAGCGCCAGCAGAGCGCCTCGGGCTGGAGCCGGGTTCCCCCGCAGGCGGGGCAGAGCCGGGCGGTCCGGTAGCGGGACAGGAACACCCGCACGTGCATCTTGTAGGTGTTCTTTTCCAGCCAGCGGAAAAATCCCTTCACCCCGTACCAGTACTTCGGCCAGGTCTTGCCGTTCTCCTCGCCGTAGCCGGGCTCGCCCTCAACGATGAAGGTGCGCTGCTCGGCCGTGAGCTGGGCGAAGGGCACGTCGGTGGGAATCTTGCGCCGGCGGGCGAAGGTGAGCAGGTCGGCCTTCGACTCGCCGTAGACTGCGCTTTCCCAGCACTTGATCACCCCGTCGTCGATCGAAAGCGCGGGGTCGGGCATGGCCAGGCGGTATTCGATTTCCAGCATGCGTCCGAAGCCGCGGCAGGTGGGGCAGGCCCCCACCGGCGAATTGAAGGAAAAAAGCCCCGGAATGGGCGGATGGAAGGTCCGGCCGGTCGAGGGCGAATGCAGCCCGCGGGAGTAATGGCCGGCCGGCGCATAGGGCGACTCCGCTCCCCCGGCTTGGTCCTGGGCGAAGAGGTAGATCTGTCCCTGGCCGAAGTGGAGGGCGGATTCGGCGGCCTCGAGAAAACGGCTGCGATTGTCGGGCAGGGCGGCCAGGCGGTCCTGCACCACATAGATCGCCCCCGTCAGCGGGACCGAGCCCGGCCCGAGCAGGTCTTCCAGGCGGATCGCGGTCAGGGCGGCGCCGGCAGCACGCGCGGCCAGGCAGCGGGTGTAGCCCTGGTTCTTCAGATTCTGGACGATTTCCGGCCAGGTCAGGCTGGCCGGCTTCTCCACCTTGAAGGTGAGGGCGAGCGGCCGGGCCTCGGCGGCCGCCACCTTGGCCCAAATGGTCGCGGGATTGTCGTCCTCCACTTTCTCCCCGGTGGCCGGATCGAAGCATTCCGCCACATGGCTGAACCAGACTTTGCCGTAGTCGGTCAATTCCGTCATCGTCCCGACGGTGGAGCGCGAGGTCTTGACCGTGTTGGTCTGGGCGATTGCGATGGAGGGGCGGATGTTCTCGATCGCGTCGACCTTCGGCTTGGCCAGGAGGTCGAGAAACTGGCGGGTGTAGGCGCTGAAAGTCTCGACGTAGCGCCGCTGCCCCTCGGCATGGAGGGTGTCGAAGACGAGCGAACTCTTACCCGCCCCGCTCAGGCCGGTAACGACGATGACCTGGCCGAGCGGCAGATCGAGGTCGAAGCCCTTGAGGTTGTTCTGCCGGGCGCCGCGGATTCGGATGTGGTCGCCGGAGACTTTACGGCAGACGGGCGCTTTGCGGGTAACTGAAGGAGAGGAGGCCAAAGGAAAAAACCCAATGAGCCACGGGTTCTCCCCTGACGTCAAATTTTCCGCTCGAAAGAGGGGGCGCGCAGCCGGGAAAAGAGCTTGAGATAGGCGGCGACCTGCCGGGCGGGGTCGAAGGCGGCGGCGGCGAAGGCCCGCGCTTCCTCGCCCCGGCGGCCCCGGGCGGCCGGGCCCTCGGCGATCAGGCGGACCAAGGCCGAGCGGAAGGCCGGGCGGTCGCCGGGGGCGATGACCCAGCCCGTGCGCTCCGGCACCAGGCATTCGCTCATCCCCTGGGCCCGCGCGGCCACGGCGGGCAGGCCGTGGGCCTGGGCCTCGATGATGAAGTTCGAGAGCGACTCGGTGGTCGAGGCGTGGACGGCGATGTCCGCTTCGCCATAAAGGGCGGTGGCGTCGGCGTGGTAGCCGAGGAATTTGACCCGGTCGGTCAGGCCGCGGGCCTGGACGAGGGCGGCGCCGGCGGCCCGGGAGGGCCCATCGCCCGCGAGCCAAAGCTGCCAGTCGAGCCCGGCGGGAAGGCCGGCGACGATTTCGACCAGTTCGCGCTGATTTTTCTCCGGCCGAAACATGGCGACACAGAGCAAAACGGTCGTGGCCGGGCCCGCGCCATACTGCCCCCGCAGAATCCGGTGGTGCGGATCCGTGGATCGGGCCGGAAAGACCAGGGCGTTGCGGATCACGCTGATCCGCTCGGCCGGGAGTCCGAGGCGGGCCTGCTGCAAAGCGCTGGCCTCTGCGCTGTTGGCCACGATGTGCCGGACCCGGCGGAGCGAGCGGCGAAAGAGCCAGGGCAGGTGCTTGCCCGTGCGGAGGGTCGCCACCACCGCCGCTCCCGGCACCCGAGCCTGGAGGCGGCCGGCGTAGCAATTGGCCATGCGCCCCATGCACAAAATGATATCGGGGTTCGCCGCCGCCGCGGTCCTGGTCAGGCCGGGTGCAAACCAGTCGAGTTGCAGGTCGCAGGGCTGGAGGGCGAGGCGGGGGCAGGGCAGGGCGGAGGCGACCCGGCCGCCGGGGCGAAAGGTCAGGAGCGTGACGGCGTGGCCGGCGGCGGCAAAGCCGCGGGCGAGCAGGAGGGTTTGGCGCTCCGTCCCGCCGCTTCGCAGGTAGTCCTGGACGAGGAGGATTTTCATTGCGCGCTCGGTTGGCCGGGTGAAAGTGACGGCAGAGATGTCATCCTCTTTTCCTCAATTGCTGGCGCGCTGGCTGGTGCTGGCGCTGGGCGTGACGCTGGCGACCAAGCTGATCCCCGGGATCCGCTGCGACGACGTGGGCACTCTGATCGCCGTGGCGGTCCTGTTGAGCCTGTTCAATACCTTCCTCAAGCCTCTCCTGGTGCTGTTCACGTTGCCCTTCATCCTCGTGACCATGGGGCTGGGTATGATTGTGATCAACGCCTTGTTGTTCCTCTTTGTCGGCCGGTTGGTCGACGGCTTTCATGTCGCCGGCTTTTGGTCGGCGGTCGGCGGGGCCCTGGTGGTCAGCGCGACGAACTTCTTTATTAGCCGCTTTCTGCGTTCGCGCCCGCCTCCTCCCCCCCGGACCGGCCCGCCTGCCAGTGGGGGAGAAACGATCGACATATGAGCGAAGCGACACCTTACGACCTGATTGTCATTGGCGGCGGGCCCGCCGGCTATGCCGGGGCCATCCGCGCCGGCCAGATGGGCAAGCGCGTCCTTTGCATCGAATTGGAGCGGGCGGGGGGCACCTGCCTGAACTGGGGCTGCATCCCGACCAAGGCACTGCTCAAGAGCGCCGAACTCTACCAGAAGTTCAGCCATCCGGAGATCTTCGGATTCACGGTCAAGGACGTCAGCTTCGACTTCGCCAAGGTGATGGAGCGCTCCCGCACCGTGGCGGGCCAGATGGCGAAGGGGGTGGAGTTTCTCTTCCGCAAGAACAAGGTCGATTACATCATCGGACGGGCCCAGGTCACCACCGCCGGGGTCGTGGAAGTGATCGAAGGCGAGAAGAAGGGCCAGGTGCTCGCAGCCAAGGCGATCCTGATCGCGACCGGCTGCAAGATGCGCCGGCTGCCCGGTCTCGAGGTCGACGGCGTCCGGGTCATGACCTCGCGCGAGGCGCTGGCCAGCAAGGTCCTGCCGAAGTCCCTCGCCATCATCGGCGCCGGGGCGATCGGGGTCGAGTTCGCTTACTTTTACCGCGCCTTCGGGGTCGCCGTCACCCTGATCGAGATGCTGCCCGAGATCGTGCCGGTGGAGGACGACGAGATCGCCCGCACCCTCCACCGCGCCTTCGACAAGCAGGGGATCGCCGTCCATGTCGGCACCACCTGCGAAAATATCCGGGTGGGGAAAGACTCGGTCAAACTCACCCTGGTCAAAGAGGGTGTCCGCACGGAATTGGAGGCGGAAAGCCTGCTCTCGGCGGTCGGCGTCGTGGCCAACACCGAGGGCCTGTTCGGCCCCCGGACCAAATTGGAGATGGACCGCAACTACATCAAAGTCGGCGCCGACTACCAGACGAGCGTCAAGGGGATCTACGCGGCCGGCGACATCATCGGGCCGCCCTGGCTCGCCCACGTCGCCACCTTCGAGGCGGTCAATGCGGTCAACGGCATCTTCGGCCACGGCGCGCCGCGCCGGGTGAAGAACTACCCCGGCTGCACCTACTGCCAGCCCCAAATCGCCAGCGTCGGCCTGACGGAAAAGGCGGCGCGGGCCCAGGGCCTGGCGGTGAAGATCGGCAAGTTTCCCTTCCTGGCTTCCGGCAAAGCGGTGGCCGCGGCCGAAAGCGAGGGCTTCGTCAAGCTCGTGACCGACGCCCAGACGGGCGAGATCTACGGCGGCCACGTCATCGGGGCCGAAGCGACCGAATTGATCGCCGAGATCGTGCTCGCGATGGACCTGGAGGCGACGGCGGAGGAGCTCCATCTTTCGATCCACGCCCATCCCACCCTGGGCGAGGCCGTGATGGAGGCCGCCGCGGCCACTTTCGGCGAGGCCATCCATATTTGAGGGCCAAGCCTCTAGCCTTGCCCTTCCTTCGGGGGGCCGCGTAATTTTCGGCATGAAGATCTACCTCGACGGCAAGTTCGTCGACGAATCCGAAGCGAAAGTCTCCGTCTTTGACCATGGCCTCCTCTACGGCGACGGGGTGTTCGAGGGCATCCGTCTTTACGAGGGCAATATCTTCCGCTTGGAGGAGCATCTGGAGCGCCTGGAGTATTCGGCCAAGGCGTTGCTCCTGGCCCTGCCGCTGAACCGGCAGGAGCTGATCGAAGCGGTTTCCGAGACCTGCCGGATCAATCAACTCTCCGACGCCTACATCCGCCTGGTCGTGACCCGGGGGGTGGGCGACCTGGGGCTCGCCCCCTGGCTCTGCCCCAAGCCGACCCTTTTCATCATCGCGAGCCGGATCTCACTTTATCCGCAGGAGTTTTACGACAAGGGCCTGGCCATCGTCACGGTTCCGACCCGCCGGATCGGGCCGGCGGCCCTCCCGCCCACGATCAAGTCCCTCAACTACCTCAACAACATCCTGGGCAAGATCGAGGCCAAGCAGTTTGGGGCCCTCGAGGCCATCATGCTGAACGATCAGGGCTACGTTGCCGAATGCACGGCCGACAACGTCTTCATCGTGCACAAGGGCGCGATCCTCACGCCCTCGGCCTCGCAAGGCGCCCTCATGGGCATCACCCGGGGTGTGGTCCTGGACATCGGCAACGAACTCGGCCTCCCCACCCGCGAGGTCAATCTCACCCGCTACGACATCTGGTGCGCCGACGAATGCTTCCTCACCGGTACCGGGGCGGAGGTGATCCCGGTGGTCAAGCTCGACGGCCGGGAAATTGGCCCAGGGCGCCCCGGCCCCATTACCCATCGGGTCCTGACCTCCTTCCGCCGACGGGTGAAGGTCGAGGGCACCCGGATCTGACGCCCTTGGCTCTCGGGCGCCGCAGGAAACGTCCGCCCCGATTCGGGGTCCAACTACGTAGTCCCCCGTGCTTGCCAGTTGAGACCAGCGGTGGCACATTACTTGCAGCAAACCTTTCCTGATCGCACCCGGCAAAAATGACCAATCCCCTTAAATGCAATCTGTGCGCAAAACCCGCCACGGTGCATCTGACGCAGATCGTCAACAACAAGGTGCACAAGGTTGATTTGTGCGAGGAATGCGCTCAAACCAAGGGCGTGACCGATCCGAGCGGTTTCTCCCTGGCCGACCTGCTCCTGAAGGCTTCGCTCAATCCCGAGCCGACGGCCGGCGCCGTGCGCTGCGAGCAATGCGGGTTCACCCAATCGGACTTCAAGAAGCAGGGGCGCTTCGGCTGCCCGGCCTGCTACGACACGTTCCGCGACATGCTGGCCCCGATGCTGGAGGGCATGCACAAGGGCATAACCCACGCCGGCAAGATCCCCCAGGCCGCCCTGCAGCGGAAATCCCTTTACGATCGGCTGACCAAGCTGGAAGTCGAATTGACCGACGCGATCAGGTCGGAGCGTTATGAAGAGGCGGCGCGTTACCGGGATGAAATCAACCAAGTCAAACAATCCTTTGCCCAAAAGCCCCAGCGGTGAGGCTATGACCATCAGCTCGCTGATCGGCACCTCTTCGGAGCTGACGGACAGCACGAGCGCGAAGACCGCCATCGTGCTGATGACGCGGATCCGCTTGGCGCGCAATCTGGCGGCCAAGCCCTTTCCTGGCTGGGCCCGTCCGGCCCAGCGGGCAGAAGTGCGCCAAGTCTGCCGGGAGGCGGTCGCGGCCAGTTCTCCGATGAAGCGCGCCCTCAGTGTCGCGGTCGAGGACTTGGGCGAATTGGAGAAGCAAATCTTGGTCGAGCGCCATCTCATCAGCCGCGAGCTGAGCGGGGCGACCCAGGGCAGCGGGGTCGTGATCAGCAAGGACCAGAGCTTCTCGGTCATGGTCAACGAGGAGGACCATCTGCGCATCCAAATCCTTCGCTCCGGCTTCCAGCTCAAGAAAGCCTGGAACGCGATCAACGAACTCGACTCCTCCCTCGAGGCGGACTTGGACTTCGCCTTTTCCCCCACCTTGGGCTACCTTACCGCCTGCCCGACCAACCTCGGCACGGGCATGCGCGGCTCGGCCATGATGCACCTGCCGGCCTTGGTGATCGGCGGCCAGATGGAGAAGATTGTCCGGGCGGTGAACCAACTCGGAATGGTCGTGCGCGGCCTTTTCGGCGAAGGCTCCGACGCCAGCGGCAGCATTTTCCAGATTTCCAACCAGACCACCTTGGGCGAATCGGAGGAAGAGATCATCAAACGGCTTCACAGCGCCCTCCAGTCCATCATCGAGCACGAGCTCAACGCCCGGGAAAAGCTCCTGGAGGCCGACGCCGGCAAGGTCTTCGACAAGGTCGGCCGGGCTTACGGCATCCTGCAGAACAGCCATTTGCTGAGTTCGAGCGAAGCGATGAACCTTTTGTCCCTCATCCGTTTAGGAGTGGACCTGGGGGTCTTTTCCGACAGCTACCGCTCCGTCATCGACCGCCTTTTCATCGAAACTCAGCCCGGTCACCTCCAGTATGCCCAAAAGGGTCAATTTGAGCCCGGCCAGCGCGATTTGCTCCGCGCCGAGCGGCTCCGTTCGGAATTTGCCAATTTGTCCCGACCGGACTTCACTTTTGCCAGCCCAGGCAAGAACTAGCCCGTCCCCGCCATAAAACACCTTTAAATCCCTTCGACCTTTCGCCGATGTCACAAGAACCGATGAACAACTTCACCCCGCGAGCCCAGCAGGTGCTCGCGCTCGCGCGCAAGGAAGCGGACCGTTTTCACCACAACTACGTGGGGACGGAGCACATTCTGCTCGGGCTGATCAAGCTCGGCCAGGGGGTCGCCGTCAGCGTCCTGCAAAAGATGGGCCTCGATTTGGAGACGGTGCGCGCGGCGGTGGAGAAGCAAGTCGGGACCGGCCAGGAGACCAAGAGCCCCGGCAGCATGCCCTTCACCCCCCGGGTGAAGAAGGTTCTGGCGCTGGCCGGCAAGGAAGCCAAGACCCTGAATCATTCTTACGTCGGGACCGAGCACATCCTCCTCGGCCTGCTGCGCGAGGGCGAGGGCGTGGCTGCCCGCGTCCTGAAGTCGCTCGACATCGACATTGAGCGCACGCGCAACGAGATCCTGCGCGAACTCGACCCGCAATTTTCCGGCGGGGAAAGCGGCGCGGCCGGCGGCGAGGAAGCCGCGGCCGGCACGCCGCCCCGCAGCCCGGGGGCGACCGAGGACCGCAAGGAGATCAAGACGCCGGCCCTGAAGGCGTTTGGCCGCGACCTGACCGAACTCGCCCGCAAGGGCGAGATGGACCCGGTGGTCGGGCGCAAGAACGAGATCCGCCGCGTCATCCAGATTCTCTGCCGCCGGACCAAGAACAATCCCGTCCTGATCGGCGAGGCCGGGGTGGGCAAGACCGCCATCGTCGAGGGCCTGGCCCAGGAAATTGCCAGCGGCAATGTGCCGGAGATCCTGCTCGAGAAGAAAGTCATCACCCTGGACCTGGCCCTCATGGTGGCCGGGACCAAGTACCGCGGCCAGTTCGAGGAGCGGATCAAGGCCGTGATGGACGAGATCAAGCGGGCCAAGAATATCATCCTTTTCATCGACGAGATGCACACGATCGTGGGGGCCGGTGCGGCCGAAGGCGCGATGGACGCCTCCAACATCTTCAAGCCCGCCCTCTCCCGGGGCGAGATGCAGTGCGTCGGCGCCACCACCCTGAACGAGTACCGCAAGTACATCGAGAAGGACTCGGCGCTCGATCGCCGCTTTCAGTCGGTCAAGGTCGAGCCGCCGTCCGTCGAGGACACGATCACGATCCTGAAGGGGATCCGCGGCAAGTATGAGGATCACCACAAGGCGACCTTCAGCGACAAGGCCCTGGAGACCGCGGCCAAGCTGTCCGACCGTTACATCACCGGCCGCTTCCTGCCGGACAAGGCGATCGACGTCATGGACGAGGCCGGAGCCCGGGCCCGCATCGGCGCCCTCAGCCGGCCGCCGGACATCGAAGCGCTCCTGAAGGAGATCGACGAGGTCTGCGGGCTGAAGGAAAAGGCCATCAGCGAACAGCACTTTGAGGAGGCGGCCAAGTTCCGCGACAAGGAGAAGCAGCTCCGCCTCCGCCACGAACAGGCGACGGAGGACTGGAAGAAAGCGCGCGAGGAGCACCGCGTCGCGATCGACGAAACCCTGATGATGCAGGTGGTCGCCGACTGGACCGGCATCCCGCTCTCGCGCATGGAAAAGAAGGAGAGCGAGAAATTGCTCGGCCTCGAAGCCGAGATCCAGAAAAAGGTGATCGGCCAGGAAGTCGCCGCCGGCGCGATTGCGCGGGCCCTGCGCCGCTCCCGCGCCGACTTGAAGGATCCCCGCCGGCCGATCGGCTCCTTCCTCTTTGTCGGCCCGACCGGGGTGGGCAAGACCGAGACGGCCAAGCAGCTCGCCTTCCAGATCTTCGGCAACCAGGACGCCCTCCTGCAAATCGACATGAGCGAGTACATGGAGAAGTTTTCCGTTTCCCGCCTGATCGGTTCGCCCCCCGGCTACGTCGGCTACGAGGAAGGCGGCCAATTGACCGAGGCGGTCCGCCGCCGGCCCTACGCCGTGATCCTCTTCGACGAGGTCGAAAAGGCCCACCCCGACGTGCTCCAGCTGCTCCTGCAGATTCTGGAGGATGGTCGGCTGACCGATTCCCTCGGGCGCACGGTCGATTTCCGCAATACCATCATCATCATGACCTCGAACATCGGGGCCCAGCTCTTGCAGCGCCAGACCTCGATGGGCTTCGCCGCCGCTCAGGGCAGCTTCAACGATGCGGAGAAGATGCGGGAAAAGGTTCTGGAGGAGGCCAAGCGGGTCTTTAAGCCGGAATTCTTGAATCGCATTTCCGAGATCGTCTTCTTCCGGCCGCTGGACAAGACCGACCTGATCAAGATCGTCGAACTGGAAGTGGCCAAGTTCGCCACCCGGTTGGTCGAGCGCAAGATCACGCTGGAATTCACCGACGAGGCCAAGCAGCTCCTGATCGACAAGGGCTACGACGAGAAGTACGGCGCGCGTCCGCTGCGCCGGGCGGTCGAGCACTATCTGGAGGATCCGCTGGCCGAAGCCATCCTGCGGGGCGACGTCAAGGAAGGGGAACCGGTCTCGGTCACCCGCGACGGCGAAAGGCTGATCTTCATGCAGAAGTCCCAGCCGC
>Ga0302320_10013252_pt1 | contig 17249 bp, 16 predicted proteins | sample Bog_T0_3_FD_202130 | JGI IMG/M metagenome (GOLD analysis project Ga0302320, IMG submission 202130) | Peat permafrost microbial communities from Stordalen Mire near Abisko, Sweden - Bog_T0_3 | ecosystem: Environmental > Terrestrial > Soil > Wetlands > Peat | place: Sweden: Abisko, Stordalen Mire...
AAGGCGAGCGCGACCATGTACGCCAACGCGTCGAGCGTCTGTTGGCCCAGCTCGACGCACTGGAGCTCTAGGCTTGAGTCAGGGAGGACGGCATGGCGCAACAAATCGGCAAGGGACCCGAATACGTAACAGTAGAAATCTACGACCAGACCTATCATCTTTCCGGCCAGGATGCGGCACACGTCCGCGACCTGGCAGTACGCGTAGACGCCAAGATGCGCGCCGTCGCGGCGCAGGGCCGCACCGTAGACTCGTTGCGCGTAGCGGTGCTGGCGGCGTTGAATCTAGCCGATGAGCTTTCGCAAGCCGGTATCGCCGATCCGCAACTGGGCCATGCGCGCGCCGCAAGCCTGCGCGGCCTGCTGGATGAAGTGCTGGACGAGAAACTCAAGACCGGGTCTTGAGCAAGCGCCGCTGTTTTGGGATTGCCGTTCCCAAATGAGGCGGCCCGAAACGGTAGCACATTGCGCTTGCATTGCACAAGACTTGTAATTTCCCGGCGCAGCCCCTACTATCCGCAATAGAAACCGGCCTGCAAAGCAGGTGGGCGATCAACGCTGGTTGAACCAACATTCAACGAACAGGGGCTCAACTCGACAATCGGTTCTGTGTGCCGTGTCCGCCAGTCCGGAATGCCTAATGAACCGCGGAGAGCTCCACCGTCTTAGGACGGGTTCACCAGCGCATCAACCACGGCCCCGTGGGTCGGATTCTACTTCCCTTTAAGACTCCCATCGCTTCTGCGCCTGATCAGGCGAATGCCGTATCCTCAGGCTAATGCCGTATCCTTTGACTGGTGCATCCAGTTCTGTTCCACATCGGCGCATTTCTCATTCCGGCATATGGCGCGGCGGCGGCCATTGGCGTTTTGCTGGCTCTCTTCCTGGCACAGCACACGGCGCGGGTTGCCGGGCTGAACTGCGGCCACGTGTGGAATCTCTGCGTGGTGTCGCTGTTTGCGGCGCTGGTGGCGCAGCGCCTGTTGCTGGTGGCGATGAACGTAGGCAATCTGCGCCATCATCCCGCATGGGCGCTCTCGCTGGCCATGGTGCATCATCCGCTGCTGAGTGCGGTGGGCGCGCTCGGGGGCGGCGGGTGCGCGGCGGTCTGCGCATGGCGGCTGAAGATGCCCTTCCGTCAAACAGCAGATATGCTGGCTGCTCCGTTGGCCCTGGGGCTGGCGTTCGAGCAACTGGGCGCGCTGCTGGCTGGTTCAGGCTATGGAACCGAGACGACGGTTCGGTGGGCCGTGACCTATGACCACCCGATGGCTGCGATTTGGAGCGGAACGCCGCTGGGGATTCCGTTGCATCCGGTGCAGGCCTACGCGGGGCTGGCGTTTCTGACGCTTTCCATTTTTCTGCTGGTGTGGCAGCCGGCGATCCGGCAGGCGGGCGATCTGGCGGGAATGGGGTTGATGGGCGGCGGAGTGGCTGTCTACATCACCGAGCTATGGCGCGATACCGAAGGGCGCGGCGCGATGTTGAACGGCGCGCTTGACGGGCCGCAACTTGGGGCGATCGTGCTGGTGGTGGCTGGGGCGCTGTTGCTGCTGGAGCGGAAAGACAGGCGACCCGATAACGAGGCTACGCATGGTTGAGGCCGGCGATTTTCAAGAACAGACGATCAACGTTCCAGCCGAAGCCGTAGGGCAGCGGCTCGATCAATTCATTGCCGCGCAACTGGAGGGGGTGAGCCGGTCGCGCGTGCAACTGCTCATCGACCAGGGCGATGTGCTGGTGAATGGGGAGCATGAGAAGGCTTCGCAGAAGCTGCGGGGCGGCGAGCGGATTGTGCTGACAGGCGAGCCGCATCCGGCGCCGCTGAAGGCCACGGCTGAAGATATTCCGCTGGACGTGGTGTTTGAGGACGCCAACCTGGCGGTGGTGAACAAGCCGGCCGGCATGATGGTTCACGCCGGGGCCGGGCAGAACGACGATGAGCGCAGCCGGGGAACGCTGGTGAACGCGCTGCTCTATCGCTTCAAGAAGCTTTCATCGAGCGGAGGCGATCTGCGGCCCGGCATTGTGCACCGCCTGGACAAGGACACCAGCGGGCTGATCGTGGTGGCCAAGAACGACCGCACACACGCGGCGCTGGGCGAGATGTTTGCGAACCGGCAGATGAAGAAGACCTACATTGCGCTGGTGTCGGGAGCGGTGGAGCGGGAGAAGGGCACTATCACGGCGGGCGTGAGCCGCGATCCGATGCGGCGAACGCGGATGACGGTGCAACCGAACGAAAACGCGCGCTCGGCGGTCTCGCACTACGAGGTGGTACGGCGGCTGGCGACGCGCTTCGGGAAATTCACCCTGGTGAAGGTGCGCATTGAAACCGGCCGGACGCATCAGATTCGGGTGCATATGGCGTCCATTGGCCATCCGGTGGTGGGCGACACGCTTTACGGCGGCGCCGGGCAACTAACAGACCAGGTGGCGGCACAGGCGGCGCAATCAAAGGCCGCGCGGCGCAAGGCCGACCCGGAGGTGCTGCGGCTGGGGCGGAATTTTCTGCACGCGGCCAAGCTCGAATTTGCCCACCCGGTGACCGGAAAGGCGTTGCAATTGGATGCCCCGCTGCCGGAGGAGTTAGAGGGGTTTCTAAAAAGATTGGAAAGCGAGTCGGGCAATTCCAGAAGTGCCTAGCGAGACCTGCCAATGACTTAAGTAATAGCCCAGGTTCCGGTGGTTGGAGTTGAATGCCTTTTGAAGGACGCAATTGTTAAGATAGAGAAGCTATGACAAGACTGATTTTTGCTACCCCAGTGACCGTTGCTCGCCGTTGGGGGCTTGGGGTTTTAGGCATCGCGCTCGCGACCGGGCTCCAGACCGGCTCACTGCCCGCGCAACAACCCGCAGCTCCTGCCGCGCATGCCCCACAGGCCGCGCCGGCCAACCCCGCACAACAGGCCGCAGCGCAGGCTGCGGGCCAGCCCGGAACATCGGGAACCGATGTGGGCGTGACGACGCTGAAGACAAACGTGAATGAGGTCAACCTCATTTTTACGGTCACCGACAAGCACGGCCACTACATTCCCAACCTGCAACTGCACGACTTTGCGCTGCTCGACGACCAGAAGGCGCCGTCAAAGGTGACCTCGTTCCACCAGCAGATCAACCTGCCGCTGCGGGTGGGGATTGTGATCGACACCAGCACCTCGATTCACTCGCGCTTCAAGTTCGAGCAGCAGGCGGCTCAAGAGTTCCTGCTCCAAGTTCTGAAAGCCCACAGCGACCGGGCCTTTGTGATGGGATTCGACGTAACGCCCACGGTAACGGCAGACTGGACCAACGATCTCGACAAGCTCGAATCGGGCGTCGACCGCTTGAGCCCCGGCGGCGGCACGGCGCTGTACGACGCCGTGTATACCGCCTGCCGCGACAAGCTTCTGGATGTATCGCGCGGCCAGGAACCGGTGCGCAAAGCGATCATCCTGCTCTCAGACGGCGACGACAACCAGAGCCGCGTTCACCTGGACGAAGCCATCAAGGAATGCCAGCGAGCAGAGACCATCATCTACTCCATCAGCACCAATTGGACGCCCAGCCGCGGCGAGGGCGACAAAGTGATGGCGCAGTTGGCGGGCGACACCGGAGGCCAGGTCTTCTTTCCGCCTTCCGTAGAAGAAGTTTCCACAAGTTTCCACGACATCGAGGAGGAGTTGCGCAGCCAGTACGCGCTGACCTATGCTCCGGCCGACTTCAAGAACAACGGCGCCTTCCGTACCATTTATCTTTATTGCAACGATCGGCGCTACCAGGTGCGGGCCAAAAAGGGCTACTTTGCACCACGGGAATAATCTGAAAGATCCCCAGGAAATATCCAGATTGCTCAGCGCATTCTCATCCTTTCAGGAGCGGGGCATGGCCTCGCTTCTGAAAAGATTGGGCTTACTGCAACTGTTCTCCATCCCCGCTCACCATATGTCCCGTTACAGGACAGTTGCGACCTTTATATCTAATTTCGGCTCTTGACAACATTCCCACGCCGTCCGCCTCACCTATTTTCCCATCCGCCCGATGAAGTAAGGGAAGACGCTTCCGAGACTGTTCCATCCAGGGTATCTGCGCGGCCTGCTGAAAGTCCGGTTGGCCCGCCATAAAGCGGCTGGAGCAAGGCCCGGAAACGGCGAAGCCGCGGAAATGCTTTGCGGACTGGGGGCAATGCTGTGATTAGGCAGGCAATATCGTGCGACATCTGCGCAACTGAGAAGAGACAGACGAACCACTGGTTCGTGGCCTATGAGCAGAGTGGCGAGCTGCGGGTGAGCGGATGGCAATCGCGCAATCGGCTGCGTCCGGGGTCGAAACACCTGTGCGGGCAAACCTGCCTGCACAAGCTGGTGGACGACTTCATGGCAAAAGCCATCGCGGTGCGGGGGCAGGTTACATCGGTGGACGCGGCAGACGTAGCGGAAGTGCAGGAACGTGCTTTGAGCGTGGACACCAGCCTTACGTCGAGCGCGGCCTATACGGAGTTGGAATCGTCTGCGCGGGTGGTTACGCCGAAGACGCCGGCGGCGCCCGCACCCACGTTCAAGGCTCAGGCTGAACTGGTTACGATGCCGGGAAGGCCGCACGCAGAAGCGTTAGCGGCGGCGGTGGACGAGCCGCCGCGCTATGCCTCGCGCAACTGGCGCGCGGAAGCCTGGGAGCGGGAGCGGAAACGCGAATTGAACGCTATCGACCAGCAGCCTGACACAGCTGCCCGGCGGCGGGCGCGTGCATAAGCTCAGACGCATGAACGGGAGTTGGCTATGTGGATGGATGTGTTGTTGCTTCTGATTGCGGTGTTGCCGCTGATAGCTGAAAATAGGCCCGATGCGCTACGTGCCGGTGCAACCGCATTTGGAGCGCCCGAGCAGCGTCCTATTCTTTCAACGATCCAGATTGAAGCATCGCCAGCAAGCCAGCTTCGTCGATCACTGGAACCTTGAGTTCGAGTGCCTTGTCGAGCTTTGAGCCGGCGTCCTCACCTGCCACGACATAGCTGGTCTTCTTGCTGACTGAACCGGCAGTCTTTCCGCCGGCGTCCTCGATTCTTTTTTTCGCTTCATCGCGCGTGAGGGTGGAGAGCGTGCCGGTGAGCACAAACGTCAAGTCCGCGAGTTCTGTGGAGCGCTGCTTTTTCTCCGCGGTCATATCGACGCCGGCCTTCTTGAGACTTTCGATGAGCGCAATGTTTGCCGGCTGGGCAAAGAATTCCAGAATGGCCTGGGAGATGCGCGGGCCCACTTCTTCCACGCGCTCGAGCTCTTCGGCGCTGGCCTTCTCAATCGCTTCAATGGAGCCGAATTCCTCGGCGAGCAGCTCCGCGGTGCGTTCGCCGACAAAGCGGATGCCGAGTCCCATGAGCACACGGGCGAGACCGGCTTTCCTGGATCCATCAATTTCGGCGATGAGGGCGCGCGCGGATTTTTCAGCAAAGCGATCGAGGCCGGCCAATTGCTCTTCAGTGAGCGCGTAAAGATCGGCGACGCTTGTAACCATTTTGCGATCGAGCAGTTGCTGCACCACGGCTTCGCCCAGGCCTTCGATGTTCATTACTTCGCGGCGGCCAAAGTGGAGAAGACTTTCGCGCAGCTTGGCCGGGCAATCGGCGTTGACGCAGCGATAGTCCACTTCGCCTTCGGCGCGGACTACTTCGCTCCCACACTCCGGACATTTCGATGGGAAAACGAAACGGTGTTTTCCGCGCGGGTGCTGGGCGTCTTCAATGACTTCAACCACCTTGGGGATGACGTCGCCGCCGCGCTCGACCTTGACGGTGTCGCCGATCTTGAGGCCGAGGCGTTCGATGAAGTCGGCGTTGTGGAGCGTGGCGCGGCTTACCGTAGTGCCACCGATGAAGACCGGCGCGAGTTCGGCCACCGGCGTGAGCTTGCCGGTGCGGCCTACCTGCACGGTAATCGCTGTCACCTGGGTGATGCCTGACTTGGCTGTGAACTTGTAGGCTATGGCCCAGCGCGGGGCGCGACCGGTGTAACCAAGGCGCTGCTGGGTGGCGTGCGAATCCACTTTCAGGACCACGCCGTCGATTTCATAGCCGAGGGTTTCGCGATCGGACTCGGCCTTGTCGATGAACTTCATCATGGCTTCGACGGAGTCGACGCGGGCGCGATGCGTGTTGACGCGGAAACCGAGTGCAGACAGCGCATCGAGCGTGGCGGTTTGGCCAGCGGCAAAGTACTCGCCTTCGACGAGAAGAAAATAGGCGAAGAACACCAGACGCCGGTTGGCGACGATGCTGGGCTCGAGTGTGCGCAGAGTGCCGGCGGCGGCGTTGCGGGGATTGACGGCCGGCGGCAAGCCCTCGCGCTCGCGCTCTTCATTGAGGCGCAGGAAGGCGGCCGCGGGCATGACGACTTCGCCGCGGACTTCGAATGCCTCCGGCATCTTTCCCTTTTCGAGGAGCCGAGAGGGAATGCTGAGGGGCACACTGCGGATGGTGCGGATATTGGAGGTGACATCTTCGCCGGTTTGGCCGTCGCCGCGGGTGACGCCGCTCGACAGGCGTGCTCCGCCTGCGCCGCTCGCTTCATACTGCAACGCAACGCTGAGGCCGTCGAGCTTGAGTTCGGCGATGTACTCGACGGGGAGATTGCCGGCGAGCTCGCGCACGCGGCGGTCCCAGTCGGCAAGCTCTTCGGCGGAGTAGGCGTTGTCGAGCGAGAGCATGGGACGCGAGTGGCGGACCTTCTTGAAGCCTTCGGCCGGCTTGCCGCCTACGCGCTGGGTGGGCGAGTCGGGAGTGAGCAGCTCGGGATGCGCGGCCTCGATGCGCTTGAGCTCATTGATGAGCGCGTCGTACTCGGCGTCGGAGATTTCGGGAGCGTCGAGGACGTAGTAGAGGTGCTCGTGGCGGCGGAGCTGGGTGCGAAGGTCTTCTGCGCGGGCGGCTGCGGAGTCCGGGCTTTTGGGTTCGGCCATGGGGTGAATTATAGGAGGCGGCGGGGGAGTTTCGCTGGGGCAGGTTGTTGGGTGGGTCTAAAGCTGTTTGCAGAGGCAGACGAGGTTTTTAGATAGAGGCAGCAAGTTAGCCTCCGCTGCGCGGAGATGGCGAGTTGGCTCGTTGGCGTTGTGTTTATGTAGGATGACGAGTTGGCCGGCTAACTCAGATTTGCGGGGATTGCGCGCTGGCAGGTTAGGATGGTTGGCAGAGAACATGGAGCCAATTACACATTTTCTTACCGGGGCATGCATTGGCCGCGCGGGTCTGAATCGCAAGACGGCCTACGCTACGCTGACCGCGGTGCTGGCCGCGGAGGCCGCCGACCTCGACATTCTCTGGTCATTCGCCGGGCCGGTGGAGGAGCTGAAGCACCATCGCGGCATTACGCACACATTTCTCGCCGCGCCGTTTGTGGCTGGAGCGGTGGTGGGCGTAGTCTGGCTGGGCCATCGCTGGCGCGAACGGCTGCGTGCTCGGAAAATCGATGCACCCAACCAAAACGCAAAAGCGCCCCAGGCGCTGCATTGGGGCTGGCTTTATTTGACGGCGCTGATTGCCGCGCTGAGCCATCTGCTGCTGGACTGGACTAACAACTACGGATTGCGGCCCTTCTTTCCCTTCAACCCGCGCTGGTATGCGGGAAGTTTTGTGTTTATTGCCGAACCTTTGCTGTGGGCGCTGCTTTTGCTGGCCATGGCGATGCCCTGGATCTTCGGCCTCGCCGACAGTGAGATTGGCGCCCGCCGCAAGCCGTTTCGCGGACGCGGCTGGGCGATCTTCGCGCTTGCCGGGATGGTGGTGCTGTGGTGCTGGCGCTGGGGAGAGCAGGCGCAGGCGCGGAGCCTGCTCGAGAATGTCCAGGTGACTTCGGCGCCGGTGACGCGGATGGATCTTGAGCCTTATCCGGTGAACATGTACCGCTGGCACGCGATTCTGGAGACTGCGGATTTTTATCAGACCGCGGAGATCAATACATGGACCGGCGAGATCGACAGCGATCCGCGGCACGACACAATCTTCAAGCCTGCCGATACTCCTGCCGTGGAAGCGGCCAAACAGACCTTTTTGGGCAAGGTTTACCTGGACTGGGGGCGCTGGGCTTTGGTGCGCGATCTGGGTCAGGAACCCGAGGACGGACTGCGACCGCCCGATCTGGCTCCGAATCGCATCTGGACCACGGTGGAATTCTCCGATCTGCGGTTTGCCTATTCCTTTTTGTCCTCTCGCCCCGCAGCCGGCCGAGCGCCGCTGGGCGGATGGGTCTATATCGTGGACGGCCACGAAGATGCAGGCGAGGGGATGGGAAATCGCCAGCAAAAGTAGGCCCTTTTGCTTGGGATGGAAAAATTTGTTGGCTGAGTGGAACGGTTAAGGTTGACCACGCGCCCCGCGCACCGCAGAATGAATAGGAAGAGTAAAGCCGCCGGACAAGTCCATCCCTGCTCGGGCCCTGCTCCGGCCCTACTCCGGGAGACCGTCCCGGAAATCTAGAGAATGAGGTTTTCATGGTCGCATATGTGTTGTTACTGGTCGCTGTCCTGACTCGTCTTCTGCCCCATGCGGGGTGGCTCAACTTTACCGCGGTGGGCGGAGCGCTGCTCTACTTTGGCGCGCGGCGTCCGTGGCGGGAAATGCTGGCTCCGCTGGCCGTGCTCGCGGCCACCGATTATTTCCTCACCGTTTACACCTACCGCTACGCCTTCCAATGGACGGCGTACCTGCCGACGTGGGCGTGGTACGTGATGGCGATGGCGCTGGGACAGATTCTGCTAAGCGCGCGGAGCGGGTTTGTGCGCGTGGCGGCGGCAGCCCTGCTGGGACCGACTTCATTCTTTGTAGTTTCGAATTATGCGGTGTGGGCGGCGGGCTTTATGTATCCGCACACGCTGGCGGGGCTCGAAGCCTGCTTTGTGGCGGCGATTCCATTCTACCGGAACGATCTGGCGTCGACGGCGATCGTTCTGGGCGTGGCGTTTGGGGTTCCCGCGTTGCTGCGGCGCTTGAATGCGGCCCCTGCGCAGACGGCGCTGGCGGGGAAGTAGGTCGTATCCCACCCTAGCCGCAAAAACAAAGACGCGGCCAAAAACAAAGACGCGGCAAGGATGGGGCACCCAGAATTGGTGGAACAATTCCTCGCTGGGCGCTAGTCTTCAAGCAGTTTGCCGGAGCGTTTCTTCTTCATCCACCACCAGGCAAATCCAAGCACCGCCAGCAGGCCAACTACGGCGACCAGGATGATGGCGTGGTGCGCGACAAGATCGGCCGCGCCGGGGCCCAGTTTGAGCACCAGCATGGACAGGATCAGCCAGCGCACCATTCTTCCCGTGAAGACGGCGAACATGAAGGGAAGAATCCGCATCTCGAAGACGCCGGCGGCGAAGATGAACATCTTCCACGGCGCGGGCGGCGGCAGCATGGATGGAATCATGACGGCCAGAAATTCCTGACGCTCGAAGCGCAGGCGTATGCGGTCGAAGCGCTCGCGATCGACACGCTTGAGCAGGAACAGCTCGCCGCCGGCGCGGCCCAGGCCGTAAGGAAGCAGGCCGCCGATGGCCGAGCCGATGGAGGCCATGAGGCAATAGAGCCAGAAGTGAGACTTGTTGTTCCAGACATAGACGGCGAGAATCGCGTCCATGGGGACAGGGATGGTGGAGGAATCAAGCAGCGCAATGGCGCCTATGCCCCAGAAACCCAGTTTGGCCATCGCGGGCAGTGCGACGAACTTCCACCAGCCCATAATTCCTACAAAAAACTGCTTCAAACAAGTTCCCTTTCCGGCTTCCGGCACGTCCATTCAGAAAGACCATTGTACGAGGCTGACCGTCAGGGCAGGAGTTGGGGTGGTGGGTCAGATTGAAGGAACGTTCCCTCAGGGGCTAAAGCCCAAGCTCATTTGGGGTGGTTTATGTACGGGCTAAAGCCCGTACCCTTCAGACTAACCACTGCTGAATCCGGCAGCGTTGTGCCCGGCGCCAGCGACGGAAGCCGGGGAGAGCACTGGATGAGGGTTCAAGCGGGATGAGAGAATAGATAGGAAGGACTCGAAGCGGAGCCGGCGAGACGGAAAGCCCTCCGCGAGGCCCATCAGGAACGAATGCCCACAAGCGAAGCGCCAGCCGACGTGAACGAGCCCAACAAGCCACCCCAGGAGAGTCCTGCGGAGGGGCATGAGGAGGAGAGCTCTGTCCTGGTAGAGGAAGCTCGCGAGCCTTTGCCGCTGGCGGCGCGCGGCTCGCGCTGGGTGGATTACGACACCCACGAACTGCTGGAGATGATCGGCGAGCTCGAAGACGAGCGGCGCTGGGCACGGCTGCGCGAAGGAGCCTTATGGGCGCTGCTGGTGCACCTGGCCATCCTGCTGGGGCTTTTCCTGTTGCCGAAGTACATCTTCGTTCCGCCGGTGGTGGACAAGACGGCGAAGCTGGACAAGGACGAGTTCACGTATATGGACACGCCGCGGTTTCGCCCGAAGGTAGAGGCCAAGCCCGCGATCAAGCCGCCGGTGATCGACAAGCAGACGCTGGATGAGATGCGGAAGGCATCTCCGCCTGCTCCGCCGCCTCCGCCTGAAACCAAGCCACCGGAGCCGGCGCCGGTTCAACCGCAGCCGATACCGCAGAGCCAGCAGTCGCAGGTTGAGACTCCGCGCCCGACGGCCGTACCCGCGCGGCCAAACTTTGCCATGAACTCCGTGAATCCGGCGGACCAGCTTCGCGAGGCAATGAGAAACGCCGCGCACAGCCACGGCGCAGGCGAAACAGGTAGTTCGAACTCCCGCGGACTTGCCATGCACCCTGGGGCCGGTTCTGGCGGCGTGCAGGTGCTCTCCGACACGCAGGGCGTGGACTTCGGCAACTGGCTGCAACGCTGGCATTGGGAGACAGAGCACACCTGGGACCCCTTGATTCCCGATGAGGTGAATCCGCCTATCTACAAGTCCGGCATGGTCGCCATCCGCTTCAAGGTGCTGCCGAATGGGCGACTGATGGATGGGAGCCTGGTGCTGGAAGGCCGCTCCGGGGATGTGGCTCTGGATCGAGCCGCGTGGGGGGCGTTGACGGGCTCCAACTATCCGCCGCTGCCCAGGGAGTTCCAGGGGCCCTACCTCGAGCTGCGGGCCTACTTCCTTTACAACATGGAACCGCGGTGAGGCAGTCGTTAGTGGTTAGTTGCATCACATGCGGAGATGGTTCGCGGGAATTACGTCGAGAAAAACCAAGCCCACGCATCGAAGGTCGACGCGTGGGCTTTCCGCTGAAATAACTTTCAGTACGATGGCTATCCGTTCAACAAATCCTGGAGCTTGTTGAGGGTGCGGTGCAGATCCTTGTCGGTGCGGCGCTGCTCGTCGATTTTGGCGATGGAGTGCATCACCGTGGTGTGATGCTTGTTGCCGAACTGGCGGCCGATCTCCGGCAGGCTGGCTTCGGTCATCTGCTTGGCCAGGTACATGGCAATCTGGCGCGGCACAACGACGTTGCGGGAGTTGTTCTTCTGCTTGAGGTCGCTGACCCTCATGCCGAAGTTTTCCGACACGGCGCGCTGGATGGCCTCGATGGTGATCTTGCGTACCTGCATGTCAATGAACTGCTTGAGGCACTGCTGCGTGGAGGCCAGCGTGATCTCCATGTGGTTGTGATGGCACCAGGCGATCAAGCGCACCAGGGCGCCTTCCAGCTCGCGCACATTGGTGCGTACGTTGGAAGCGACGAACAGCGCCACGTCGGTAGGCAACTGCACCTGCTCGCTCTCGGCCTTCTTGAGCAGGATGGCGACCTTGGTTTCAAGATCGGGCGGCTGAATGTCGGCGATCAGGCCCCACTCGAAACGCGAGCGCAGGCGGTCTTCAATCTCGGCCAGCTCCTTGGGCGGACGGTCGGAGGCGATGACGATCTGCTTCATGCTTTCGTGGAGGGCGTTGAAGGTATGGAAGAACTCCTCCTGGGTGCGCTCCTTCTGGGCGATGAACTGGATATCGTCGATAAGCAGCACATCGACAGAGCGGAAACGATCGCGGAAGCTGGTCATGCGGTCGTTGCGCAGCGAGGTAATCATCTCGTTGGTGAACTTTTCCGCCGAGACGTAGCAGATGTTCATCGAGGGCTGGCGGCGCTTTACCTCGTGACCGATGGCGTGCATCAGGTGGGTCTTGCCCATGCCGACGCCGCCATAGAGGAAGAGCGGATTGTAGGCGCGGGAAGGGCGCTCGGCAACGGCGAGCGAAGCGGCGCGGGCAAACTGGTTGCCGTTGCCGATGACGAAATTGTCAAAGGTGTAGCGGGAGTTGAGCTGGGCGGCGGTGGACCAGTCGAAGCGGCTCTGCTCGGGGGTGCGTGCCGGCGCCTGCGGAGGCGCCGTGGGCGCGTGCGCCGGGACCGGAGCAAAACCGCCGTCCCTGCGCTGGGGCGGAATGGAAGGATCTTCTTCGGCGGTGACAAAGCTCACATCGTCGAACTCGAGCGCCTGCAGATCGATCGCTTCCTGAATGAGATCGCCGTACTTGTCGCCAATATGCTGAAACTCGGGCGAAGGCACGCGCACGTAGAGCGTCCTTCCTGTTGCGTGGCTGAAGCGCGTGGGCTTGAGCCAGGTCTCGAAGGATTGGCGGATCACCTTTTTCTCAAGAGCTGCGAGAATCTGGAGCCAGGGATTAAGTGCTGTACTGGGAGAGGTTGCAAATGACATCGTACAAATCCTTGCCTGCGCGGACTGCGGAAAATTACGTTGGTTTTTTCTTGTTGAATTCTGGCAATGATTCTCTGACGACGGGAAATGTTGATTTCCGTCTTGCACACGATAACCTATTGCCTGTCTGTTGCTGGTCTGCCCGAGAAAAACTGCATTCGGGCGGTGAATAAAAAAACGTTCTGTGGGACGCTGTAAACTTTCCTGAACGGTCCCGATAGTAGCACATTTAGCGTTCATTGCAATCACTCTTTCACATAACTTTTCGCGAGCGCGAATGAGTTGCACCATTGCTGGTGAAACTTCGCAAAAAAACAGCGGAGTCGCACTTGAAGAGTGTCAAGACTCCTATCGAGTCTCGTTGTCCGGTTCGATGTGGCACATTCAATTTGCGTACAACTGGAAGCAGCGCATGTTCCGATTCCCCGCGCTCAAATCATTGGCGCTGGATTCCTGACGCGTCCTGCGATATACTCAGAGATGCTGTCAAAGCGCAGATTCTTTAGAAGAAACAGGAGCGCCTTTCGATGCCCAAGCGCACATTTCAACCCAACCGCCGCCACCGTGTGAAGACACACGGGTTCCGGGCGCGCATGAAGACCAAGGCCGGCGCTGCCGTGTTGAGCCGCCGCCGCGCCATCGGCCGCAAGCGCGTTGCAGTGAGCGCCGGCTTCCGCGACTAGAGCTTCCCTGCCGTTCAGTCCGCGCTTCCATTTACCCTCGCTGCCGATCCGGAATGCGCAGACAGGTGCGGCGACTCCAGATCGAGCACTCGCAAGCCAAGCCATGAAGTCCCCAGCCACGCCTGCCGAGCCTGAAAAGCGTCACGAGCCTGAAGAGCGCCAATCGATGGCGGGCGCACGCCTGCGCAAGCACGCCGACTATCAGCGTGCCTACGCAGCCAGCCGCAAGAGGCAATCCGCGTCGATGAGCTGGTTTCTTGCATCGCAGTCACCTGACGGAACTTGCGCGGCAGGTGCGCGCATCGGGCTCACTGTGGGCAAGGTGCTGGGCAAGGCGCATGAGCGTAACCGCATCAAGCGCCGCATGCGCGAGGCGCTGCGCCGCCATCGAGAGATCTTCCCCACGGGTTTCGACCTGATCCTCCATCCGCGCCGTACGGTGCTTGCCATGGAGTTTGCGAAACTTGAGGCGGAGATTGTGCGTATTCTTCAACAGGCAAAAGCTGAGGCGTTGCGCAGTGCGCAAAAACCAGCCATGCACGCCGCCACGGCGACGACTGCTGCGAAATCCGACCTATGACGCGCATCCTGCTCGCGCTGCTCGCCTTCTATCGCCGCTGGCTCTCGCCCCTGGTGCATTCGCTGGGCACGGGCGGATGCCGCTACCTGCCCACATGCTCGGAATATGCGGTGATTGCCATCTCCACGCATGGGCCAGTACGCGGCACGGGCATGGCGATCTGGAGGGTGCTGCGCTGCCATCCGTTTACCCGCGGGGGTCTTGATCCTGTTCCGCCAATTTCCGGTAATTCCTGTATACTTCCGTCCAAGGAATCAACCTCTCAAGAATGATCTTGTCAACTCCAAAATGGGTTGGGCTAGTTGTTGCATCGATATTTGGAGCTTGCTGCCTCGGGCTTCTTTGGGAGATCAATCACGTATTGCTCGCTCGACTGGATGGTCCATCGTATTCGACGGACCAAATGATAGCCAGCCTCGGAGTCATGGTCACCGGACTTGGCCTTTTTATCGCTGTCGCAGCAGTGGGCATTGCGGTTGTTGCCATTCTTGGCTTTTCTGAACTTCGTGAAATGGTTGAGCGTCGCATCAGACAGGAATTCGAGAAGAGCGAGAAGAAGTTGAGAAATGAAGTGCTCGCGCTTTCCCGCAAGAAAATGCTGCTGAACGATAAGGACGAGGACGAGAAAGTCGCCGACTTGGCTGAAAGAGTCGAACCGACCCAATCGCAATTTGGATCAGAGACGTCTAAGGATGCAGGAGAGGGACAAGCCCCGGAACCACCGGAAAGCGTTGAAAAGGGCAAGGCTGAGGCTGGTTCGACCATACAGACCGCTCCCGCTATGGGGATCACAGAGTTGGGAATCCTGCCCAAGGGGAACTCATCTAAACGTGAAAGCGTATCAGATACTAGCGCAGAGCAGCCAATTGCGGGAGAATATCCTCAGGGAAAGGAGGGCGAAGAGCCATGAGTACAACTGCAGCATACGACGCTGAAAAGGTGTGGGACAGCGATCTTCGCGCGCTCCAAACTCAAGTTCCGGTAGACGTGGTTAGAATGGCCGAGGCCTTCGGCCTTAAGGTGTGGATCAAAGAAATGCCCGAAAACGTCGCTGGCATGATCAAGAAAGACAATAAGCATGGTGGGCCTGCGGGCTATAGCATCGTCGTTAACAAAGCGCAACCTCGTGTGCGGCAAAGGTTTACGGTAGCACATGAGATCGCCCACTTCCTGCTACACAGAGATAGGATCGGCGATGGACTGGAAGACGATGCGCTTCTAAGAAGCGGCTTGAGCACTATGGAAGAAGTACAGGCGAACAAGCTTGCAGCAAAGATCCTCATGCCCTTTCATCTTTTGAGGAGAGAGATGAATGCTGGAATTCGCACGGTTCCCGAGTTAGCCAGACGATTTGAAGTATCACAACAGGCAATGTCGATCCGACTTGGCCTTCCAGAATAGAAATCGCCGCATTTAACGAAGCCGCAGGGCTGTAAGCATGCGGCTTGTGACCTTCGTCAGCATCCCCGCCATTTATCATCAAAGATGACTCTGCCAAATCCATTGGCAGACCCACTGACAGGACGTATCCTTTGCCCGAAATTCGTAATCCAAATCTTCAGACGCAAGGTGCCGGCGGCGGCACTGGCGGCGGCGATATGCGTTCGACCATCGCCTTCACGCTGGTAATCCTGGTGGCTTTGCTGGGCTATCAGTACTTTTTCAAGCCTGCGCCTCCGGCAACGCCGCAGACGCAGTCGCAAGGAGCGCAGCAGGCGGGCCAGCTAGCTGCACCGCAAGCTGCGCCGGGACAAGCGCAATCGACGGCGGCAGGGGTACAGTCCTCTGCCAGCGCGCCGGCAATGACTCCTTCAATCGGGGCTACGAGCGAATCCGATATCACGGTCGAGAACGAGGTTTTCAAAATTGTTTTCACCAATCGCGGGGCGCGGGTGAAGCAATGGATCCTTAAGAAGTACATAGACACCGCAGGCAAGCCGCTGGATATGGTGCAGCCGCAGGCCTCGGAGTACTTCGGCTATCCGCTGTCGCTGTTCACCTATGATCCGCAGCTCAGCACGCAGTTGAACAGCGCACTGTACCAGACAACGGTGGAGGGCGCGCAGCCTTCCTCGACGGGCCTTGTTGTTGCCCCCACGACGCTCACATATCACTACGCCGTGAATGGGCTCGACGTGGTGAAGACGTTCAAGTTCGATTCCAGCTACGTGGTCAGCGTGGAAACAGCGGTGAAGCGCAACGGCACCCCGGTGCGCGCGCTGGTGGAGTGGCCGGCGGGCCTCGGCGACATGGAGGAGTTCCTGCCCTCTTCGTCCACGCGCTCGGCGGTGCGCACCTCTGCCGCGTCGCAATTCGCGTGGTCGATCGACGGCAAGCAGGATTCGATTGCCGCCAAGAAGGTGAGCAACAACGCAACTCTCGACCAGCCTTACAGCTACGCGGCGGTCATGGATCTTTACTTTGCTGCCGCCTTTTTGCCTGACAATCCGGAGCGGACCACCGTGGTTACGCTGCACAATGCGATCGATCTGCCCAGCAACCTGAGCGATGCGACCAGCCAAAAGAAACCCGCGGACGTAATCGGACTGGCCGTGGGCGACACCAGCGGCACAACGCGCATGCACCTTTTCGCCGGACCCAAGGCGACCGACATTCTGGCTTCGATCCACGCCATCGGCCCGGACGGCAAGCCGACCGGCCAATCGCTGGAGCCGCTGATCCAGTTCGGCTGGATGACGGTCATCGCCAAGCCTCTCTACATTGTGCTGCGCTTCATGGTGGAGCACGGCATTGGGAACTGGGGCTGGGCCATCATTGTCTTCACCGTGATCTTCAGCCTGGTGATGCTGCCCACGCGCTTCATGATGATGAAGTCCTCGCTGAAGATGATGCGCATCCAGCCCAAAGTGGATGCCATCAAGAGGCGCTACGCGCATCTCAAAGTCAACGACCCCAAGCGGTCGGAGATGAACACGGAGATGATGGCGCTCTACAAAGACGAGGGCGTGAACATGTACGGCGGGTGCCTGCCGTTGATCTTGCAGATGCCGCTGTTCTTCGCTTACTTTCGTGTGCTGCAGAACGCGGTGGAACTGCGCCAGGCGCATTGGTACTGGCTAACCGACTTGTCGGCGCCGGACCCGCTGCACATTCTGCCCATCCTGATTATTCTGACCATGTTTCTGACGCAGTACATCACGCCTTCGCCGGGCATGGACGCAGCGCAGCGGCGCATGATGGCCTTCATGATGCCGATCTTTTTCGGCTTCATGCTGTGGCAATACGCGTCGGGACTGGCGCTCTACTGGGGCACGAGCAACATTATCAACCTGGGCATACAGGTGGCCATCAACGAGTCGAAGCTGGGCAGGGAGATGCACGAGATC
>Ga0302320_10013253_pt1 | contig 17248 bp, 17 predicted proteins | sample Bog_T0_3_FD_202130 | JGI IMG/M metagenome (GOLD analysis project Ga0302320, IMG submission 202130) | Peat permafrost microbial communities from Stordalen Mire near Abisko, Sweden - Bog_T0_3 | ecosystem: Environmental > Terrestrial > Soil > Wetlands > Peat | place: Sweden: Abisko, Stordalen Mire...
GGTTAAACACACACTTGAACTTTATGAACAATATTCTCGTTGTTAATATTAACTGGCTGGGGGATGCGGTTTTTTCCATTCCCGTGTTCAAGGCCCTGAAGAAAACATATCCGCAGGCCAGGATCACCTGTTTGTGTGTGCCTCGCGTTAAAGATGTGCTGCAGTATTGTCCGTATGTGGATCGGATCATTATTTATGATGAACAGGGTAAACATCGTTTCCCTTGGCGAAAATGGAAACTGATCCGTTATTTGCGTAAAGAAAGATTTGATGCGGCATTCCTGCTGCATCGCTCGATGACCAGGTCTTTGATGGTTTATCTGGCCGGGATACCTTTACGGATAGGTTATGGTAAATTTAAAGGGCTGTTGACCCATCCGGTCGTGATGAAAGCCGATGATTGCCACCGTTGTGATTATTATTTGAGAGTGCTGGAAGATTACGGGATCAGGATCGAAGACCGTCTCTGCGAGCTGCGTTTGAAGTTGGAGGATATCGAAACCCTGGATGCCAAATTAAGCAAGGTCGGGATAGCCCCGAAAGAGAGATTTGTAGTATTGAATACCGGTGGCAATTGGGACCTTAAACGCTGGCCTGCGGATTCTTTTGCCGCCTTGGCCAAGCGCATCGACAAGGAATTCACCCTTAAAGTTGTTTTTTCCGGTTCCCAAAAAGACAAAGAATCCTGCCAGCGTATGGCCCGGGTCTCATTTGGCAGGTTCATTGTTTTGGCCGGGGAAACCACCTTGGGAGAATCGCTGGCGCTGTATAAAAGGGCACTCGTCGTCATCTCTGCGGATACCGGGCCTCTGCATTTGGCCCATAGTGTCGGCGCGGATGTGATCGGGATCTTTGGTCCCACGCGCCCTGAGATCACCGGCCCAAGGGGGTACGGCCGCCCGCAAATTATTTTTAAAAATGTTGGGTGCAATCATGCTCCCTGCTATCATTTGTCTTGTACCAATAATCTATGTATGCAGTCTGTGACGGTGGATGATGTGTGCGCAGCTCTTAAAAAAATCATTGATTAAGCGTATTTTAGTCGTCAGTATGTCGAATATCGGGGATGTGGTCTTGTCATTGCCGGTGATCGATATTTTACGGCAGGATTTTCCCGAAGCTCAAATAGATGTCGTGGTTGGACAAAAGGCGGTTTCACTTTTTGCGGATAGCCCGCATCTGGGGATCAAGGTGTATCATAAACGTGCGCCTTTAAGTGAGAAATATGCCTGGTTCCTGGATCTTTACCGGTCTGGATATGATGTCGTCGTTGATCTGCGCCATACGCTGTTAGGCTGGCTGTTAAGACCGAAGTATGCTACTCCTGTTGTGGTTAAGAGATCATTTCAGGGGCATATGAAAGACAAGCATTTAGATCGCCTGCGCCAGGTTTATGCGTATGATGCTCCGGCATCACGAGCGTGTGCCATACAGACCGGAAAAGAAGATGAACGGTTTTTTGACAGCCAAGTACAGCCGGCTTTACAGGGTAAAGATTTTGTGGTGATAGCTCCGGGAGCGGCGGATGTTGCCAAGCGCTGGTATCCTCAAGGATTTGCCGCCGTTGCCGATCACTTATCGGAGACTCACCGGGTGGTTTTTGTCGGGGACGCTCAAGATGCAGTACTGATAGAGGGTATTCAAAAGATGATGAACTCGTCGGCTGTTTCACTGGCCGGCAAGATCGATTTAAGGCAATTGGCATTCATTCTAAAGAAAAGTTCATGGGTCTTGTGCCATGACAGCGGCGTGATGCATCTGGCTTGTTATGTGGATGTGCCGGTGCTGGTACTCTGGGGACCGACGGATCTGGCCCGATACGCGCCCTGGAACAAGAGATCCATGGTGGTCAGACGCAATGAGAAATGTGGGCGATGTGCAAATCCCAAAAGTAATGTATCGCACAACTGCATGTCATTGATTGAAATGGAAGATGTGTTAAATGCTATTAAACAAAAATAGATCCGTCGTTTTTAATAATATTCTCATCGTACGTACCGACCGCATCGGCGATGTGGTGTTGACTACCCCCGCGATCAAAGCTGTGCGTCAAGCCTACCCGGCTGCACGCATTTCCGTTTTGGTCACGCCGGCAACCTATGATCTTGTTAACGGTAATCCCTATGTCGATGAGATACTGATAGATGATCGAAAAAGTCGGCATAAAGACTTAGTTGGCTTTGTTCGGTTAACAAAGGATATCACGATCAAGCGCTTTGATCTGGCCATTATTTTCCATACGAAACGTCGTTATAATATTGCCTGTGCTATGGCGGGTATTCCTTGTCGTTTGGGTTATAAGAATAACAAGTTCGGGTTTTTGCTGACCCAACCTTTAAAAGATATCCGTGCTAAGGGAGAAAAACATGAGGCCCAGTATTGTCTGGATGTCTTAAAGGCAATTGGGATAGACGCAAACGACCTTGATGTTTTTGTGCCATGGCAAAAAGAAGCTGAAGATTGGAGTGCGGCATGGATGCAGGAAAATCATCTGCGTTTTGATGAGATCATCCTTATTCATCCCGGGGCCTCTGATGCAGCCAAGTGTTGGCCGGCTGCCAATTTTGCGCTGCTGATGGACCGTCTGGCAGAGCGTTACACCTCCAAGATCGTGATCATCGGTTCTTCCCAAACCGTGCCGGCCGCTGCTGAAATATTGCAGCATTCCCGTTTAGCATCCCAATTCTTTAATTTGACCGGAAAAACTACTTTAGGGCAGACCGTAAGCCTGCTGCGACGATCGCGTCTGTTGATCTCCAATGATTCCGGTCCGGTGCATATGGCCGCAGGGGTTGGGACGTCGGTTATTTCCTTATTCTTGCGTAATCAGCCGGGGATCAACCCGGCACGCTGGCGTCCGCTGGGGGTTAAGAGTTTCATTCTCCCGAAGATCACCAACATAACAGGTCATCTTGATGAGATCAGGGTTGATGATGTCGTAGAATTAACAGAACAAATTTTCAAGAAAGATAACCAGTACGAAATTTTTTGAGGCCAAATGGTTACAAAAAAGATCTTAAAGTTATTTTGTTTGTTGTTGTTATGCATAGCCCAAACCGGCTGTGCGTTACTGCAGATACCTATTGATCTTCTTGGTTCTGCGGTAGGTTCCGCTGTCAGCGTCGGCGTCGCTGCGGCTCCTTATGCGGCTCCTTTTTTTATGTAATGATTTCTGGCAAGCCCATGAAAAGTTTGGCCCAAAAAACCGTCATCGGATTTATACAGCTTATTCTCGGTCTAGGTTGTATGCTTTTTATTCCCGCCGGGACATTTGATTTCTGGCAGGCGTGGGTTTACCTCTTTATTTTTGGAGCAGCTATTGCTCTTATACTTATATATTTATATAAAAAAGATCGCCAGCTCCTTGAGCGCCGATTGAACAGAACAGAAAAAGGAAAGAATCAACAGGGCATACAGGTTTATATTTACGTTACATACAACTCTTTATTTATTGTTTCTTCACTGGATCATCGTTTTTTGTTGTCCATTGTTCCGTTGTTAGCCGTGATAGTCGGAGATATTTTAGTAATGTTGGGGTATTTCATCATCTTTCTTGTGCTTAAGGAAAACTCTTTTGCGGCTGCGACGATAGAAGTTGCTCCTGATCAAAAAGTGATTTCAACGGGACCATATGCGATTATCCGTCATCCGATGTATTTTGGCGCGATCGTTATGCTCCTGGGTACGCCTCTGGCGTTAGGGGCATGGTGGGGGCTTCTGGTCTTTTTTATGATAACCGGCATCGTGGTGTGGCGGCTTCTGGAAGAAGAGAAGTTCCTTTCACGGGACCTATCAGGTTATAAGGAGTATTGTCAAAAGGTAAGATATCGTTTGGTGCCGTTTATTTGGTAAACTGTACGGGAGAGTATTATGAAAAGAATCTTTGCAGTATTGCTGTGTTTGGTCTTCTGCGGCTGTGTGAGGACATTGGTGACAAAAGAAGTTCAAGTCAAAAAGGACGCAAACGGAAAAATAATTGAAACGATTGAAACCGAACGCACAACCCAATATGGCGAGACCAAAGGCATGCAATTCGATTATTTAAAAAATAAACCAGCTGACCGCTCGCCTGCAACTGTATATTATTAGACAAAGACAAAGGGGACAGTCCCCAAAATGGGGACAGGGCAAAATAGGAGAATGGATATGGCCAAAATCTCACCAAAGCCCGGAAGGAAATGTTGTGTTTGCTCAAAACCTTGTTTACGCGTTTCAAAATATTGTCCTCAATGCTCCAAGCTTTATCATCGCATGAGGAACAAGCTTTTCCCTCCAAAGACAGTCAAAGCGATCTGGGATCATGTGCGCCGGAATGGCTATGTGTGTTACTACACCGGGATGTCTCTGGACACTGAGGATCCCAAAAGCCCCTGGTATTGCGTTTTTGATCACTGGATACCAGGAGACTCCAGGAAGGTGGTGCTGACCTCGTCGTTATTAAACGACATGAAATCAGACTTGACGGAGGATGAATTTTGGTCAACGGTCTTTCAGTTGGCAGACTTTAAAAGACTGCATATAAAGATCAAAAAAAGAAAACCGATCTATTGGGACCGCCTTAATAGGGGTCAACTCTCGGGTAATAGGGGTGGTAATAGGGGTCAACTCCCTATTTGGTAATAGGGGTGGTAATAGGGGTCAACTCCCTATTTAATAATAGGGGTCAACTCTCTATTTTAGAAAAAGATTCAAACCCTGCTCGCAATTTCTGATATAATATTTTTGTTGAACAAAGACTTCCCCAGTCTTTGAAAGTTTATAAATTCTACTCCCCCGGAAATGTTTAGGAAAACTTATGCCAAGAAGATTAAGGGTGGTGTGCCCTGATTATCCGCATCATGTGATAGCTCGGGGGAATTATCGTCAGAATGTGTTGGAGCAGTTTGAAGATTTCAATCAATATTGTTATTGGGTTAAAGAATATCAGCAAAAGTATGGCTTGGAAGTCCTCAGTTATTGTTTAATGAATAATCATGTGCATTTTATCCTTGTCCCTAAAGATGAGGATGGTTTATCCAGATTCTTTAATGCGTTGCATATGAGGTATAGCCAATACAAGAATGGAAGAATGCACAAGAAAGGGCATTTATGGCAGGGGAGATATTTTTCAAGCATTATTCAAGAACGCGGATATTTATTGAAGGTGGCGCGATATGTTGAGCGGAATCCAGTGCGTGCTAAAATGGTTGAGAATGCGTGGGACTATGTATGGTCTAGTGCGCGGACGCATGTGGGGATCGATAAAGATTCAATCATCAAGACAACAGGTTATAAAAAAATACTGGATCAGTTAGGAGGGATGGCTACATGGAAGGAATTTTTGTCCGGGGTAGAAACGTCAGTCGATGAAGGGATAAGGACAAGCACGCATAAGGGATATGTTATAGGTAGTGAAGAATTTGTACAACAGATGGAACGGGAAACAGGGATAAGGTTATCCCCGGGCAAAGTAGGAAGGCCAAAGAACAAAGAAAATAGGGAGTTGACCCCTATTAATTAATCTGATATATTACAACCCGCTCAAAGGGATTTTTGATATTTTGCTGGCTTAGCTCAGTTGGTAGAGCAGCTGATTTGTAATCAGCAGGTCGGGGGTTCGAAGCCTCTAGCCAGCTTTATTGTGTATAGATTCGTGGGTAGGTATCCAAGTGGCTAAAGGGCACAGACTGTAAATCTGTTGCGTTCGCGCTTCGAAGGTTCGAATCCTTCCCTGCCCACCATTTTCTCTGCGGGAGTAGTTCAGTGGTAGAACTCTAGCCTTCCAAGCTAGTAACGACGGTTCGATTCCGTTCTCCCGCTCCAATCGAGCTCACCTAAAGGATGTGTATGAAGGTCACTTTGTTGATCCCTACTTTAAATGAAGCGGTGGGCATGCGTACCGTTATGCCTAAGGTCAAGAAAGAATGGGTCGACCAGATCTTGATCGTTGATGGCAAATCGAAAGACGGCACTGCGGATATTGCCCGTGAAATGGGCTATGATGTGGTCATTCAGACAACCCCCGGCATTCGCGGCGCGTATATGGATGCGCTTCCTTTTATTAAAGGGGATGTGATCCTGACCTTTAGTCCCGATGGCAACTCTATTCCCGAATTAATTCCCGTTTGTATCGCGAAGTTCAAAGAAGGCTATGACATGGTCATTGTCTCGCGTTACGCCCAGGGCGCTAAAAGTTATGACGATGATGCGGTGACCGGTTTTGGCAATAAATTATTCACAGGCTCCATCAATCTTTTACATGGCGCTAAATACACGGATGCCATGGTGATCTATCGGGCCTATGCTAAGAAGTTGATCTTTGACCTCGATCTGGATAAGGATTCGAGTTTTTCATTTGAAGAAAAGTTGTTCAGGACCAAGATCAGCTGGGAACCGTTATTGTCTATTCGTGCCGCCAAGCGTAAATTGCGCATCGTGGATATCCCGGGAGATGAACCTGCCCGTGAAGGCGGAGAGCGTAAATTGCAGGTTTTAAAATGGGGCGCCGCGTATATGTTCGAGATCTGGCGGGAAATATTTGTTTGGCGCTAAACATGGCTATGATCAAAAAAGTCAGTATTATCGGTGATGGAGCCTGGGGGACAACCCTGGCGCTGCATTTGGCCCGTAAGAAGTATCCGGTAACGCTCTGGGGGGCATTTCCGGAGTATGTGTCCGAAGTCGCCAAAACCCGTCATAATAAGAAATTCCTTCCCGGCTTCAAGATCCCGTCCGCAGTCAAATTAACTTCCGACATTAATAAAGCTGTTTTGTTCGGGGATTTGATCGTGCTGTGTGTCCCTTCTGAATATTTGACCGGTACTTTAAGCCGGATCCGGACCGCCCCGTATAAGGGCAAGGTATTTGTCAGTGTGGTTAAAGGTATACATCCGCAGTCTTTTAAGCGCATGTCCCAGATCATCCTGGACCATCTGCCGCGTGTCCCGCTAGTGGTGTTATCCGGGCCGACGATCGCGCTGGAAGTGGCGGCCGGCATACCTACCACGGCCGTAGCTGCCTGCCATAATGAAAAATTAGCGGTCGAGGTACAAAAAGTCTTTAATTCGGATACTTTTCGTATTTATACCAATACCGATGTGGCCGGTGTGGAGATCGGGGGCAGTGTCAAGAATTGTATCGCGCTGGCCTGTGGTATTTGTGACGGGCTAAAGCTGGGTACTAACGCCAAAGCCGCGATCCTGACCCGCGGGCTTGCGGAGATCACCCGTTTAGGGATGGCCTTAGGTTGTCGACGGGAAACATTTTACGGTTTAACCGGCCTGGGGGATTTGGCCACGACATGTTTTAGTCCTAACAGCCGCAACCGTACCGTTGGCGAAGCGTTGGGGCAGGGAAAGAAGATAAAGTCGATATTATCCCGGATGGATGCGGTTGCCGAAGGTGTGATAACCGCCCGGGCGGTGTATCATCTGGCGTTGGAGAAGAAAGTTGCCATGCCGATCGTGACGGAAGTCTACAAGATCATTTTTGAAGACAAGCCGGTCGCTCAGGCCATGGCAGATCTGATGGGGCGTTCTTTAAAATCAGAATAATCGATATTGACAAAGAAAAAAATATCGATTACACTCACTGATAAACATTTCGTGGTGGACGTATTTTCCGCTAAGCAGTCAATAAACAGGAGGAATGGATGGAGAAATTATCTTTTTACGACGTGAAGACCAAGAGTAAATTCGAAACCGATGCTTATGAAGTCAGGGAAAAATCCGGCCGTTTTTTTGCGGTTGCCAAATCACTTAAAGGTACGCATGAATGCTGGCGCGTGTTAGGTAAGGACCAGGCGGCTAAGCTTAAAAAGTAATAAAAACGATCATTTAAGGAATAAATTTATCAGTAAGAAAGTTGCAGCGTCCCAGCGATTAGCTAAAAAAGTCGCAGAAATTGCCGATGATATGAAGGCTCAGGACATTGTCATTTTAGACATGCGTGCCTTGGTCAACTTCTGTGATTTCTTTGTCATCGCGACCGGGACCTCAGACCGTCAGGCCAAAGCCATCGCCGAAGGTATTGAAGATAAGCTGAAAGAAGAAGGGGTAGAATCTAATTTCAGCCGTAATTTAAAGGCCTTAAGGGGCTTGCAGTTCTCACAGGAAAACGGCACCTGGGTTTTACTGGATATGGGTGACGTAGTGGCCCATATTTTTGAGCCGCAGGCACGTGAGTTTTACGGTCTTGAACATCTCTGGCAAGACGCTGTTAAAACAGAGTATAAGCGACGTGGCAAAAAAAAGTAATTATTTAGATTGAATACATAAGCCCCTTAAGGAGAAACTTTTTTAAGGGGCTTCTTTTTTTCGACATTATGTTTTCCGACATCCGCCTACAATTGCAAAATATTATGCTGGAATCCCTGAAGATCTTTGACGGGATCCCTGCTCAGACGGTGCTGATCGATATGCCGGCCGATAAGCAGCATGGGGATTTTTCCTGTAATATCGCTTTACAGTTAAGCCGCCTGCTCAAGAAAAGCCCTGTGGTGATCGCCGGTCAAATAGTTCCCCGCTTAACCGAACTTTTAGCCAATACCTCTTTAGGGCCAAGTATCGCAAAGATAGATGTTAAGGCGCCGGGGTTCATCAATTTTTATTTGTTCCCGGAAGGCTTTTATAGTGTGCTATACGATGTGTTCGCCCAAAAAGAAGATTATGGCTGTTCTAATTTCGGCAATGCCCAAAGATTTTGTCTGGAATTCGTCAGTGCCAATCCCACCGGTCCTTTGACAGTGGCTCATGGCCGTCAGGCAGCGGTCGGGGACACCCTGGTCAATATCCTTGATGCCGTCGGATTTGATGCGCAAAGGGAATATTACGTCAATGATGAAGGCAATCAGATCAATATCCTGGGGCGCTCTATCAAGGCCCGTGCCCAGCAGAGCTTAGGTATGGACGTGGTTTTTCCCGAAGAAGCTTATCAGGGGGATTATATCCGTACGATGGCCGGGGAATTGATGGCCGCACAGGGTGTGCAAACGCCCCAGGACCTGGACCGTTTACCGGATGCCGCTTTCCGGGAGTTTGGGGTGGCGTATTTGATGGATATGATCAAGAAAGATCTGGAAGATTTCGGGGTCCACTTTGATGTGTGGTCATCCCAATCAAAGATCGCCAACCTGCAGGCTATTGAAGGCCTTTTGAGCGATCTGCGCGCCAAAGGTTTTATCTATGAGTCTGAGGGGGCCTGGTGGTTCAAATCGACCCTATGGGGAGATGACAAAGATCGGGTCGTTCGTAAGAGTGACGGCCAGTATACCTATCTGACGCCGGATATTGTTTATCATCAGGATAAATTTGCCCGCGGTTTTAAACGCATCGTCAATATCCTGGGACCGGATCATCACGGATATATACCCCGCATCAAGGCCGCCGCAGGTGCTTTGGGGCACTCTGTCGATGATCTGGATATCCTCATCGTGCAATTGGCCACGATCTATCGTAACGGCCAGGAAGTTTCCATGTCAACCAGGCGGGGTGAATTTATTTCTCTGCGTGAAGTGATGAATGAAGTGGGGTCTGATGCCGCCAGGTTTTTCTTTCTGATGCGTCAGGCCAGCGCTCATCTGGAATTTGACCTGGAATTAGCCAAAAAGCAAAGTGCCGAGAACCCGGTCTATTACATCCAATACGCGCACGCGCGTATTTTTAGCATTATCCGTCGTGCTCAAGAAGAGGCCCATTTGACCCCCAGGACACAGGGATTAAAACTTCTTCAAATGCCCGAGGAAATGGATCTCATGCGCAAGATCGGTTTATATCCTGATATTTTGATCGGGTGTGCCAAGACCCTGGAACCGTTTGGGCTGGTGAGGTATTTACAGGAAGTAGCAGGGGCATTTCATAAATTTTATGATTCCTGCCGTGTCCTGGATGAAAACAAAGAGCTTTCTGCAGAGCGCTTGGGCCTGATCAACGCCACGCAGGTGGTGTTAGGCAATGGTTTAAGACTTTTGGGCGTCAGTGCTCCACAACAGATGTAATTTTCTTTATGATCAAACGATGGATCATCCAGCCTTGCAATCCCGACCAGCAAAAAGAATTTAGTGAAACATTAGGTCTACATCCCATCATCGCCCAGCTTTTGTTGAACCGTCAGGTGACCACACTGGCTGATGCCCGGATGTTTTTGTCAGCGGATATGGCGTCTCTGTATGATCCGTTCTTGTTAAAGGACATGGACCGTGCCGTCGAGCGTATCCGACTGGCCAAAGCAAGGTCTGAGAAAGTCCTCATTTACGGCGACTATGATGTGGACGGGGTGACTTCCAGCGCTTTGTTACGTCTTTTATTGAAACGACTGGGCATTCAGGCCGTTAACTATATACCTCACCGCATGGATGAAGGCTATGGCTTGAACGAGGGAGTGGCAGAATTTGCCAAATCCCAGAAAGTCCAATTGCTCATCACCGTTGATTGCGGTGTCAATGCTTTCAGTCCCGTGGAGATGATCAACGCCGCCGGTATTGATGTGATCATTATTGACCATCATGAGCCGGAGGTTGATAAGCTTCCGCCCGCATTGGCGCTGATCGACCCCAAGCGCGCTGATTGCACCTATCCTTTTAAAAGTTTATCGGCTGTCGGATTGGTCGCTAAATTGACTCAGGCGATGTTAGGGGCTTTACCTGCGGAGGACCTGGACTTAGTCGCGATCGGAACAGTCGCAGATGTGGTTCCTTTACGGGGTGAGAACCGTATCTATGTTAAGAATGGGCTGCCGTTCATTGAGCAGACCACCAAGCCGGGTCTAAGGGCTTTGCTGGAAGTTTCCAAGATCTCCGGTAAAAGAATGAAGCCGTATTATATCGGGTTTATTTTAGGGCCGCGTTTGAACGCTGCCGGGCGTATGGACTCGGCTTCGGTTTCATTAGACCTGCTTTTATCAGAGAATGCCCAGGATGCGTATGCGTTGGCCTGTAGTCTCGAAGAGCATAATCAAACCCGCCAGAAAATGCAAAGTCAGGTGGTTGAAGAAGCGATGGCGATGATCGAGGCGGATGAGATATTAAAAGCGCAGGATATTATCGTGGTCTATAAGCAGGGTTGGCATAAGGGGGTTTTGGGGATCGTGGCCAGCCGGATCGTGGATAAATATTATCGACCGACGGTAGTGATCTCGGTCGAGGACGGGATAGGGACCGGTTCAGCCAGGTCCGTCGACGGCTTCCATTTACATGAAGCTTTCAGCAGTTGTGCCGCTGTTTTGGAAAATTACGGCGGTCATAAACGGGCTGCAGGTTTGCGCTTAAAAGATCATAATATTGAGAATTTTCGTCAGGCGATCAATGATTTTGCCCATCTGTCCCTGCCGCCCGAACGATTGACCCCGACTTTACAGATCGATGCTGAGATCCCATTAAGCGTCATTGATCTGGACTTAGTCGGGCTGATAGCCTCCCTGGAGCCTCACGGAGAGGGAAATCCGGCCCCCGTGTTTTGTTCGCGTGGCCTTACGGTGAAAAGCCCTCCGTCTCTGCTTGGCAAGGACACCATCAAATTTTGGGTCAGCGATGGGGTCAAGACGATCAGTGCCGTTGGTTTTGGGATGGGTTCTTTTAAAGACAAGGTCAAATTAGGCTCTGTGGTCGATCTGGCGTATACCTTAAGTATTGATGACTGGAACAAAGCTCCTGCAGTACAATTGATGTTAAAAGATATCAGATAAAAATTTTCCTCCCCCTTGAGGGGGGAGGATAGGTGGGGGTGAAAGAATAAATTTATTTACGCAGCGCGGGTAACTTTGTTAGCCTGGATACAGCTGGTACAGACCAATGCTCTTTGCACCGTACCATTCACGTTGATCTTGATCCGCTGTAGATTAGGAAGCACCATGCGGAAGCTTTTACCGACGACTTTAGAACCGGCGCCGCCTTTTTTCTTTTCCATACCGCGCCTTCTATATTTAATACCGGAAGTAGGACTTTTAGCGCAAACAATACAGGATCTCATGGGGTTACCTCTTTATGTTGTCAATTTATTGGTGAAAAATTTGATTCTTAAATATACTTGAAAGCGTCGATTTGTCAAGGTTTTTTCATATTTGAAAGGGATTCTATGGATTTAGCTCATCTCAAGCGGTACCAACAAAGGGTCTTTGTTCCCCAGTCAATTGATCTGACCGATGTGCCCGCGGTGACGGATCTTTATGAACAATTGGAACGCAGAGTTATTGATTCGCCCGAAGCACTCCAGCTATGGATTTTGCATCGTTCCGAATTAGATGCGGCATTGTCCGAATCCGGGTCTATTTTGTACATCCAAATGACCTGCCACACTGATGATCCCAAGATCGCTCAGGCCTATACCCGTTTTGTGGAAACGATACCGCCTGCGATCAAACCGATCAATGACCGCTTAAACCGCAAATATCTGAAGGCCTGCGCGGTTTTTTCTCTTGATCCCAAACGATATCAAGTTTATGACCGCGCCGTCAGGACTGATGTCGAACTTTTTGTCGAGGAGAATGTGCCTCTTCAGACCAAGGTAGACTTGTTAAGTCAGCAGTATCAGGCCGTATGCGGGGCCATGACCGTGACCTTTGAGGGCAAAGCACAGACCTTGCCGCAAATGGGCAAATATCTTCAGGAAACGGATAGGCCGCGGCGCGAGCGTGCCTGGCGAGCATCTGCCCAACGCCGTCTGAATGACAAAGATAAGCTGGAAGAAATTTTTGAAAGTATGTTTGAAATACGCAACAATATAGCCCATAATGCCGGTTATTCAAATTTTATCGGGTACCAGTTTAAAGCGTATCATCGTTTTGATTATACCCCCGCAGATTGCAAGAAATATCATGAAACGGTTGAAAGAACAATAGTTCCTTTGATCGGTAAGATCTTGGCTAAACGCCGCCAGCAGATGCAGCTGAATTCTCTGCGGCCTTGGGATACAGCGGTAGACACGCTTGGGAGAAAACCGCTGTTACCTTTTAAGGAGCCTTCCGGGCTGGTTAGTGGGGCTCAGGGTATTTTTAATAAGCTGGACCGTGATTTTAGTCTTCAATTTCAGGAAATGAATGAAGGTGGTCTTTTGGACCTTTCCAGCCGCCCCGGGAAAGCTCCCGGCGGTTATCAAAACACTTTAAGCGAGGCCCGTAAGCCCTTTATTTTTATGAACGCTGTCGGCATCGATGATGACGTGCGTACATTACTGCATGAGTCGGGTCATGCTTTTCATGCGCTGGCCTGTGTGCGCGAGCCGTTGGTGGATTATCGTTCGGCGCCCATGGAGTTTTGCGAAGTCGCCTCCATGACCATGGAGTTGATCGGCGGCGAGTACTTGAGCGAGTTTTATAGTGCGCCTGATGTTCAAAGATCCAATCGCGAGCATTTCGAAGGGATCGTTCAAACGCTGGCGTGGGTTGCTAATATCGATGCTTTTCAACATTGGCTTTATGAACATCCCGGACATTCACCGCAGGACCGTCGCCTGGCGTGGGAAGAACTTTATGAAAGGTTTGGCGGAAAGTTCATTGACTGGACCGGGCTGGAGGATATCAAGGCGTATTTATGGCACCGGCAGCTGCATATTTATGAAGTTCCTTTTTATTATATCGAATACGGTATAGCCCAGTTGGGCGCATTGCAGATCTGGCAAAATGCCCGTCGTGATCCGGCTCGGGCATTGTCCGATTACAAGTATGCGCTTTCTTTGGGCGGATCATTACCGGTTGGTGATCTGTACCGGGCGGCAGGGATCTCATTTGATTTTTCCGAACAGCTTATTAAGCCATTGATCGAAGAGGTGTCGCAGGAATGGGAGAAGTTAAATCGTTAACGTGCGTAAATTATCTCACGAAGAAATTATCACCCGTCAGGTTAAAAAGATCGGCGGCCCCAAGCTGCCGCTATGTGTAGTACTGAATAACATCCGCAGTTTACATAATGTGGGCGCTATTTTTCGTACGGCGGACGGTGTGGGTTTAGAAAAGATCTGGCTGTGCGGCATTACCGGGTTTCCTCCTCAAGGCGGCATTGCCAAAACCGCGTTGGGGGCCCAGGATCATGTGTCCTGGGAATATCGCGAAGATGTTTTGAGCTTATTAAAAGAATTAAAGCAGCAAGGTTATCAGATCGTGCTGCTGGAGCAAATGCAAGGATCCCTGGCCCATGATGCATTCAAACCGGCAGGCCCCGTGTGCCTGGTCCTCGGCAATGAAGTCAGCGGTGTTAATCAGGAGCTGCAATCTTTATGTGATGCGGCCATTGAGATCGAGATGGACGGCATTAAGAATTCTTTGAATGTGGCGGTGGCTTTTGGGATCGCGGCCTATCAGCTTCGCGGGCAGTTGAAAAGTCATTCTTTATAAGCCCCCTCTTTATTATAAAGAGGGAGTTGGGGGAGTTCATGAAAAATTTGTTTAATAAGTTCTTTAACAAAGTCCCCCGTTGGGAGTTCCTGCTTTTAATCGTTCTTCCTTTTGTATTATGGGTCTTTTGTTTCCGTGATTTCTTTTCCGGGCGCTTATGGCTTGAAGAAGATGCTATTTCTTACGCAGATCACATCCGTATCTATATAGAGTATTTGAGCAAAGGGATATTCCCGCTTTGGGACCCGATCTGGAATGGCGGGGCACCGAACCATTTTTTCTTACAGCGTATCGGGGATGTTAATCCGCTTTTCTTGGTGATCATGCTGCTCAAATGGCTGGGGGTGCCGTTAACCGCCGCCTATCTGGTTTTTCTAGGGATGTATTATTTCCTGGCCATGTGGGCGTTTTATTTAATAGCGCGGTTCCTTTTTGCTGAACGTTTTTTTGCGTTTGCCGCCTATATTCTTCTGCTTTTCTCTTCTTGGGGTTCTGAAATATTCTACAACTACATTATTATTATTTTTGTTCCCATCATTTGGTTCTTTTATTTTCTGTTATGTTTTTCGCGTGAAGCTAAAAGAGCCTGGTTTTTAGGTATGTGCATGTGTATGGGATTGATCATAGCGACCTATATTCCTTTCTTTTTTCTGACGATCCTGATCATCTTCAGCATTTTTTATGCATTGTTCTACGTTTGCTTATTCCCGGATCTTTTGGCCCGCAGTTTTCAATTTTTTAAGGAAAATAAGTTATTTACGGCTTTTTGCATGATGTTCCTTATTTTAACCTGCATTCCGACCCTGATCTTTTACCACGAATCTAAAAGCGGTGAGTTTGTTCTGCCCGAGCGTCATGCCGGAGCCGAAACTTCTGCCGCCGGAGCAGCGGCGTCCGCTGTGGCGGTCGGGGTAGAAAACATTGCCAGCGGGGATATTATCAGCCATGGCTATTTTGACAGGATTTTCTACGATCACAGGCACATAGACATGGGTGATATCTTTATCCCGTACATATTCTTTTTGATATTACTCTGCGCGTCTTTCGGCCCAGTCAACAAGCTGATCTTTTTTTTGCTGTTTAATATCCTGGCCATTTCTCTGATTACCATTACTACCGCGGCCGGGGTGCATCATTTTCTTTATGCACACGTGATATTCTTTAAATTTATCAGGAATATCTATTATTTCTTCTGGCTGGCCATGCTGCCGATGGGGATCCTTTTAGGGGTAGCGGCTTTTAGATCTTTATTGGCCAATATCGATGCTGGTGTCAACAAGACCGGATGGCTGATCTATATCACCGTCTGTCATGCGGCTTTTATCATGTTTTTATGGGGGCAGGGAGGTGTTTTGATCGGGGCCTGGACCGCGGTGCTGATATCTTGGGGGTTCTTTTTGACCTACTTCTTTTGTGCAAAAACCATTGTGCGCCCGATCGCTTATTGTTTGTTTATTTTAGCGGTATTTATCCAATCAGCACAGGTATATGGGTTTCTTGGTGATAAATTATTTCAGATGCAGCAGCATCTAGTTCATAAAGTATCTATGGAGCAAACCCTGAAAGCGCCCGAAAAAACTGAAATTGTTGATACTTCTGAAACACAACAACATCCGGGCTTGTATTACACCTTGCGCTGGTTTGCGGTCATGATCAACAATATCCGTCCGGATATATTGGGGCCTTATCGAAGCCATCCGTTCATCCTTTATGATAATGTTTTTCCATACGAGGATAGCCCTGCGGGATTTAAAGCCGTAGAAAGTTCGATGGCCTCAAATTCTAATATCGCCTATATCTCCGCCTTCGAGACGGCTCAGGGCGACTGGGAGCACAAACCTGATGCACCCCGTCAGGCCAATGTTGATCCGATCGCTTCAGGCCAATTGGTGCTTTTGAGCTCTGATCCGAATACCATGGTTATAAAAACGCATTTACCGGCACGCCGGTTTTTGGTGATCAATGATAATTATGATAGCGGCTGGCATGCTTTTATCAATGGGCACAAAGCGCCTTTGTTCAGGGCCAATGTTACTTTTAAAGGACTTTGGGTGCCTGCCGGGAACAATACCATTATGCTGCGTTTTTCTGACCCGTTGACTTATTTGGGGTATATCATGCTGGTCGTCCTTTATTGGGTGACCTTTGGGTATCTGCTGGTCCTTATCAAGAAAACTAAATCAACAGGAACTTATGCCTAGTATTTTGATGAAAACGATCAAGTGGTTGTTAAGCCGGGTCTGGGTGATCTATGTGGTGGTGTTTATTTTTTGTTTAAGCTGCATCGATCTAAAGAACATGGATCTGCGCGTTAAGCTTAGACATTTAAATAGCGCTATTCCCGATTTCTCCGATATGATCACTTTTTCCAAGTATCCGGGCCAAGTCCAGTCGATCGATTGGGCGCCCTATAAGGATTACTTTGAGCTTATTTTACGTTTCATGCCGGACGATGTGGTAGGTCAACAATTGCTGGGTTTTACGGATTATTACTTAGGCCAACAGGACAGGTCCATCGAGCTTTTCAAAAAGTCTTCCTTGGTCCATGGCCAAGATCTTTTCTTTTCGGATTATAATTTAGGGGTAATCTATTATAAAAAGGGGATGTGGGCCCCAGCGGCAGATTATTTATTAAAGGCCGTTGCCGCTAATCCCCAGTTGTCCTTTCTTATTACACAGAACTCTACTGTTTATAAACAGATCTTTGCCTCTCCGGCGTTTAGATATTCTTTAAGCGGTTCAATGGCCGAGGCTCAAAGCGATGCGTACATCTTATTGTTGTCATCCATGTATTCACTAGGGCAGTATGACAAAATGCTGCTCATCGCCACCAACGCTATCGCACGCAGTGATTTACGTCACAAAGATGCTTTTTATTATTATGCTGGGCTGGGATTTTTGGGGATGAGACAGCTGGAAAGATCATATATGTTCTTTCAAAAAAGCT
>Ga0302320_10013255_pt1 | contig 17244 bp, 20 predicted proteins | sample Bog_T0_3_FD_202130 | JGI IMG/M metagenome (GOLD analysis project Ga0302320, IMG submission 202130) | Peat permafrost microbial communities from Stordalen Mire near Abisko, Sweden - Bog_T0_3 | ecosystem: Environmental > Terrestrial > Soil > Wetlands > Peat | place: Sweden: Abisko, Stordalen Mire...
TGGGACTCGCGCAAAACTCGGGGCCGAGCGGGTCGCTAGCCCTTACTCGTAGAGCTCTTTCATCTCCTACTCCATGCCGGTTTATCCCGGCGCACTCAAGTAAATACCCCTATCTTTTTATTGCCGTTCGAACCTTCAGTGCTCCTTTGCCCCTCTTCTATACAGATGAATTGCCGTGCCTCAATTCGCCACGCCCCCCATCCATTATTCCTCTCTGCCGAGGTGCGGATGCATGGATGACATTCAACTCGTACTCCTTGCGCAGACTGGAGATCGAGACGCCTTCAACACCCTGCTTGCCAAGGTCTACCCCGCGCTTTTTCATTACGTCGCGGCCTTGGCAGGCAACACGGAAGCGGACGACATTGTGCAGGAGACCGCGATCCAAATCCACAGGAAGCTGCGCTGGCTGCGGGAGCCTGCGTACTTCCGTCCATGGGCCTATCGGATTGCATCGCGGCTAGCGCTTGCTCACCTCAAAAAGCGCAGGCATTGGGAGTCCCTGGAGGATCATGCCGAGGTTGCGGATACGGTAACAATTCCCCAAGATTTTGAGGCTCGATTCCTTTGGAATGACCAAGTCGAAGCGCTCGCGGAAGAGGTGTCGCCCGCCAGCCGCGCTGTGCTCCTGCTGCACTACCAGCATCAGCTGACATTGGAAGAGATCTCCGCCGTCCTAGAAATTTCCATCGGAACCGTGAAGTCACGCCTCTTTTATGCCATCAAAACGCTTCGTAACAAGCTCGTCAAGGAGGAACGATATGGACGATCTCTCGACTAGTAAGCAGGAGCGGCCTGCATCCGAAGCTTCGATCCGCCGAGCTTTGGACGCCATCGACAAGTCGGAGTTGAAGGGCCGGGTGCTCAACGCATGCGTGATTGCTGGAGCGCTTGCCGTGGCGGTCTGGTTCGACCTGGCGGCCCGGAACTCCAATACACCCGCCGTCGAAATGACCATTCGCGCTGTGGCCATCCTTGTTGCGATGCTCACGTTGATCGCGGTAAAGCTTCTCAACCGGATGAACAAGAACACTCAAACCATCCTGCGAGCGATCGCTGAGATTGATTCCAAAACAAGGAGACAACCATGATTCCATCCTTCCCAAGTCTTGCAACTTTGCCCGGTCAATTGAAGTGTCTGCTCACAGTGCTTACGACCGCCAAGATTCTCTCAACGGCGGTTCTGGTGAGCCTTGGCGACTATCGCGCAGAACGCATCTCCCCGTTTAGAAGGGTTGCCGGCCTCACCACCAAGATCACGCCACCACTCATGGCTCTGGTTGCAGGATGGCTGGAGATTGTGCTGGGAAACCCGAGAGCTGGTTGGCTCCTTGTGGCGATTTCCCCGTTGATCGCCGGATTCGCGGCGTTCGTCTTGGGTCTCCGGGGACGCAGAAAGTTCTTTGGCGCGGCAGACTGGTTTGAGCGATACTTGCCGCCGGTGCAGGTCAAGGCTGGACTGCTTGTCTTTTTGAGTGTCTTGCTCCTCCTTGTGCTGCGGAATCGGTAGAGGAGATGAGGAGCGGTTCAGTTTGGTTGGGTTGCCTGATCACCCCAGGCCCGCTTCGCGCTGTCAGCGGCGCTCGCGAAAGAACGCGCGCAAAAGGGCAGCAGATTCTTCGGCGAGACTTCCCGGCTCTACAACTAATTTGTGGTTGAGTTGGGGATGATTGAGCACGGCGAGCACTGAACCGGCAGCGCCGGCCTTGGGGTCGGCGGCGGCGAACACCAGACGATCGAGGCGTGCGTGGATGATGGCTCCGGCACACATCGCGCAGGGCTCCAGCGTCACGAACAGCGTGCAGCCGTTCAGCCGGTAATTGCCCAGGGCCAAGGCGGCAGAGCGCAAAGCCACAATTTCCGCGTGAGCCGTGGGATCGATGTCGCGCAAAACGCGGTTGTGGCCGCGCGCGACCATGGCTCCGTCCCGCACCACGACGGCGCCAATCGGCACTTCGCCCGCTTCGGCCGCAAGGCGGGCCTCGGCCAGGGCAGCCTGCATCCATTCCGCGTCCGTCATGCGAGCCAACCCTCTCGCAATCGGGTAAAGTTGACAACTTGGAGCCCTTGAGTCTCCAAAGAGTTGGTCAACCTCCAATCGATCGTTAGAACCACGTGTGAGGATGCGAATTGAGCCAAAATCACATCCGTCAGCCCAAGTGACATCAGCGGATTTGACACCACGGATTTTGCTGCAATCCACTCCTCTGAAATAAGCTCGATCCGATGCGGAAAATGCTCAGCCCAATCGTCTTTTCTCCACGCAGGAAGGGCATTTGCCAGATTGGAAACTTCGGTCAAAACATGGGGTGTTGTTCGCAAAACTGAAAATAGCTTGAGAGATTCATCAAGTAATTCAAGATCCCCTTGCTCAAAACTATTGAGCCGCTTGAATGTATGGATCAACTCTGGGTCAAAACTGGCGCACCAGTGCAGCAGGAGAACGTTGGCGTCCAGAATTGCAGACTTCCCGAGATAGGGCTTGAGCAGCGGATTGTCCGCCAGCTTCATGCCGCCCGCTCTCTAAGGGCAATCAGTTTTCCTTCCGAACCATCCACCACAACAACCTTCGCAATGCGCGCCAAATTTCTGGCGTTGCGAATCCCTGCAAGCAGAGCATCAGGGCGATAGCTTGGATTCGGCACACTGAACGTTAGTGCCCAGTTCTCGCCTTCTTTTTCCAACTCCTCAAGACGAATGTCTTCAGCACATGATTTTGGAGATTGGACGCCCTGGATCGGCGCAGGAGGAGCGATCACAAGTTCAGGTAGGAGCTCTTTGAATTGCGCACGGGCAATCTGGATCACTTCTTTTATATCCAAGCTCATACAATCTCCCCTGACAGATCATTCTACCCCCGAAATCGCCCCGAACCCTGCCGGCTGCTGCTGGGTCATGCAGTGCAGCGTTCCCAGGCCCCAGACAAGATCCACGGCGTGGATTCCGGTGACTTCGCGATCTGGAAATACCTCTGCCAGAATGCTCAAGGCCACGCGATCATGGGGATCGTTAAAGGTGGGCACGAGCACGAGGCCGTTGGCGATATAGAAGTTTGCATAGCTGGCCGGCAAACGCTGGCCGCGAAAGACCACCGGGCGCGGCAAAGGCAGTTCGACGAGGGTGAATTGCTTGCCGTCCAAGGTGCGCGCCGCTTTGAGCCGCCGCAGATTTTCTTCCAGGGGCTCGTGGTTGGGGTCCTGCCGGTTAGGCTCGATGGCAGTCACAATCGTTTCCGTGCCCACGAACCGGGAGATATCGTCCACATGGCCGTGGGTATCATCGCCGGCGATGCCGCGGTCCAGCCAAATCACTTGATCCATGCCGAGATAGTCGCTGAAAGCCTGCTCAAGTTGGGGGCGGCTCACACCTGGATTGCGCTGCTGCACTGCGCTGAGGAGACACTCCTCGGTGGTGAGCAAGACTCCTCTGCCGTTGGTGTCGATCGATCCACCTTCGAGCACCAAACGATGCGGCAGGCCACTTCCCGTATCGATCATCGGACGCCAATCGGGAACATTCAGAACGGCCGCCACATGGTCGGGTAACTGGTCGTCGAGTTGCCAGTCAGGATACTTGGCCCAGGCGTTGAAATGCCAGTTGGTCAAACCCAACTTACCGGCTGCGTCGCGCACGAAGATGGGGCCGGAGTCGCGCGTCCACACGCGGTTGGTGGGCCAGCGTTGAAAGCTCACGCGGTCCAGATGGGCTCCTGCGCGGTCCAGCACGCCACGCGCTCGCAATTCTGCCTGAGCATCGTTCACCACGATGTAGACCCGCTCCCGCGCAGAGAGCAGGCGGACAATTTCTGCATAGACCCAGGGAATGGCCTGAAACTTTCCCGGCCAGTCGTCCGCGTTATGCGGCCAGGCCAACCAGGTAGCCTCGTGCCGGTCCCACTCTGCGGGCATGCGATAGCCCAGGTCGCGCGGAGTCTCGTTCATAGCCAAGACAGTCTATCCCCCAGGTGCGTAGCACTTAATGAAACAAACATAAAGGAACCGGCAGCTCCTACTTGGAGTCGCCGTCGGGCCAGGAGTTCACAGGGTCCAGATAGCGCTTGGTAATGGGCGCATAGGCGTCAATGCGGCGGTCGCGCAGGAAGGGCCAGTTGCGCCGCGTCTCTTCGATCAGCCCGGTATCGACCTCCCCGATCAGAATCTCCTCAGCATTGTGCGAAGCCTTGGCTATGATGCGCCCGAAGGGATCGGCCAAGAAGCTTCCTCCCCAGAACTCGAGTCCGGGTCCTGTGGCCCGATTGCCGAGGATGTCCCCGTTCTCAACCCCGACACGATTCACCCCCGCCACATACACTCCGTTGGCAATGGCATGGCCGCGCTGGATGGTCTGCCATGCATCATATTGCGCCGCGCCGAACTCGTCTTTTTCTGCCGGATGCCAGCCGATCGCGGTGGGATACAACAGGACCTCCGCCCCTTGCAAGGCGGTAAGGCGAGCCCCTTCGGGATACCACTGATCCCAGCAAACCAAGGTGCCGATGCGCCCGTAGGCCGTATCGACAGCATGAAATCCGAGATCGCCTGGGGCAAAGTAGAACTTCTCGTAATAGAGCGGATCGTCAGGAATGTGCATCTTCCGGTAGACGCTGACCAAGGCGCCGTCGGCATTCAGCGTGACCGCCGTGTTGTGATATAAACCGGCCGCGCGGCGCTCAAATAGCGAGGCGACAATGGCCACACGCAGCTCCCTCGCCAAGTCCGCGAGTTTCTGTGTCGAGGGACCGGGGATAGCCTCGGCCAAGTCAAACAAACGCACATCTTCGCGCTGGCAAAAGTACTGCGCGCGGAACAGCTCCGGCAGGCAGACCACGTTGGCCCCCTTGCGGGCGGCTTCGCGCACATGGTTCAGGGCCGACGCAAAATTGGCTTCCGGATCCGGGCCCATTTGCATCTGCACGAGTCCGACAACATATTTTCTTCCGTTCGTTGCCATTCGCTCACTCGCTTCCGGCGCAGCACATGCGCCATACAGCAAGGCCAACTCCGGCTCGCGGAATTGGCCTCATCAGTTTGAAGTCCACGAAGATTATTCTTCCAGGAACAAGACCGCTGCCGCAACGGTTGTCGTCCACACGGCGCGCTTGTCAGTTACAGCCGTTTTCGTACTATTGCTGGCGCGCGCTGAGGAGCTCTCGAATTCTCGCAAGCCACGCATGAGTCTATCGCATTTGGAGGGCGGATGACGGAATCGTCGCCAATTTCACCGGAGATTCACGCGCGATTCCAGAATCGTTCTGAAACAAACGGAGTGAGCTGGAAAGCGAACGCAACTTTTCACCCGCTTCCGCGTCCGATCAGGACATGAAGATTCTGTCTCCGTTCGCGCTCGTTGTCGCTTCCGTGTGCTTTTGTTCCCTGCCAGTTCGGGCACAGGTCTCCGAGCAGCAGGCTACGCCGCAGGACCGGCCATCGCCCTCGGTTCCTCGGTCTGCGGTGGACCTGAACTGGACTCCGCCTGCGCTCGATCATCTAAATGCGGAGGCAACCACCCGCTCCAACTTCAGTCTTGATCGGACTTCCCTGGCCTTCGCGGCTGGGCTGATTCCGGGCTCGGAGTCAGAGACGCAACAGGCCGTGGCTAAGCTCGACGGTGTTAGCCTTCACTTGTTGCGCTTCGGTTCCACGGGCATTGCCGATGAGCCGGCCGTGAACGACCTGCGCCTGGCTTACCACCTGCCCGGATGGAAGCATGTGCTCAGCAAGTCAACCATCCACCCAGCGGATACGGCCACCTCGCTTGCTGGGGCCAAAACCGATTTGTGGGTCTTGATGGAGGGGACGAATGTCCGCGAGGCCGTAGCTCTCATCGAGAGTCCCGCCAGTTTGACGCTGGTGACCGTGGCGGGAAATATCAGCCCCGTCGATCTGCTTCACCTGCGCGGCCATTTTGGGATTCCCCGCTTCGACGCCCGGCAGTTGGACGATGCTCACGACAACTAGCACGGGTTCGCGGGGTTTTGCCGGCCCCCGGCCATTGCCTCCAGTAATTTCAAGGTGTTAGCCTCTTCCTTGACCCCGCAAGGAAAGGAACACCTCTCAGCCATGGCAAAGACCTACAACGGATTGGAACTGCCCGCGGACGGACAGCCCATTGAGTACCGCGACGCAAAGTTCGAAGTCCCCGATCATCCCATCATCCCCTTTATCGAAGGCGACGGCACGGGCCGCGATATCTGGAAGGCTTCGCAGCGCGTTTTTGACGCGGCTGTGGAGAAAGCATACGGCGGCAAGCGCGCCATCAAGTGGTTTGAAATCTTCGCCGGCGAGAAGGCCTTCCGCCAGTTCAATACATGGCTTCCGGATGAGTCGGTGGATGCGGCCCGGGATTTGCGCGTCTCCATCAAGGGACCTTTGACCACGCCGGTGGGCGGCGGCATCCGGTCCTTGAATGTGGCCTTGCGGCAGCTTCTGGATCTTTATGCCTGCGTACGGCCGGTAAAGTACTACGAGGGCGTTCCCAGCCCGGTGAAGCACCCGGAAAATGTGGATATTGTGATCTTCCGCGAGAACACCGAGGATGTGTACTCGGGGATCGAGTTCAAGCAGGGGACGGCGGATGCGGCCCGGATCATCTCGTTCATCAACGACGATCTGCTCAAGGGCGGCAAGAAGAAAATTCGCCAGGACTCGGGTGTGGGCATCAAGCCCATCTCCATTTTCGGCACAACGCGCCTGGTCCGGTACGCCATCCAACATGCGATTGAGAGCGGCCGCAAAGTTGTCACGCTGGTGCATAAGGGCAACATTCAGAAGTTCACCGAAGGGGCGTTCCGCGAGTGGGGCTACGAACTGGCCATCAAAGAGTTCCGCGATCAGATTGTGACGGAGCGTGAGAGCTGGATTCTGGGCAATGTGGACGCCAACCCTGGGATTACCGTGGAAGAAAATGCCGCGCTGATTGAGCCGGGGCTCGAATTCGGGAACCAGGCCTTCCGCGACGAACTCTATGCCGAGATCAAGGGAGTTTTGGAGAGTATCGGGAAGACCCATGGCAATGGCGCGTGGAAGAAGAAGATTCTGATCAACGACCGCATCGCCGATTCCATCTTCCAGCAGATCATCATCCGGCCTTCTGACTACTCCATCCTCGCCACCACCAACCTGAACGGCGACTATATCTCCGATGCGGCGGCCGCGCAGGTGGGCGGACTGGGCATCGCGCCCGGGGCCAACATTGGCGACGGCTACGCGGTGTTCGAAGCCACGCACGGTACAGCGCCCAAGTACGCCGACAAGGACGTCATCAATCCCGGGTCAGTGATCCTGTCTGGCGTCATGCTGCTCGATTTCATTGGCTGGAAGGAAGCGGCCAAGCTGATCGAGACGGCGATGGAAAAGACCATCCAGCAGAAGTTTGTGACGTACGACTTCGAGCGGCAGACGGCCGGCGCCACCAAGGTGGGCACCAGCGAGTTCGCCACCCGGATCATCGGCAACATGTAGCAGCGATCTTCAGTGGGTCCGCGATGGGAGTGAGTGATGGCAATTGAAGTTGACGGTGTCTGTCCGTATTTTGAGGTCTATGACATCCCAACTTCCATCCATTTCTATCGCGACCTGCTTGGGTCCGAAATCGTGAGCACATCTCCGTCCCTCGGCGACAAGGACAAGTTTCACTGGTGCATGCTTCGCCTCGGGCCCGCGTACCTGATGCTGAACGACGTGTACGAATTCGACGACGAGCGACCATCGCGCGAAGGGCACATTTCGATTCGCAAGCATCTCGAAGTCTGCCTGTTCTTTGGCTGCCCGGATGTCGACGAAGCGTATGCCGAATTGCTGGCGAAGGGCGTTGCGATCGACCGGCCACCAAAGGTTGCGCACCACGGCATGAATCATGCTTTACTTCAGCGACCCCGACGGTTTTGGGTTGTGCTTTCAATCGAAGGCGACCTGAAACGCCGCCAAATACCGTTACAAAACAAAAGGAGCAGCACATGCGCAAGAAAGTTTCAATCGTAGGCGCCGGCAACGTGGGCGCCACCGCGGCCCACTGGATCGCTTCCAAGGAATTGGCCGATGTGGTTTTGATCGATGTCGTCGAAGGCATCCCGCAGGGCAAGGCGCTCGATCTGCTCGAAGCCATGCCCATTGAAAAGCGTGACGTCAGCGTCGTCGGCGCAAACGACTACGCCGCAACGGCCAACTCCGATATCGTGGTGATTACGGCCGGCATTCCCCGCAAGCCGGGCATGAGCCGGGACGACCTGCTGCACACCAACTTCAAGATCATGTCCGACGTGGTGCAGAAGGTGGTGGCTCAATCGCCGGAATCCATTCTGATCATCGTCTCCAATCCGCTGGACGCCATGGCCCAGGCGGCCTTCCGCCAGGCCGGCTTCAATCGCGAGCGCGTGATTGGCATGGCCGGCGTTCTGGATTCCGCCCGCTTCCGGACCTTTATTGCCGCCGAACTCAACGTGAGCGTGGAGAACGTGACCGCGTTTGTGCTGGGCGGCCATGGGGACACCATGGTGCCGCTGGCCCGCTATTCCACGGTTGCGGGCATTCCCATCACGGAGCTGATCCCCGCCGATCGGCTTGAATCCATCATTCAGCGCACACGGGACGGTGGCGCGGAGATTGTCAAGTATCTCAAGACCGGTAGCGCCTACTACGCTCCTTCAGCAGCCGCCACGGAGATGGTGGAAGCGATTCTCAAGGATAAGAAGAAGATTCTTCCCTGCGCGGCCTACCTCCAAGGCGAGTATGGCATCGATGGTTACTATATCGGCGTTCCCTGCAAGCTGGGCGCGGCCGGTTTGGAGAAGATTATCGAGATCAAGCTGACTGCCGAGGAAGACGCTGCCTTGAAGAAGAGCGCCGAGGCGGTCAAGGAACTCTGCGCCGTCATTGGCGTTTAGTTTCCAGTTCGGCTGCGACCTGTTCCTCTCAGCTGATTGCAACGCAAATCGAGGCTTCCCTGCGCTCCTGGCGAGAGTGGGGAAACCTCGCAGTCGACAGTTCCCGACCTCTTTTTGAAATGCTCAAAGGCATGGGAACCGACCTTCCAAGCCCCACGGCAAGTTCTGCGAAGGACCCGGACATGATGACTCCGAAATGGCTTCCAATCCTGATTGCCCTCTTTGCTACTGCCGCTTGCACGGCACAGCAGAAGTTTCCCGAGCGGCCCGGTGAATGGACCTTCACCACGCAGGATCCGACAAGCGCGACGGGGGCGCCGATGACCCTGCTCTTCTGCCTCAACGACGAGCTGTGGACCAAGGCGTTGGTGGGCAACCCTGCCTGCACGATCTCGCAAATGACTATCCATGGTAGTGGAGGCAGCTACTCCTTCGACTGTCCGACAAAAAGCTTTGAGATCAAGGGGAACGCCAAGCTGACGTTCGATGGGGCAACGCACATCGTTAGCAAAGCAGGTATCGATACCTCGATGAATGGGAAAACCACTCACATGGAATCCAACTCCGACTTTCGCTGGAAAGGGCCAGCCTGTAATCCCTCCGTGGACCTGAACCTGAAGAGTCATTCCGCGCCATCGCATTGATTGGAGCCGGTGGGAATTCGCCTCTGGTTCCGGGGTGCTGGCCCGGGCAAGAAATCGACGGGGATAACCCGTACGGCGTAGAGCGGTGTAGACTTCATGGAAGCATGTGGAGTCAAGTCTCTTTTCCCCGAGATGTGCGTCAATGACAACGGCATTTATCAACCGCATTGCAACGGCGGTTCCTCCTCACGACGTCCACCATGCGTTCATCGACTTCGCCAAGAGCATGCTCCCCGAAGGCACGCCCCGGAATCTGTTCGCGCGCATGGCGCGGTTGTCGGCGATCGAACATCGCTACTCGTTTGTGCAGCCGGTCAGCACGGCGGGCGGCTCCTGGAAAGACCGCGAAGAAGTGTACGACCCGGGAAACTTCCCCATCACCGCGCGGCGCATGAAGTTTTTTGAGACGTTTGCTCCTCAACTTGCGCACCATGCGCTGGATAAGCTGCACGTGACGGAAGAAGAACGCGCCGCAATCACGCACGTGGTCGTCACCTCGTGCACCGGGCTTTATGCGCCCGGCCTCGACTTCGAGGTCGTCAAGCACCTCGGCCTCAATCCATCGGTCGAACGCACCATGATCGGGTTCATGGGTTGCTATGCGGCCATCAACGCCCTCAAAGCAGCCCATCACATTGTCCGTTCCGTACCCGAGGCGCGCGTGCTGATGTTGAATCTTGAATTGTGCTCTTTGCACTTCCAGGAGACGACCGAATTGGAGCAGGTTCTTTCGTTTCTGGTCTTTGCCGACGGCTCAGCGGCTTCGATCGTGAGCGCGAAGCCGGAAGGGCTGGCCATCGACAGCTTTCTCGCCATCAACATCCCGGATACGAGCCACTTGATTACCTGGCGCATCGGGGAGCTGGGGTTCGATATGCATCTATCCGGCCAGGTGCCTGGAGAGATTGGCAGCGCTTTGAAGCAGATCGGGAGCCAGCTGACTCGCGGCGCCGACCCGCTGGCGATCGACCTGTGGGCCGTGCACCCCGGCGGCCGCTCCATCCTGGATGCGGTCGAAAAAGGCTTATCCCTGCCCTCCGACGCTCTCGTCTCATCGCGAAGCGTCCTGGCTCGATTCGGCAACATGTCTTCGGCAACGGTCATGTTCGTTCTCCACGATATTTTGCAGCGCGCGCAAAGTGGCCAGAAGGGCTGCGCCATGTCCTTCGGACCCGGTCTGACGGCAGAGACCATGCTCTTCCACGCAGCCTGAGGCGAGGGACCCCGGGGAGAAGTGCCCCTCAAATCGATGGCAAGGGGCGTAGTCAGTCAATCGGGCGTGATTGTTCCACAGCATTTTAGGGAATGGTGTCGACCTGGAATTCATTGGTTTCCCACCCTTTCCGCAGGAAGCGGCGGAAAGGATGGGGCACGGAAGTTTTTAGCCAAAGGCCTTGCGATAGGAGAGCCGCACCGATCAAGCCGGACTTCCGCACCCGCGCCCAGCTGACCGAACTCATGGACCAACCATGCAGCCGTGAAGATTTGCGTGCCTGCCTGCGCGACATCGCGCTCACCAACCGCCTGACCTTCGCATACCGCCCTCTTCTGCGTTGGCTGAATTCCCTGGTGACCTCCCTGCCCCCGCTGCGCGCGCCATTGCGCGTCCTCGACGTCGGCTGCGGCTACGGCGATGGCCTGCGGCGTATCGAAGCCTGGGCGGCACGGGGCCATGTACCGGTGGAGCTGGTGGGGTTGGATCTCAATCCCGATGCGACGGCCATCGCCGCCGAAGCCACCCCAGCCTCGAGCCGCATTCAATGGGCGACAGGCGATGCCTTGGCGTATACCCCGGCGCGGATCCCGCACCTCGTCGTCAGTTCCCTCTTCACCCATCATCTGGAAGAAGAACGGATCGTCGAGTTTCTGCAATGGATGGAGCAGCACGCTCTGTTGGGGTGGTTTGTCAACGACCTTTCGCGCGCCTCCACTCCCTACCACCTTTTCCGCGTCTTCTCGAAAGCGGCCCGGCTGCATCGGTTTGTCCAGTACGATGGACCGGTATCGATTCGCCGCGCCTTCGTACCCGCCGATTGGCAAGCCATGGCTGCGGCTGCCGGGCTTGCCGAGGGCAGCTACGAGATCCAGACCTTCAAACCAGCACGGCTATGCGTTGCGCGGAGAAAGCCATAGCATGAACGGACCGTCTCAATCCACGGCTCATCTGGTCATCGGGGGTGGACTGGCCGGCTCCATGGCGGCGTTGCGCCTGGCCCAGGCCGGCCACGAAGTCACTCTCCTCGAACGGGAGCGCGCACCCCACCAAAAGGTCTGTGGGGAGTTCCTCAGCCGCGAAGCCGTCGAATATCTCACAGAGGCCGGCGTCCATCCCATGAACTTCGGCGCGCAGGTCATTCGGCAGGTTCGCCTTTCGGCAAGCGGCCGCGTTGTGGAGGCCGCGCTGCCTTTTACGGCCCTGTCGCTTTCCCGCTCCGTGCTGGACGAAGCCATGCTCGCCCGCGCCCACCAGTCAGGCTGCCGGGTAGAGCGAGGCGCGTTTGTCGAAAAGTTGGAACACCGCGATGGCCATTGGCACGCACAGCTTCGCGACGGCGCGTCGTGGACCGCGCCCAAAGCCTTCCTGGCCACCGGTAAGCACGACGTCCGCGGCCTGGAACGTAAGTTGGGCACGCATGGTGATCTTGTCGGCTTCAAGCTCCACTTGAAGTTAACTTCCAGCCAGACGGATGCGCTGCGCGGATGTATGGAGCTTTTCCTCTTCCCCGGCGGCTATGGAGGGCTCTCCCTCATTGAAGGGGACGCCACCAATCTCTGTCTCGTGGTGCGCAAGCAGGCGTTACGTAAGCTGGGCGGCTGGCCAGAGCTGCTGGCATCCATTCGTGCGGGAGATGCTCACGTGGAGCATCGACTTCATGCCTCTATATCTCTGTTGGGAAGACCCTTAGCGGTATCGTCCATTCCCTATGGGCACTTCGCCGGAGATTCCGACGGGCTTTGGTGCGTGGGCGACCAGGCGGCATGTATTCCCTCGTTCACGGGTGATGGCATGTCCATCGCCCTTCATAGCGGGGCATTGGCGGCACGGATGGCGTCGGCCGGCGAAAGTGCTGCAGCCTACATGCAGGTGCTGCAAGCGCATCTCGGCCGAAGCATGTGGCTGGCGACATGGCTCTCTCGCGGCCTGGTGACAGGGGCAGGCAGAAAGCTGGCGCCGCTTGGTTTGGCCGTCTTTCCCCACGCCATGAGCTGGATTGCCGCTTCGACGCGCATCCCCGACCGCGCCCTTCAGCAATCGCTTGGGTTTTCAACACCAAATCGCTGAACAAATGGTCTTTACCGCAAGCTACTCGCTCAGGAAACGGATCACGGGCGGGGCGATTTGCACCGCACACTGCCCGGGCGCCAGATGACCGCAACCCGGGACCACTTCAAGATGCGACTGGGGAATGAGCCGGTGCATGGTTTCGCCCTGGCTTTCGGGCACAATCCTGTCCGCGCCACCCCAAACCAACAACACCGGCATCTTGAATTGGGGAAGCAACTTGTCCGTGGCGTCCCGACCGGTCATCATGCTGGCCAGGGCGCGATGGATGATCCAGGCGCGGTCGTCAGAAACCCGCAGAATGTCGCGGGAAACAAACTCCGGGACTTTGGGAGGATTCGGCATGAGCAGATCGTAAAGCTGGTTCAGTTCCGCCAGGTTGGCGGGCGTGAACAGGTTGATGTTCCACGTGGGGAGGACGTAGATCCCGGCCGCGTCGAACAGCATCAGGCGACGAATGCGGGCCGGATGGTCGGCTGCAACGTGCTGCACAATGGCGCCGCCCATCGACCACCCGCCGAGATCCACTTGCTTCAGGCCGAGCGCGTCGAGAAATCCGACGACGATTTGCGCTTCATCCCGCACCGAGTAAGAGAAGTCCTGCGGCTTCTGACTACGCCCGTAGCCGACCAGGTCAGGCAGGACCACACGGAATCCGGCCTTGGCCAACAGGGGCGCCAGATCCCGCCAATCCTCAGCCCGGCCCCCTAATCCATGGACCAGCACCACCACCTGCCCATCGGCTGGTCCTTCCGTCTCATAGTGCATGCGGTATCCGTTGACCGCGATCTCGCGATTTTCAACGCCTGCGAGGGCGTCTCTCACGTACATGGACTCATTGAAAAAGCTGACCGGCCTGGCCCAGAATCCCACGCCTGCAGCTACCACGAGCAACGCGGCCATCCCCAGAATCTTCTTGCCCAAATCTTTTGCCCCTCACGTCACTTCAGGATTTCTTTGGCTCTCTGCCAGCCCGCTTCGATGATCCGAACCGCGACTGGGTCGAGCTTGAGATCGCCAGCACGCTGCCACTCGGTCCTCTCCACCCAACGCACCGCCTCCGCGTCGGAGGCCGCCTGCAGTTCCCCACCCACGACCCGGCAGAGGTAGTCGGCGATCACATAATGGTAGCGGACGCGGTCTCCTTCGCGGTGGATACGATCGACGATTTCAATGAGTTCCAGGGCCTCAACCACGAGCCCGGTTTCTTCCAGCACTTCACGCGTCACCGCGTCGCAGAGCAACTCACCCAACTCCAGCAGCCCACCGGGAAGCGACCACTCGCCCTTGAGCGGTTCCTGCCCGCGGCGTACGACCAGCACACGCTGCTCGTGAACGATCACCGCGCCCACCCCAACTCGAGGGGCTTCAGGAAACTCTCGCCGCAACGTTTACCCCATTCTCGACTATCTCTTAAGATAATGGTCCATTGCGGAGTCCGCGAGTTGTTTTGTCTTCCTGGTCTGCGTGCTTCCCATTTGCGGAAAGTGAAAACTTCGTCATGCGCGCTATCATCGAACACAGCCAGGGGGAAAAAGATGGCGGAGTTCACGCTTCGAATCGAGAACATGCATTGCGGCTCCTGCGTGCGCCGGGTGAGTCAGGCCCTGGCGGCCACCGAGGGCCTCGAAGTGAAAGAGGTCCGCATCGGGGCCGCGCGCATCGCTTCTTCCGAGGAGCCTGTGTCGGCAAATCTGGCTATCGCCACCCTGGCCAAGGCTGGTTACCCCGCTCACCTGGATCAATAAGTGGGCCACGCCGCAGTGAGCGACTCGAAGACCGAGACCATCACCTTTCCCGTGATCGGCATGACCTGTGCCTCGTGCCAGCACCATGTGGAGTCGGCGTTGAGCGGTGTGTCGGGAGTCGAGTCGGCCCGTGTCGACCTCATGGCCAATCGCGCGACCGTGGCGTTTGAGCCGGAATCCACAAACCCTGCAAACCTGCTGAAGGCCGTTCGCGAAGCCGGCTACGATGCGGTGATGCCGCGGCCCGGCGAAAGCTCCTCGCAGCCTCCTCCCGACAATGCGCTCCTGGTCAACGCATCCGTCAAGGCTTGGATTACCTTAGTCTCCGGCGCGCTGGCTATGCTCATGGCCATGCCGCTCGATAGGGAGATGGGGCCGGTGGACCACGCCCTGATGCGGATCCTTCCCGGTCTCTACAGCCTTCCGCCGGGACTCATTCGCTGGACACTGCTGCTTATCACGGCGGGCATCATGACCTGGGCCGGGCGAGAGATCTATCTCAATGCTGGACGTGCTCTGTTGCACGGGGCAACAAATATGAACACGCTGGTGAGCCTGGGAACGAGCGTGGCGTTTGCCTGGTCTGCTTACGCTACGTTTTTTCCTTATCCGAGCAAGGCGGTCTACTTCGACGCTGTGCTTCTGATCATTGGCTTTCTGCTGATGGGCAAGGCTCTGGAGGCACGGGCCAAGCTGCGCGCCCTGGCCGCCATTCACTCCCTGGCCCGCCTGCAACCGGTCACAGCGCGACGTGTTCTGGACGGCAAGCAAGAGGTGGTCCCGCTCGCCGAGATTCAACCCGGCGACTCCGTCCTGGTGCTGCCTGGCGAGCGCTTCCCGGTCGATTCAGTGGTCCTGGAAGGGCGAACGTCGGTCGATGAATCCATGCTGACCGGAGAACCGACCCCGCAGCCGCGCGAGCCTGGTGGCCGTGTGCTGGCCGGCTCACTCAACTACGACGGCGCAGTCACCTGCCGGGCGCAGTCTCTGGGCGAACAAACCGTCCTGGCTCAGATCACGCGCATGGTTGAGCAAGCACAGGGTTCGCGGGCGCCCATGGAGCGGCTTGCCGACCGGGCCAGCTCCATCTTCGTGCCCGTTGTCCTGGTGCTCGCAGCCATAACATTCGTCGTCTGGCTGGTCGCGGCTCACTCCATTGCCCAAGCCATGGCCAACACCGTCGCGGTGCTGGTAGTCGCCTGCCCGTGCGCGATGGGTCTGGCCGTGCCCGCCGCATTGACCGTCGCGGTAGGGCGCGGCGCGCAGCTCGGCATCCTGTTCAAAGGGGGCGAAGCGCTGGAGCGGCTTGCGCATCTGGACGCCCTGGTTCTCGACAAGACGGGAACCCTCACCGTCGGGCGACCGGAGCTGACGGGAGTCCACTCCGTCAGTTCCTGGTCGACAGAGGACCTGCTTCGCCTGGCGGCCGCGGCCGAGGAGCAAACCAACCATCCGCTGGCGCACTCGGTGGTCGACCGTGCCCGTACCCTCGGACTGACATGGCAACCGGCCCACGATTTGCAAATTTATCCCGGCCGCGGGCTTTCCGGGACCGTGGAAGGCCACGAATGCCTGTTGGGCAACGAGCTGCTCTTCAAGGAATTCTTCATTCCGTTTCCGGGCTCGGCAACCGCCGTGGCTCCCCCGGCAAGCGGCGTGACCCGCATGGGCTTGGCGCTGGACCAAGCGCCTGCCGGTTATTTCGACGCCTGCGACACACTCCGGCCCGATGCACCGCGCGCCATCGCAAAGCTGCGCGGCCTCCATTCCGGGAAAGCCCCCCTGCGCGTCCTCATGCTCACCGGCGATGCCGCGCAGGCCGCCGCTCCGATCGCCCAACAAGTCGGCATCCACGAAGTGGAAGCCGGCCTGGACCCCGCCGGCAAACTGGCGCGCATCCGCGCCTTGCAGCAAAGTGGCCTGCGGGTGGCCATGGTCGGCGATGGCATCAACGACGCGGCGGCGCTGGCCCAGGCGGACGCCGGCATCGCCATGGGCTCCGGCGCGGACCTCGCCCAGGAAGCCGGCGATGTGCTCTTATTACGGGCGCAACCCTCCGCGATCCCCGACGCCCTGAGCCTGGCGCAGGCCACACTAAGCATCATGCGCCAGAACCTGGCATGGGCCGCCGGCTATAACCTGCTCGGGATTCCTTTGGCTGCCGGACTGCTCTACCCCGCCTTCCACCTGCTTCTGACTCCGTGGCTGGCGGCTGCGGCCATGGCGCTCAGTTCGGTCTGTGTCCTCGGCAACAGCCTGCGCCTGCGCGGCTGGCGGCCCTCTTGAAAACCTTCAACCCTCCAGGCCGGCTCAACCGGTAAACTAGGCCAAGAGCCCTTTGTGCGCATCCTCACCCGCTACATCCTCGGAGAAATCCTCTCGCACACCGCCATCGGCTGCGCGCTCTTTACCTTCATTCTGCTCATGAAGGAGTTGCAAAACATCCTGGACATGGTGGTGCGCAACAGCTCCACGCTCAACAGCGTTCTGGAAGTCATCCTCTTCCTCCTCCCTAATTTCTTTCTGGTCACCATCCCCATGTCCGTCCTGGTGGGTGTGCTGCTGGGGCTGAGCCGTCTGGCAGCCGACAGCGAGATCATTGCCATGCGCGCCTCCGGCCTGGGCGTCGGCTACTTCGTCCGCGTGGCTTCAATCGTCGCTGTGGGTGGAACACTCTTTGGGTTGTTC
>Ga0302320_10013257_pt1 | contig 17241 bp, 14 predicted proteins | sample Bog_T0_3_FD_202130 | JGI IMG/M metagenome (GOLD analysis project Ga0302320, IMG submission 202130) | Peat permafrost microbial communities from Stordalen Mire near Abisko, Sweden - Bog_T0_3 | ecosystem: Environmental > Terrestrial > Soil > Wetlands > Peat | place: Sweden: Abisko, Stordalen Mire...
TCACCCAGCTGGCCGACGCCTATGGCCGCTATTCGGTGGCGACCTATGCCGACTCGTTCAACAAATGGGGTGGCGAGCGCTTCGAGGTCGAGCCGGCGCAGCCCAGCGGCACCGACATGATGATGGTGCCGAGCTGGATCATCGGCGGCGACGGCGGTCGAACCGGCATCGACTATCTGATGCACCAGGACAATGGCGCCTGGCGCATCGTCGACGTGCTGTTCGGCGGTACCGTCAGTCAGGTGGCGGTGCGCCGGTCCGAATTCGTGCCCATATTCCGCCGCACCGGTGTGACCGGGCTGATCGAGGCGCTCGACAAAAAGTCGCAGACCCTGGAGAAAAGAGGCGGGTAATTCGACCCTTGCGTTTTATGGTAAGTTTGACTAGCTGCTACGGCAGATGGTTTGTCGCGGAAGGCTTATTGATATGAAAAAGACCCTGTTGCTGAACCCGCCCTCCTATGACGGGTTCGACGGCGGCGCCGGTTCGCGCTATCAGGCCAAGCGCGAGATCCGATCTTTCTGGTATCCGACCTGGCTGGCGCAGGTGGCGGCGCTGCTGCCGGACAGCAAGCTGATCGACGCGCCGGCGCGTGGTCTCAGCCTCGACGCGGTGGTGGCGTACGCCGACAAGTTTGAGCTGCTGATCCTTTATGTCAGCGCGCCCACCTTCCAGTCGGACATTGCCGTGGCGGAGCGTTTCAAGGCGGAAAATCCGGCCCTGATGATCGGTCTGGTCGGCGCCCATGTCGCAACCTTGCCTGAAGCTTCGCTGCGGGCGTCGGACAAGATCGATTTCGTCGCCCGCCATGAATTCGACTACACCATCCTGGAGATCGCCCAAGGCAAAGAGCTGGCGGCGATCGACGGCATCACCTGGCGCAATGGCGATGCGCTGGTCAGCAACAAGGACCGCGCCCTGATCCATGACATGGACGGCTTGCCGATGGTGGCGCCGGTCTATCATCGCGATCTGGTGGTCGAGGACTATTTCATCGGCTATCTGAAATATCCCTATATGTCGTTCTATACCGGTCGCGGCTGCCGCTCCAAATGCAGTTTCTGCCTATGGCCGCAAACCATCGGCGGTCATGTCTACCGAACCCGAAGCCCGGCCATGGTGGTCGAAGAAGTGGCACTGATGCAGGAGCGCTTCCCGCAAGTGCAGGAATTCTTCTTCGACGACGATACCTTTACCGACGATCACGCCCGTGCCGAGGAGATTGCCCGCGGCCTGGGCAAGCTGGGCGTCACCTGGTCCTGCAACGCCAAGCCCAATGTACCCTTCGAGACGCTCAAGATTCTCAAGGAAAACGGCTTGCGGCTGCTGCTGGTCGGCTTCGAATCCGGGGTGCAGGAAATTCTCAACAACATCAAGAAGGGCACCAGGATCGACATCGTCAAGCGCTTTGCCCGCGATTGCCGTCAACTCGGCATCGTCATCCATGGAACTTTCATCATGGGTCTGCCCGGCGAAACCACCGAGACCATCGAGCAGACCATTCGGTTTGCCAAGGAAATCAATCCGCACACCATCCAGGTGTCCTTGGCCGCTCCCTATCCCGGCACCTTGCTGTACAACCAGGCGATCGCCAATGGCTGGTTCAGGGATGGCGGGCTGGTGCGCGACGACGGCCTGCAGATCGCTGCCCTCAATTACCCGCATTTGTCGTCCGAACAGATTTCCGAAGCGCTCGCCAGATTCTACAAGGCCTTCTATTTCCGCCCGAAAAAGATCGCCGAGATCACCTTCGAGATGCTGAAAAGCTGGGAGATGACCAAGCGGCGGCTGCGCGAGGGCGTGGAATTCTTCCACTTCCTCAATCACCGCCTCGACCCCGCCTGATTTCGTGGATTTCGGTGACAGTGCATTTAATAGACGTTTTCCTTGAACGTGCCGCTGACAATTTGTGCACTGTCACCGTAATGCTGTCACCGTAATGCCAACGGTACGGCGAGCGCGGCACTAGTTTCCCATGTGATAGAAAAACTCCTCGCGGACGATCTTGCCGTTGCGGATTGTGTAGAGGGCCGTTTCCTCCATTTGGAATCGTTGGCCTGTGGCCTTCGGCGTGACATCCAGCTTGAAGCCGAGGATGAAACGGTCGTCATGCGGCCAAGGACCCATGACTGTCACCTGGTGAATTTCGTGATTCGCATACCACCATTCACCTTTGCCGCGGATGGCGGCCAAGCCCTTACTTTCGCGGTCTTGGCCAGGTGGTGCGCCGGCTTCGACGCTGACCGCATCCTCCGCATAGAGCAGGCGTTGGGCTTCTTCCTCCTTACCTTCGCGGCAAAGCGCCACGAGTCTGTTGGCGATGTCCATCGTCGTCATCATTGTTTTCCTTATGTCGATTTGATCAGGCTGCAACATGATAGCCTGTTGGGAAATAGGGTCAAATTGTGCTTTGGGCCGGATCAAAGACTGCCGAAGCTGGTGAGCGTCACCGCTTGGGCCTTGCGCATGACTTGCGGGTCGATCAAGGCGCGATACTCGTCGACGCAGCGATAGGTAGGCGGCATCGGATCATCGGGCCAACCCCGCGTCGCCGGATGGCAATAGATCTCGCTGATGCCGTCCGGCAGATGGGTGATGAAATCGGCGAAGTGGTAGGCGTCCATCGCTCCCGAATCGGCGAAGCCGAACAGCCGATCATTGGTTTTGAGGCCGGCCCGCTGCGCCGCCCGGCGCATGGCGCGCGTCGCTCGCCAATGCAACAGCCCGGTCGCCAGCCGATGAGCGGGGCGGTCGCGGCGCGCCCGCAAAGACGTGAAAGGCGGTTCGTAGGGAATGCGTATCGCTTTGGCGCCAAACGTCACCGCCAAATCGAGCAGGATGGCGAACACGGTGGGGTGCAGATGGTAGTGATGGTGCGAATCGACATGGTCGAAAAACAGGCCGGTGGCGCGGTAGAGTTCGAACTGCGCGCGCAATTCTGCGGCGATCTGCGCCTGCAGCTTTTTCTCGAAATAGATACGTGCGCCGAGACGCACCAGTTGTTTGGTAAAGCGGCCATCGGGCCCCACCAGATCGGGGATTTCCGAGGGCGGCAGGGCCGGCCGGCCGTCGACCAGGGTGGCGTGCAGCCCGACTGCCAGATCGGGCAGTGCGCGCGCGCGCTGCACCGCGTCCAGCGCGGCGTCGCCGGCAACCATCAGGCTGGCCGCCGTCAGAACGCCGCGCCGATGGCCATCCTCGACTGCCTCATTGATCGGCAAGCAGCGGCCGAAATCGTCGGCTGTGACGATCAGCCGCTTCATCGCTTGATTTTTGGCAGTATGCTGAACCACGCCGGCAATAGCAGGAAAGTGGTGGCGACCGACAGACCGAGCGACAGAAACAACAGCAAGCCCATCGACGCGGTGCCGAGATGCGGCGAGGCGGCGAGGCTGCCGAAAGCGCAGCCGGTGGTAAGTGCGCTATAGAGCACGGCGCGGGTGGTGGGCGATTGCAACGGCGTGGTGACGCCTTTGCGCCAATTGATGACGAAATAGATGTTGAAGGCGACACCGACGCCGAGCAGCAGGGGCAGGGCGATGATATTGGCGTAATTGATCGCAAGCCCGGTGACGACACACGCGATCACCGTCAACAGGGCTCCCACTACCAGCGGCAGCAGCACCAAAAGCGCATCCCGAACCCTGCGCAGCAACAGCCACAACATCACGAAAATCGCCGCCAGAGCCGCCAGGCCGGCCTGCAGGAAGGCGCGGATCACGACCTTGCCGGACTGTTCGATGCTCATCGGCGGGCCCGCAGCGGCGCCGCCATCGAGCGCGACCACTGCCGCCAGGAACGCGCGGCGATCGGTGGCACGCTCCATGTCGCCCTTCGGGAAAACCTCGAGTCGCAAGCGTCCGTCGGCCGCCCGCCAGTCGGCCACCAGCGAAGGCTGCAGATTTTCCGACGTGAAAGGCTGGAGGGCAAGCATGCGGCGCAACTGCGACAGCAGGTCGGGCAATGTGTCAACCACCGCCTGCTGCAAGGCCAGGATGGCGTGATCGTCCATCGCCGCGACCTGGCGCATATGCTCGGCAACACCGCCGGCGCCCAGCCGATCGGCGGTTTGGCGCAGCGACTGGCGCAGCGTTTCGGCCGAGGGTGGCGCCATTACGTGCTGCGGCGTGAGGGTGGTGCCGAGGACGGAATTCAAATCGGCAATGATCGCCATCTTTTCGGTCTGATGATCGGGCACGAAATCGGCCAGGCTGAGACAGCGCAGAATCTCCGGGTGATCTCCGCAACGGGCGCGGGCCGCCGTGATGGTGGCCGGATCCATCAACAAATCCACCGAGAACACGCCATTGTCGGGGTTCAGAGCCAATTCGTTGAAGGTCGCCACCGCTTCGGTCTTCTTGCTTTGCAAATGCAGCGGGTTGAAGTCGAGCGGCAAGGAGGGCGTCAACCCCAGCCCGACCAGCGCGCCCAAGCCAGCGAGCGCCACCACCAGCCTGCCATGGCGGACCAGCCAGAGATCGCCCGCCGCCCAAGGCAGTGCCATCGACTGCGTCAGTTTTTTCGGCGGCAGCAGCGCCAGCAGCGCCGGCAGCAAGGTGAAGTCGACGAATAACGCGATCACCATGCCGCCGCCGGCGATCAGACCCAGTTGCGACACGCCGGTATAGTCGGTGGGCACGAAGGACAGGAAGCCGACCGCAGTGGCGATGGCGGCCAAGCTTAAGGGCGCCGCCGATTCGCCGGCCGCTTGCCGCATCGCCTGATATGAATCGGGCTCGCGCTCCTGCTCGTCGCGGAATCGCACGACGAACTGAATGGCAAAATCCACCGCAATGCCGACGAACATGACGCCAAAGGCGATCGAGATCGGGTTCAGGCTGCCGACCGCGACCACCCCGAAAAACAACGTCAGCGCCAGACCGGCCACCAGGGACAGCATGATGCTGACCACAATTCGCAGCGACTTGACCGCCAGATAGATCAGCCCCACCACCGCCAGCAGCATCAGCGGCCCATTGATGGCGGTCCCTTCGGTAACGGTGGCAAAATTGGCATCAGCCAGCGCCACCGAACCGGTCAAGCGGACCTTGAAGCCGTTCTGGACAGTGAGGCCGAGCTTCTCGGCGGCCTGCCGGATGGCGGCGCTGGGACCGTGGCCGGCGACCAGCTCTTCGAAGGCCAGGACCGGTTGCGTCAACAGGACCCGCTGCGCCACGTCATGTTCGGCCATGGCCCCGAACAAAGCCGGCCAAGCCGCCGCCTTCGGCGCTTTGCCCGCCGCGATCGCCGCCGCCGGGAGGTCGAGCTGCTCGAGCAGGGGACGCAAAGTCTCCTGACCGGTCTGACCGCGCGATACGCCCTGTTCGGCCAAATCGACGGCTGCGAGAAAGCCGCGCAGGCTGGGATCCTGAGCCAGGGTGCCGATCAGCGGCTGCGCCGCGACCAGCCGGTCGGACAGGGCCGTGAGGTCGTCCTCGGACAGGAACAGCAGACCCCGGCTTCGGAACAAAAGTTCTTCCGGCGGACGGCGCACCGAACGAAACAGGTCTTGGCGCGGCTCCAAGCTGGCTTGCAGCCGATCGACGGCGTCTTCGGCTTTGGCCGAGCTGTCGGCGTCGATCACCACTACCAGAGTGCCGGCGTTTTGCGGAAACGCCTTGTCCAACGCCTGCTCAGCCAGGCGATAGGGCAGATTGGGAGAGATCATATGCGCCTGGTCGGTATCCAGCGTCAGGTGCGATACGGCATAATAGCCTAGCGCGCCGCTGATCAGCAGATAGGCGAGCGCTACCGCGGCGCCGTGCCGCCAACACCAGTCGACGATAAAAGTGATGGGTTGTTTCAGCACGTCAATCGGAGGCGGAGAGCGAGGTTGCCATCATCACCGATGCCGGGCAGGGTGCAAGGGCAACTCATGGTTTGGAGGCCTTGCCGGACCAGGCAAGCATCTCGACGGCTTGCCACGCCAGCAGAATCGGCAGCCCGAGCGCGAGGTCGCGGGCACGCCGCAGCAGCGAGACGCTGAGCGAGATCTCCGGCGCCGCGCCGAACAGGCTCCCCAGACCGACATAGCCGGCTTCCTGCACGCCGGCATAGCCGGGCACTACCACCGCCGCCGCCAGCATCGCATGCAGCAGGGCCTCGATGGCGAGCGCGCTGGTGATGTCGATCGGATGGCCGAGCAGGCGGAAGGCGATCCAATTGCCGGCACCCTTGGCGCCCCAGCCGAGCAGATGCAGCAAGGTGCCGATGGCGAAGCGGCCGGTATGGGAATACATGTCGGCCAGATCGGAATCGGCGCCGTGTTGTCCGCCGACGGCGAACCATCGGCCGAGCAGACCTCGTCCCAGCCGAATGAACAAAGGCGCGGTGAAACGCTGCAGGCGCATCATGATCAGTCCGGCGAGCAGGGCCATGGCGACGCCGATACTGATCGGCAGCGCCATCGGCATGTCGTTGCCGTGGCCCATCAAGATCACCAGTCCGAAGATAAGGAACAGTATTTCGGCAACGAATTCGGCGGTCAGATCCACCACCGTGGAGATGCTGGCCAAGGGCGAGGGGACGCCGCACAACACCACGGCGCGAGCACCCATCACGAATCCGCCGACCTGGGAAAAGGGCAGGCAGCTGGCGGCGGCGTCGCGCACCATGCGGCCCCAAACGAACACCACAACGCGGCGATCCGGCGGCACGACGGCCCACCAGGCGATCCCCAACAGCACGAACACCGCCGCTTGCCAGGCGATGTAGCCGCTGAATCCCTGGCCGCCCACCGACAGAATGGCGGCGAAGATGCGGTCCCAGCCGAACCAGCCGACCAGCAACGATCCCAGCGTGATGCCGAGGATGGCAAGCGCGATCGAGACCCGTTTGAGACGGTTCATGGTCGACCGCATGGGGACCGGTCACCCGGCATCGCCGCGCCTCAGTTTTTGCGACTCCGCGACCGGCGCGGTGGCGGCCCCGTCGGCGGCCATCCTGTGACCGCGCCAAGTTACCTGATTGACCCAGAAACAGGCGACGATCTCGCACACCGAAAGAATGTCGCGCACAGGAAACAGCCAAATCGGGGTGGCAATGGCGGGACGACCGACGCGCGGCCGCAGTGCCCTGTCGATGCCGCGCGCGCAGGCCAGCCGGATCGCCCAGCAGGCAAAAAACAGCAGCAAAGCCGGCATCGCGGCCCCGGAGACGATGACCGCCAAGCCCGACCAGAACAGGGGATATTGCAGGGTCGATGCCAGCAGGGAGGCCGGAGCCAGTTCGCGGATGGTGCGGGTCCAGCGAATCTCATGTTGCCACAGTGCGGCGAGACTGGGTTCCGGTACTGTCGCCGCCGGCACGACATCGGCCAGCGCCACCGACAGCCCCAGATCGCGCACCCGCTGGCCGAGCAGATTGTCCTCGGCCAATACCTGACTGAGCGGCGCAAACCCGCCGGTGCGTTCCAGGATCTGTCGCCGCAACATCGTCGTGCTGCCCAGGCAGTCCTGCCGTCCCATCCATCGCGACAGCAGCACGCCAGGCAGAAACCCATGGTTGATCTGCGTGGCGCCGAGCGCCGCCGGCCAAGCGCCGGGGCCGGGCGGCACGCCAATGTAAAGCGCGGTCACCAAACCGATGCCGGGCATTTCCAGTTGCGCCACCAATCGGTCGAGATAGTTGGGCGGCAAATGCAGGTCGCTGTCGCAGATCACCAGAATCGTGTGGCGCGCCGCGGGCATCATATTGATCAGATTGCTGATTTTTCGGTTTGGACCGTGCAGTTTGGAATCGATCACCAGGTCCACGTCAATATCCGGAAAGCGGCGCCGCAGCCGGTCGACGATCGGCAGCACCGGGTCGCCCGCATCCTGAACGCCGAACAGGATCTGGAAATGCGGGTAGGCCTGGGTGAAGCAGGACTGCAAGGCTTCTTCCAGCAGGGGTTCGTCGCCACAAAGCGGCCGCAGCACGGTGACCGGCGGCGAACGACCGGCTGGTGGCGACGGTGTCGCCGCGTCACCCTGGGCGAAGCGCCGAACCGCCAACCAACCGAGACAGCATTGCAGGGCTCCGACCATCGCCAATAGCAGGGTGGCATAAGCGACAATGGGTGCGAGCCAGGTCACGGCTCGGGCGCGCCGAGCTGGAAAATATATCGGGTCATTTCAATGAATAAAATGCCAGTTCCATGTGCCATCGGTTATCCGTGCCATGATCGGCGGCACCATAATTGAAGCGTCCGACAATGAAAAGGGTTCTGCGCTCCTCGGTTTCCCTGTGGCTCGATGCCAGACCCTGTGCCATCCTCGATTGATCTGGGCCAAGGAAGAGAGAAATGAAATCAAACAAGATTACCGCTCGGATCCTGATCGCCCTGATGCTCGGCGTCGCGGTGGGCGCCACCTGCCATCATCTGCTGCCGGAAGGCAGCATCGCGCCGGTGGCAGGCTATTTCGCGCTGTTGACCGACATCTTTCTGCATCTGATCAAAATGATCATCGCTCCACTGGTGTTCGCCACCGTGGTTTCCGGAATCGCCAATAGCGGCGACACGCGCACGGTGGGCCGCATCGGCATAAGGGCTTTGGGCTGGTTCCTCACGGCCTCCCTGATCTCGCTTACCATCGGTCTGGTGATGGCGACCTTGCTGCAGCCCGGCCACGGCATGGAGATGGCGTTGCCGCCCGTCGACGCAAATTCCGGTATTGCTACCCATGCCCTCAATATCAAGGATTTTCTCGGACAGGTTTTTCCGTCCAGTGTGATCCAGGCGATGGCGAGCAACAATATCCTGCAGATTTTGGTGTTCGCTGTGTTTTTCGGCTTCGCCCTGGCGTCGTTGGGCGATGCGACGGCCAAGACCGCCATTCGCCTGCTGCATGAAATGGTGCCGGTGATGCTGCGGGTGACGACCTATGTGATGGGGTTCGCCCCGTTCGGCGTGTTCGGCGCGGTTGCCTCGGCGGTGACATTGCAGGGTCTCGAAGTGCTGGCCGCCTATGGCCGCTATCTGGGCGGATTCTATCTGGCGCTGATGGTGCTATGGGTGATTCTGGTCCTGGTCGGCGGCCTCTTTCTCAAAGGGTCGGTGCTTCGCCTGGTGCGGCTGATCCGCGAGCCGATGCTGCTTGCCTTCTCGACCGCTACCAGCGAGGCGGCCTATCCCGGCGCCATCATGCAGCTGGAGAAATTCGGCGTGCGCGAACGCATTGCCGGACTGGTGCTACCGCTCGGCTATTCCTTCAATCTCGACGGCTCGATGATCAACATGACCTTCGCTTCACTGTTCATCGCCCAGATCTATGGCGTTCATCTCAGCCTCACCCAGGAGATAACCTTGCTGCTGGTCCTGATGGTGTCGAGCAAGGGAATCGCCGGGGTGCCGCGCGCTTCGCTGGTGGTGGTGGCGGCGGTGCTGCCGATGTTCAACCTGCCCGATGCCGGTCTGCTGCTGATCCTGGGCGTCGATCACTTTCTCGACATGGGGCGTTCGGCCACCAATGTACTCGGCAATTGCATCGCCACCGCGGTGATCGCCAAATGGGAGGGCGATCTCGGTGCCGAGCAGGTCGAGGAAATCGGCGTGGTGGCTTAGGGTATGTCGCTGGTGGCGGTTTGGTTGCAGGTCGCCTGGCGGCGAGCGAGGGCCTGCCCTCGCGCTCCCATTCCGCTTCTCCTTTTGTTGAATGAATTCAACAAAAGGAGAAGCGGCCTGAAAAAAGGCTTCATCGCTACGGTCATGCTCTTGTATGGCGCCCTTGAGGCGTCGCAGGTATCCTGCGACGCCTCAAGGGCGCAACGGGTGTGCGGGGGCAGGCCCTCGCTCGCCGACCGGCGACCTTTATAAGAAACCGCAACCTACGTCGCACCAAAGCCTCCGCGGCAAGCTGGCCCTGATGCTTTCCCCTTGCTAATATCGGGCTTCTCGCCCCGCTGATGCCAACGGGAGTCCAGCCGACTTGAAAATTCTCCTTTTACTCCTGATCGTCCTTGCCACGATCGGCGCCCGCGCCGCCCCCGACAGCGCGGGCGCCAATCTGCCGCCTGTTCGCGCCATTACCGCCTTCGTGCGGTTGGATCCTGCTTCCTATCAAGGCCAGATCAGCGAAGCGCTCGAGGTTTTGCGGCAGGCAAAGGCCGAGTTCGCCCTGCGGGGCTATCAGGTTGAGACACTGCGAATCGTGACGCAGCCGCTTGCCGAACTGTCGCGCGGCCTGTCGGAGGATCGGGCCTATTCGCTTCTGCAGGAGATCGACAGAATGTCGGCCCGCGAGGATTTCTTGCCCGATATAGGGCCAGCCATGCTGACCGACGCCGACGATCCAGCCCCCATGCATCTGCTGGCACGCGCGCTGTCGACCCTTCCCCGCATTAACGCCAGCGTCATCATCGCGGCCGATGACGGCATTCATTGGCAGACCATCCGCGAAGCGGCCAAACTGCTGCAGCAGGTCACCGAGCACAGCCCGAACAGCCAGGGCAGTTTCAATTTTACCGCGACCGCGATGCTGGCGCCCTACGGTCCTTTCTACCCTGGGGCCTATCACACCGGAGCGGGCAAGCAGTTCTCGCTGGGCTTCGAAGGCGCCAATGTCGTTCAACAGGTGTTCGCCGCCAGCCAGGGCAATTTCGATCTTTCGGTGCGCGAATTGACCAGGCACCTGCAAACCCATGTGGATGTTGGCGAGGCGGTTGGCCTGGCCGTCGCCAAACTCACCCACTGGCAATTCATGGGTGTCGATCCGACGCCGGCACCGCTCGGCGACGCCTCGATCGGTGATGCGATCGAACGCTACACCGGGGGAAAATTCGGCGACAGCGGCACCATGACGGCCGCCTTGGCGATCACTTCGGCGGTCAAGGCGGTCAAAGGCAAGACGGTCGGCTATTCGGGTCTGATGCTGCCGGTGATGGAAGACAAGCGCCTGGCCGAGCGGTGGGCAGACAACAGCTACGACATCGATTCGCTGCTCGCTTATTCCGCTGTATGCGGCACCGGTCTCGATACGGTCCCGCTGCCGGGCGACGTCAGCGAAGATCGGCTGGTGCACATCCTGGGCGATGTCGCGGCGCTGGCCTGGAAATGGCACAAGCCTCTGTCGGCCCGACTCCTGCCGATCAAGGGTAAGAAACCGGGCGACAGGTCGGAATTCGCCAGCCCCTATCTCTTCAATACCACGCTGCACGCCGAGCGATGACGGTGTGGCGCCGCGGAGTGGCAGACTGAGCGTCAGTAGCTGTAAAACATCCGCTGGATTTCCTTGGTGTCGGTGGTCTTGGTCAGCGCCAGCATCAGCAGGATGCGGGCCTTTTGCGGACTCAGCGTGTCGGACACCACGAAGTCGTATTTGTCGTCGTCGACTTCGCCGTCACGCGCGACGATGCCGTTGCCGGTGCGGCTGGCGCGTACGACGATGACACCCTTTTTGCGGGCGTCCGCCAGCGCCGTCTTGGCGATCGCGCTGAGGCTGCCGTCGCCGGTGCCGGCATGGACCAGACCCCTGTCGCCGGCGGCGACGAAGGCGTCGGCCGCGATCCGGTTGGCGTTGGCATATCCATAAAGGATATCCACGCTCGGCAGGCTGTCGAGGTGACTCACGTCGAATTCGCTGGCGGCGGTGTGGCGCCGCGTGCTCTGGCGGTAGAAATGTGGTCGGTTGTCCTGCATGTAGCCCAGAAATCCGAGTTCCGGCGTGCGGAATGTGTCGGTGGTGGCGGTATTGGCCTTGGTCACATCGCGCGCGGCATTGATCTGGTCATTAAGACAGACCAGCACCCCTTTGCCGACAGACTCCCGGCTGCCGGCCAGAATCACCGCGTTATAGAGATTGATCGGTCCGTCGGCGCTGATCGCCGTCGCGGGTCGCATCGAGCCCACCAGCACCACCGGCTTGTCGCTCTTGACCACCAGATCGAGGAAATAGGCGGTCTCTTCCAACGTGTCGGTGCCATGGGTTATCACCACGCCGTCGATGCCGGGATCGGCCAAAAGCTGATTGACCCGCTTGGCCAGTTTCAGCCAGGCCTCGTTGTTCATATTCTCGCTGGAAATCTGCATGATCTGTTCGCCGCTCACTGTGGCGATCTTCTTCAATTCCGGTACCGCGTCGATCAGCGCCTCGACGCCGAGTTTGGCGGCCTGATAGCCGACCGTGACGGTGCTGTCCGCGCCGGTACCGGCGATGGTGCCGCCGGTGGCCAGGATCACCACATGGGGCAGCGGAGACTGTGCCGATACCGGCGTAACGCAGGACAGAATCCCCGACAGCAGAATGGCGAAGCGGAGGGCGGGGATAGGTCGGCCGGCGAAGGGAGGCATCACGATGTCCTTATCGGTTGGCGAAAGGGCGACAGAGTCGCCATACCACCATCCCGCGCGAAAGCCTGTCAATGCGGCCTGTGCGGTTCGTCAGTCGAAATGCGGCGGCCAGGGACTCTCGGCGCTCATCAGCCGCAGCAGGGTCGGCTGCCGTTCCACCGGCTCGATAAAGGGATCGAGGGTTTCGGCAACGCGCGGAAACAGAATCGGCGGGTTGCTCCAGGCCGGAGCGGTGGACCGGGCGTGGATGGTGAACGGAGTCGACGGCGCGTCGAACAGTTTACCGATCAGATCAGGGGCTTGTTCAATGTCCGAGGCTGGACGATGCACTGCGCGCAGCCAAAGCGTAACGCGGCCGCCGGCGCGACGTTGGCACAATTCGATCATGGCTGGTTGCAGTCTGTCGATAAAAGACTGCTCGACCATTTTTTCATCGCCGAGCGCGCAGGGCCTGATGGTCATGCAGCCGATCGAACCGTCGACCAGCGCGCCGACGACGTCGTTGGCGCGTGCCCCCCGCAGCATCATCGACTGGATCATCGAACTCGGCAGGCTGGACGTCGAGATCGACAGCAAGGACATGCCGGCTCCGGCCCCTGAGAGATAGCGGATCATCCGATTGATGTCGCTGGCAAGGGGTTGTAATGGCTGCATGACGGATCTCCAATCTGTTGTCTGATACGGCTGTCGACGCGCTTCCAGGCAAACTCTATTGCGCAGCACCGCATTTTCCGCTTGCAAGCCGGACCGCGTCTCCTTATGTAATCAGTACCAAATTAGTACGGATTAAAAAAATGCGGCTGGCGCGGATGACGGACTATGCGGTGGTGGTGCTGTGCCAGATGGCGCGTGCCCCCGAACAGACGGTGTTTACCGCGCCGGCGCTGGCCGAGGCGACTGGTCTGCCGCTTCCCAGCGTCAGCAAACTGCTGAAGCGGCTGGCGCAGAAGCAGGTGCTGGTTGCGCATCGTGGCGCCACCGGCGGCTATGGTTTGGCGCGGCCGGCGGCGGAGGTTACCGCCCGTGAAATCATCGTTGCGCTGGAAGGACCGCTGGTGCTGGCCGCTTGCGTCGAGGATGGCGAGGAAACCTGTGGGTTCGAACAGTCTTGTCCGATCCGCGGCCATTGGGACCCGGTCAATCGCGCCATTCACGACGCGCTCGGCGATGTGTCGCTGTGGGACATGGCGCAGCCGCGTCCGGTAAGGCTGCCGGCCTGGGCCGTGCTCCCGGTCGCCGACGGCAGGCCCAGCACGGGGGTAAGCGGCCATGAGCACTGATCTCGATCAGGTCCGCGCGCTGGCGGACCGCAAATATGAATATGGCTTCGTCACCGACATCGAATCCGAGTTTGCTCCCAAGGGACTGAACGAAGACATCGTCCGCTTCATCTCGGCCAAGAAGAATGAGCCGGAATGGTTGCTGGAGTGGCGCCTGCGCGCTTATCGCGCCTGGCTGACGCAAGCCGATCCGCAAGAATGGGCCAAAGTTCATTACCCGCCGATCGACTATCAGGACGCCTATTATTATGCCGCCCCGAAACAGAAGGACGGTCCCAAAAGCTTGGCCGACGTCGACCCCAAATTATTGGAAACCTATGAGAAATTAGGGGTGCCGCTGTTCGAGCGGGCCCGTCTCGCCGGGGTCGCCGTCGACGCGGTGTTCGACAGCGTCTCGGTCGCCACCACCTATAAGGGCAAGCTCGAGGAAATGGGCATCATCTTCACCTCGATGTCCGAGGCGGTGCAGAAACATCCTGATCTGGTGCGCCAGTATCTCGGCTCGGTGGTGCCTTATGCCGACAATTATTTCGCCACGCTGAACAGCGCCGTCTTCACCGACGGCAGCTTCGTCTATATCCCGCCGGGTGTGCGCTGCCCGATGGAACTTTCGACCTATTTCCGCATCAACGAGGCCAAGACCGGACAGTTCGAACGCACTTTGATCATCGCCGACAAGGGTTCCTATGTCAGCTATCTGGAAGGCTGCACCGCGCCGATGCGCGACGAGAACCAATTGCATGCGGCGGTGGTCGAACTGGTGGCGCTGGACAATGCCGAAATCAAATATTCGACGGTGCAAAACTGGTATCCGGGCGACGAAAACGGCAAGGGCGGCATCTACAATTTCGTGACCAAACGCGGCGCCTGCCGCGGCAAGGCGTCGCGCATCTCCTGGACCCAGGTCGAGACCGGATCGGCCATCACCTGGAAATATCCCAGCTGCATCTTGCAGGGCGAGGACAGCGTCGGCGAGTTCTTCTCGGTGGCGATTACCAACAACTACCAGCAGGCCGATACCGGCACCAAGATGATCCATATTGGCAAGAACAGCCGGTCGCGCATCGTCTCCAAGGGCATTTCGGCCGGTCATGCCAACAACACCTATCGTGGTCTGGTGCGATTCAATCCCAAGGCTGCCAACGCCCGCAATCACACGCAATGCGACTCGCTGCTGATTGGCGACCGCTGTGGCGCCCATACCAGCCCCTATATCGAATCCCGCAACGCCAGCGCCGAAGTCGAACATGAAGCGACCACCAGCCGGATCAGCGAGGATCAGCTGTTTTACGCCATGCAGCGCGGTCTGTCGCAAGAAGAAGCGGTCGCCCTGATCGTCAATGGATTCTGCCGCGAGGTGCTGCAGAACCTGCCGATGGAATTCGCCGTCGAGGCGCAAAAACTTTTGGCGATCAGCCTGGAAGGAAGCGTCGGGTGATGTCCGGCATGTTGTTGGAAATAGAGGGGCTGCATGCCGAAATCGACGGCAAGGAGATTCTCAAGGGCATTGATCTGCGCCTGCCGCAGGGCGAAGTGCATGCCGTCATGGGACCGAACGGGTCGGGCAAAAGCACCCTGGCCTACGTGCTGTCCGGTCGCGACGGTTATGTCGTCACCGCCGGCCGCGTGCTGTATCAGGGTCGCGACCTGTTGGCGCTGAAGACCGAGCAGCGCGCTTGCGAAGGCGTATTTCTGGCCTTTCAATATCCGGTCGAAATTCCCGGCGTCACCGGTGTCACCTTCCTCAAGACCGCCGTCAATGCGGTGCGCCGCTATCACGGCAAAGGTGAACTCGACGCCATGCAGTTCATGAAACTGGCGCGCGCCAAGGCCAAGGAACTCGGCGTTCCCGAGGAAATGCTCAAGCGCGCCGTCAATACCGGATTCTCAGGTGGCGAGAAAAAGCGTTATGACGCCCTGCAGGCGGCGCTGCTGGATCCCCGTCTGATGATCCTCGACGAAACCGACTCCGGCCTTGACGTCGATGCGCTCCGCATGGTGGCCGAAGGGGTCGAGCGCATGCGCGGTCCGCAGCGTTCGATGCTGGTGATCACCCATTATCAGCGGATCCTCGATTATATCCGGCCGGACCGCGTCCATGTGCTGGTGGATGGCCGCATCGTCGATTCCGGCGACCGGCGCCTGGCGCTCGAACTGGAAAAAAGCGGCTACGCCTCCTATCAGGGCAAGGCGGCATGAGCAGCGGTACGGCATGGGACCAATCGCTGCGGCAAGAGGCCCGCAGCCGGTTCGATCGTCTTGGCCTGCCCAGCCGCAAGAACGAGGCCTGGCACTATACCGACCTGTCGCAGCTCGATCTGGCGGCCTATGGTTTGGCCGAACCGATGCCGGCTGTCATCGCCGATCCCGTTGCCCTTCATCTCAGGAACGGTTTCCTGTGCGGCGTACCGCCCCTGCCCGACGGCGTAACCCTCGAACGGTTGGAAGCCAGCGCTGCCGGTCAGGCCTTGGTTGGCCGCCTGTTACCGGTCGACGACCGTCCTGTGATCGCGCTCAATGCCGGCCTGTTCACCGATGCCATGGTGCTGCGGGTGGCGGCCGGTGCGCGCGTCCGGGCGCCGGTGAATATCCTTTGGGAGTCGCTGGCGGATGAAGGTGCCGTGCAGTTCCATCAGCGACTGCTGGTGCTGCTGGAGCAAGACGCCCATCTTACCTTGGTCGAGACGCAGCGCGGCCAGGGACCCAGCTTCAGCACCCGTGTCGCGGAATTTCAGCTGGCGCCGGCGGCCGTCCTCCAGCATGTGCTGGTGCAGGACGATTCTTTGGACGCCGTCCATCTCGGCAGCAGCGCCGTCGTGCTGGCCGAAAATTCCGCCTATCACGGCACGCTGCTGCAACTGGGCGGCCGGCTGGCACGCCACGAATTGCATGCCCTGCTCGACGGCAGCGGCGCCCTGCTCAGTCAAAGGGGCGCCACCGTCGCGCTCGGCCGCCAGCACCTCGACAATACCACCCGGCTGGTGCATCGCGCGCCTTCCTGCCAGTCCCGGCAATTGTTCAAGACCGTGCTGGGCGACCACGGCCATGGCGTGTTCCAGGGCAGTGTGCTGGTGGAACGCAGCGCCCAGAAAACCAATGCGCATCAGCTCAGCCGTGCCCTCATGCTGTCGGATCGCGCGGCGATGGACAATAAGCCGGAGCTGGAAATCTATGCCGACGACGTCAAATGCGGCCACGGCGCCACCATCGGCGATATCGATCGGCAGCAATTGTTCTATCTGCAGGCGCGCGGTATCGATGCGCCGCGGGCCCGCCAGCTACTGATCGAAGCCTTCCTGGCTGAAGTGCTCGACCCCGTTACCGACCCGTCTCTGCGCCGGCATCTGACGGCACTCATCAGCGCCCGGGTCTCCGGTCTGGGCGCCGAGGCAGCGGCATGAGCGTCGATCACGCCCTGCACCGGCTCTATCCGATCGAGCAGATCAGGTCGGACTTCCCGATTCTGGCGCGGCCGGTGCGCGGCAAGAAGCTGGTCTATCTCGACAGCACCGCCTCGGCGATGAAGCCGCGCGCGGTGATCGATGCCGAGTCCCAGGTTTATGCCGAGGAATATGCCAATATTCACCGCGGCCTCTATTATCTGAGCGAACGCGCCACCGCGCGCTATGAGGAATCGCGCCGCACCGTGCAGCGATTCGTCGGCGCGGCGCATGCGCATGAGATCATTTTCAC
>Ga0302320_10013259_pt1 | contig 17240 bp, 13 predicted proteins | sample Bog_T0_3_FD_202130 | JGI IMG/M metagenome (GOLD analysis project Ga0302320, IMG submission 202130) | Peat permafrost microbial communities from Stordalen Mire near Abisko, Sweden - Bog_T0_3 | ecosystem: Environmental > Terrestrial > Soil > Wetlands > Peat | place: Sweden: Abisko, Stordalen Mire...
TCGCAATCTTTTCCGCTATATCGGCGAGGCCGGTGCGCTCGAACACTACGAACAGACCAAACACCTGACAGCGCGCGGTCTCGCAGAGTTTGCCGCGAAGCTTCGTGCGGACGCGGAGACCGCATGGGCCGAATAGCAGGCGCAGTGGGCCGCCGAGAGTGCCCAAACTGAGACACCTGCGGCCTCGGCTGTTTAGCTCATACCCGCAACGACCTGTAACCCTCATTGCGGCTTCGGTCTCTCGGCAGCGGCGCCCGATCACACCACCGGCATCGGCTCTTCCTTCCGATTTCAGGCGTTTCGGGCGAGGCACCCCCGGCGCTCAAAGATACCAGGGGATATTGATGACCATAATGCGCTGATTGCCGCGCATCAGCAGAAGCAGTTTCAGCACCTCGGCACGCTGGTTGTGCAGCGGAGCCTGCCACCAGCGCCGAACGACGAGTTCGGGAACAAGGACGGCGACCTGGCGGTGGGGGGACTCGCTTTCGACTTTGAGGATGTAATCGACCAGCGGCCCCAGAATGAAGCGGTATGGCGATTTGATGAGCACCAGGTGGGGCGCGACCCTGCCGGCCTCGCGGAACGGCTCGGCTACGTTGCGGTCCCACATTTGCCTGACCTCTTCGTAGCAATCCTCGGCATCCACATGGACAGCCTGCACCTCATCGCTCAGCTTCATGGCGAAGCGCAATGCCTTTTCACTCATCCGGCTCCAGCGGTCCATTGGGATGATGATCAGCGGCTCATTCAAGGTCTCGATGCGCATGGGACCATCGCAGTCAAGCTCCCGTGCCACACCGTTGTAGTGACGTTTGACTACAGTCATCAAAATCATCAACGCGGGAACCAGGATTGCCGTGATCCACGCGCCCGCGGTGAACTTTGCAACCAGTACGACGATCAGCGTTAGCCCCGTTGCCACCGCACCAATGCCGTTGACGATCATCCGCCGTCCAGCACCCGCACCGCCCGCGCGCTTCCAGTGAAGCACCATTCCGGCCTGCGACAGGGTGAACGCCAGAAACGCTCCGATGGCGAACAGCGGGATCAGCCAATCGGTGACGCCGCGGGAGACGATGAGCAGCACCGCAGTGAAGCCAACCAGCGCATAGATGCCGTGCGAATAGAGCAAGCGGCGGCCGCGAATCATGAAGACGTGCGGCAGATAGTCGCGCTGCGCAATGGCGCGGGTGAGGCGCGGAAAGTCGGCGAAGGAAGTATTCGCGGAGAGCGCGAGCACGACAAGGATCGATCCGATGGTGACGTAGTAGAACCACCCACGGCCCAGGACGGCTGCGGTGAGCTGCGAGAGGATGCTCTGGTAGCCCGCGGCGCCGGGGTCAGTCGCGCCGATCGCATAGGCGCGGCACAGCAGCGCGATGCCCGCCAGAAAGATCATCAGCAGCACGATGATGATGGTTAGCGTCCGCTTGGCATTCTTCTGCGTGGGATCGCGGAACGCCATCACGCCGTTGGAGACGGCCTCAACGCCGGTCATGGCGGTGCAGCCACTGGCAAACACCTTCGCCAGCACCCACAGGGAGAGCATCGACCCGCTGATTGGCAGACGCGGCGGCGCAACCACTGGCAACGGATGCCCGTGCGCGGCAACCGTGCTGGCGGCGCCAACGAGTATCACCAGCAGCAGGGTGCCGACGAAGAGGTAGGTGGGAATCAAGAATGCGGTGGCTGCGTCTTTGACGCCGCGCATGTTGATGAGCGTGAGTATCAGCAGGATCGCGAGGCACAACGCAAGGGTGTGCGGCAGCAGTCGCGGAAAGGCCGAGACCAGCGTGCCGACGCCGGTGGAGATGCCAACCGCTGCATTCAAGATGTAGTCGATCATCAGCGCCGACGCGGCCAACAGGCCTGCGTTCGGGCCGAGGTTCTCGCTGGCGACGGTGTAACTGCCGCCGCCATGTGGGTAGGCGTCGATCGTCTGGCAGTAGGAGAAGTAGACAATTGCCAGCAACCCGATGATCGCCAGGCTGATCGGCACGATATACACTATGCCGGCCATGCCCAGCGGGATCAGCAGCGTCAGCGCGGCTTCAGGACCGTATGCCGCGGAGCTGAGAGCATCCAGCCCGAAGACGGGAATGCCGGCGATGGGGCCAATCTGCTCGGCGCGCTCTTCCGAGGTCGCCAGCGGCTTCCCCATCAGCAGATTGAGACCAAACATGCTTAGTCCTTTCGGGGTATTGCAATATGCGGATTAAACATAGATATCCTCACTCCATGGGCCCCTGCTCTCAGAGCCGGTGTCTCGCACACCGATCAGTATCGTCAACGCTGTTGCTATCATAACGGGGCAGGCGTCCAGCTCAAGTGCTGACACCTGAGGCGCTCATCCAGCTTAAGTTTGGAGCGTCCGAGAGGATTAGTCCCGATATACGCCCCGGGCTCCGGGAGCCTCCTCGGCCCCATCCCCGCGGGAGGACACAAGATTCCAGCCGCCATGCTGACTTACAGGGACTGATCCGTCTTCTATGATTGAAACGACGATTTCTCAGAACTTGTCCCCGGCCGATATAGGGCTAAACATCTGGACTGTTGGCAAAGTCACAAGAATGCCCCAAGGGACTGTTCCGAAAGGACATCCATCACGATGAGCTTGATTGACCCTTTTGAAACAAAGAAACTGCTTTAGAATCTGCACTCCCCATCTCGGAAGGCTCGCCGCAGCATGGGTTGTATCCCAATGAAAACAAAACTGCGGAAGACTCCAGAGGCGCTGTTCCAAAAGGTGTGGGTTGGGGAACGGGCTACAAGCTCTCAATGCATGCCATGCAACTGAGCCTGGGGCGGTCTACTGGTAGGGACTAGAATCATCTTCGCGACATCAGCTATATGAACTCCTTTACACATGCGACCGCTCAGCGTCCTGGCATGCAAGTGCTAAGGTCCATGGTCTGTCTTGGGCTTGTTGCCGCAATCACATGGATTGCCTTCTCCGTGCTGCACGTCAATGGTCTGATTACAGGCTTTGCCTATGTACTGGCAGTACTCGTAGTGGCAGCCAGATGGGGATTGACCGAATCAATTGTGACTTCAGTGGCGGCGATGCTATGTCTCAATTACTTCTTCCTTCCGCCGATTCTGTCGCTTACAATGGCCGACCCGCAGAACTGGGTAGCGCTCTTTGTCTTTATGGTGATAGCAATCACTGCCAGCACACTGTCTTCAGATTCCCGGCGGCGGACTGCCGAGGCACAGGCCAGAAGAATCGAAGTCGAGCACCTCTATCAACTGAGCTTATCGCTGATGCTAGTTGATACCACGAAGGAACTTGGACCCCAGATAGCGATGAGCGTTAAGAAACAGTTTGACTTCGTTTCGGTCGCTTTTTGCGATAGATCGACGGGGGAGATCCATGTGGCTGACAGCGGGGACCAGAGATTCGAGAACGAGATGCTGCGCTCTGTTGCTATTGGTGAAGGCGCATGGTTCGTGTCACGAAAGGCACTGCATCCGGCAGGCTTTGAGATGATTGTTGTCCCGGTTGCGCTCGGGGGAAGAAATCTCGGCAGTCTGGGCGCGATCGGCCCGGCACTATCAGAACCAGCTGCACAAGCCATCGCGAATCTGATTGCAATCACGATCGAACATGCCGACCAACAGGTGGCTCTCAGCAGGATGGAGGTGGCACGACGAAATGAACAATTGCGGAGCACTCTTCTCGATGCCCTGGCGCACGACTTCCTTACTCCTCTCACTTCCATCAAGAGCGCTGTTACGACCGTGCGCTCCGAATACAGCCACGATGCGGAAGAAGATGATTTCTTGGCGGTGGTTGAAGAGGAAGCGGACAGACTGGGCGAGATGATCAGTGAAACCACGGATATGGCGAGAATCGAGCCCGGCAAACCACGAATCAGGCGTCGTCAGCTACTCGTGCCAGACATCATTCACCCTTCTCTTCGCCGCATGAGAACCCTCTTGGACAGTCGTCCGTTGAAGGTTCAGATTGAGGATGGCATTAAGTCTGTCTATGCCGATCCGGACATGATTGGTCTCGCCCTGCGGCAACTGCTCGGCAATGCTGTCAAGTATTCCCCTCCCGAGACTCCAATCGAGATATATGCGAGCCAGATCGACGATACAGTTTCAATCGGAGTTCGCGACCATGGCCCGGGCATCCCCACAGACGAACTTGATGCTATCTTCGAGCGCTTCTATCGAGGGAGGCAAACGCAAGAATGCACTCCAGGCACTGGAATGGGGTTAAGCATTGCGCGCGACATTGTGGTCGCACATCACGGAAAGTTGTGGGGGGAGAATACAGCAGAAGGCGGCGTGCAGTTTTCGCTGACGCTGCCCGTATTCCACGGAGAGAAACAATCATGAAGGTGGCAAGGATTCTCGTTGTGGATGATGAGCCGCAGCTGCGACGCGTGATGAAAGCGGCGCTGACCAAACAGGGCTACATCGTAGGAGACGCACGAAGCGGTGAAGCGGCTCTGGAAAGAATTCGTGAAGAGCGCTACGATCTGATCATCCTGGACCGCAACATGCCGGGTATTGGTGGAGTAGAAGCGTGCCGCTCTATTCGCGAGCACTCCGACGTCGGAATTATTATGCTGACGATCCGCAAGGACGAACCGGACAGAATCGAAGCTCTCGACGCAGGTGCCGATGACTACGTTACAAAACCGTTCAGCATGCCGGAACTGCTTGCACGCATCCGAGCCACTCTGCGGCGCGCTCCGTTGGCACAGCAACAAGGCTCCCAACAGATCACATTCGACGGAATCACCGTGGACCTGGACAGCCACCACGTTTCAACGAACGGCAAGGATATCCGCCTAACTCCCAAGCAATTTGAAGTTTTGAACTATCTGATTGCCAATGCGAATGTTTCCATTCCCCACGCGAAGATTCTCCAAGCTGTATGGGGGCCGGACTATGGCGATGAGGTTGAGTATCTGCATGTCGTAGTCAACCAGATTCGCAAGAAGATCGAACCTAACCCCACCCGGCCTCGTTACATCGTGACTGAGCCATGGCTTGGGTACCGATTCCAATTACCCTCTGGGAAATGATAGGTGCAGTGCCTCCGGCACTTTATGCGTTCACCTCTGACCTCAGAAACGGTATCAAGACGGCCTCATTCTCTTTAGGAACAATTTAGACAATCTTCAGGACTTTATTAGGTGTAGCGCTCTAGTCTTCGAATTATGAGCGCGATAGCTGCATTGTCCGTTGGTGGCGCAAACTTCTCGACTGGGTGGACAATCCTGGCCGTGATCTGCGTTGTCTTCAATATATACATGGTGTATGTATTGGTCCACCTCCCTCGGGAGACAGAAAAGAAAAAACGGGACCTGTAGCCATTCCTTGTTTGAAGGTGCGGCAGATATGAACCTTTATTTATGACTTTCTTGCACTTTCTTGATGTCTTACTTACGGTTTCGTTCACCCTCATTGGGTGGACTGTTGAATGAACTCACGACTCACAATGGTTATTCCGTTGACTGAGATGAAAGAGAGACTCCCATTATTATTCCGACAGACTCCCCCCGCTTGCTTCGCCACCTTGCCGTCCTGGCCATCCTCGCAACCTTCACAGTCGCGTCCTATGCCGCCGGCAGTCTCGCCAGTTCCAGCTCGTCGTCGGATCCGCAGGTTGTGCAGGCATCCACACCCGCTCCGCCTCCGGCAGTTGCGCCGGCCCCGCTTTCCACATTCGTTCTCACGGGGCCGCTGCAATGGCTGCCGCCGGCGATCTTTGATGCCGGGCCGTTGGGCAAGCTGTCCGTCAACGGCATCGTGACCGGTTTCGCGCAGTTCCAGAACAATTCCGTGCCGGGAGACGCCTCGGCGCAAGCTACTCTGAGCAACGGGCAGATCTTCATTCAGAAGCCGGACGGGAAGCTCCAGTACTACATCCAGGCTGGCGCTTACACCATGCCGACACTTTCAGTGCCGTTTGTTAACGCCCAAAATACCGTGAACAATTTCTACGGGCCTGTTCCGGTCGCTTTCCTGAAGTTGCAGGCAGGAGCTACCACACAGTTCGTAATTGGTTCTCTGCCCACGCTGATGGGCGCCGAGTCCACATTTACGTTCCAAAACTTCAACATCGAGCGCGGCATCGTTTGGAACCAGGAAAATGCCATCAACCGAGGTATCCAAATAAATCAGACAGTGGGCAAGCACCTAAGCGGCGCGATCAGTTGGAACGACGGTTACTATTCCAACCGATACTCGTGGCTCTCGGGCTCGGTGACCTATGCGAACGGGCCTCATAGCCTGGTGTACGACGGAATGGGGAACCTCGGACAGACCGCCTATCAAACGACGGCCACACCGGTGCAGAACAACAGCTACATGCACGTGGTGATCTATACGTACACCAAGGGCCCCTGGATCGTGCAGCCGTACTTCCAGTACAGCAAACTGCCGACCAACTTGAAGGTGGGCGTTCCCAAGGCCACATCCGCAACTGGCGGAGCGATGAATGTCAGCTACGCATTCAAGAGCGGTTTCTCGCTTCCGGTGCGCTGGGAATACCTTACGAGTTCGGGGAGTGCAACCGATGGATCGCTCAACCTGTTGGGTTTTGGAGCAGGCAGCGCAGGCAACACTTTTACCGTGACGCCAACCTACCAAAAAGGAGGCATGTACCTTCGCAGCGATCTCGCGTTGGTGCACGCAACCAACTACACGCCGGGAGATGTCTTTGGCGTGAATGGAACGGATCAGAACCAATTCCGGGCCGCACTTGAATTCGGGTTCATCTTCGGCAGCAATATCACAAAATAGCGGAGTCGAGGCGCTGGCTCCGCAAGCCTGATCGCCTTTTTCGGGGCCAAACGCTAACCCGGCAGAACGAATGGCCATTTACTTGCATAAAGATTTTGAAATATCCGTTTGTCCCACTCGCACGTTGCATGTTGCATTGAGGCAACCGCCTAAAGAGGCTTCAAGGCAGGTGTTTTGAACTGGAATCAATCAACCATTCTTCCTGACGGACCAGACGGGTGTGTTGAGCAAATCACAGACGACCGCCTCGCTTGGGCTTGTGTACTGGTGAGGAATGAAACAAGGCAGTTGGTAACTGGAGGCGCAGATGCTCGACCTGATCATTCTTACGGTTTCTCTCGTGTTCTTTGTTATCGCCGTGGCGTATGTCTACGCCTGCCAGTCACTGAAAGGCGGGGGCGACAATGCTTGAAAACATCCTTCTACTCCTCTTGACCGCCGGCTTGCTGGTCTACCTGGTCTTTGCGCTTTTGCGCCCGGAGAAATTCTGATGACGTCTAACGGTTGGTTGCAGATTGCGTTCTTCTTCCTCCTGCTGCTGCTTGCAGCAAAGCCCCTGGGCCTCTACATGGCCCGCGTCTACGAGCGGAAGAAGACCTGGCTCGACCCCGTGCTGGGGCCGGTGGAGCGTCTGCTCTATCGCATCACCGGGATCAACCCCGACACAGAGATGCGCTGGACCGAGTATGGCGCGGCGATGCTGATCTTCAGTTGCGCGACGCTGCTGCTGTCGTATGCGATTCAGCGATTACAGGGCGTGATTCCGATTGTGCGGCTGAATCCGCAGCACCTGGCGGGCGTTGAGCCGTATCTGGCGTGGAACACGGCGGTGTCGTTCACCACCAACACCAACTGGCAGTCATATGTGCCCGAGAGCACGATGAGCTATCTGTCGCAGATGACCGCCCTCGCGACGCACAACTTCTGGTCGGCGGCGACGGGTATGGCGCTGGCCATCGCATTTATTCGCGGGATTTCGCGGCGCGAATCGAAGACGCTGGGAAACTTCTGGGTAGACCTGACGCGCGGCACGCTATGGGTGCTGTTGCCGATCTGCATTGTGTCTTCACTGGCACTAGTCTCGCAGGGCGTGGTGCAGAACTTCAAGCCCTACGACACGGCGAAGCTGGTTGAGCCGCAGACGGTAACCGCGCCCGGTGCGGATGGGAAGCCGGTGACGACGACGGTGACAACGCAGACGATCGCGCAGGGACCAACCGCCTCGCAGGAGGCGATCAAGGAGCTGGGGACCAACGGCGGCGGCTTCTTCAATGCCAACAGTGCGCATCCGTTTGAGAATCCCACGCCGCTGACGAATCTGATCGAGATGCTTTCGATGTTTCTGATCCCGGCGGCCTTCTGCGTCACGCTGGGCAGGATGGTGGGATCGCCGGGGCACGGATGGGCTGTCTTTGCGGCGATGTCGGTGCTATGGTTCGCGGGCGTTGCGACTTGTTACTGGGCAGAGGCGCAGCCGAATCCGCTGCTGCATGGCGTGGATCAGCGTGTGGTGCAGATGGGAGCGGCGCCGTCGCCGGGCGGCAATATGGAGGGCAAGGAGGTGCGCTTCGGAGTTGCCAATTCCGCGCTGTGGGCGACGGTAGCAACGGATACAAGTACGGGTGCAGTGAACTCGATGCACGACTCCTACATGCCACTGGGCGGGATGGTGCCGCTGGTGAACATGATGATGGGCGAGGTCATCTTCGGCGGAGTCGGTTCAGGCATGTACGGCATGTTGATCTTAGTCATCGTGACGGTCTTCATCGCGGGGTTGATGGTTGGACGAACGCCTGAGTACCTGGGCAAGAAGGTGCAGGCGTATGAAGTGCAGCTGTCCATGCTCTACGTGCTGATCTTTCCGTTGATTATCCTGGGGTTTGCTGCGGTGTCGGTGTTGGCGCCGAGCTTTGGGACGTCGAGCCTGGCGAACCACGGACCCCATGGATTGTCGGAAATTCTGTATGCATACACCTCGGCAGCGGCGAACAATGGATCGGCGTTTGCCGGGCTGAATGCGAACACGCACTGGTACAACGCGACGCTGGGGATCACAATGCTGACCGGCCGCTTCCTGATGATCATTCCGATGCTGGCGGTCGCGGGAAGTCTTGCGACCAAGAAGATCGCGCCGACGTCGGTGGGCACGTTTCCGGTGAATTCGACGCTGTTTACGGTGCTGCTGACCAGCGTGATTTTGATCGTTGGCGCGCTGACGTTCTTCCCCGCGCTCAGTCTCGGACCTATTCTCGAACACCTGCTGCTGCGTGCGGGAACCAGCTTTAGTTAGTCAGCAAGTTAGCAAGTCAGTGAGTTAGCGATTCGGCAACGAAAGAATTCAGAGGTTTGATATGAGCGCAACGAATACAGGAACGTCGAAGAAGCGGGCGATGTTTGAATCGTCCATCGTTCGCCGCGCAGTGGTGGATTCGCTGAAGAAGCTGAATCCCAAACTGCAGGCGAAGAACCCCGTGATGTTTGTGGTGGAGGTGGGAAGTGTCGTCACCACGCTGTTGCTGATACTGCCGCACGGCGCGACCCACTTCGCGTTCAACCTGCAGATCACGCTGTGGCTGTGGTTCACGGTGCTGTTTGCAAACTTCGCCGAGGCGATGGCGGAGGGCCGCGGCAAGGCGCAGGCCGACGCATTGCGCAAGGCGAAGTCGGAGACGACGGCGTACATGCTGCGCGCGGATGGAAAAGTGGAAGAGGTGGCAAGCTCACATCTGCGCGTGAACGACAAGGTGCAGGTGGTGGCCGGGCAGATGATTCCCGGTGACGGCGAGATCATCGAGGGCGTTGCTTCGGTGGACGAGTCGGCCATCACCGGCGAGTCGGCGCCGGTGATTCGCGAGGCCGGCGGCGACCGGTCGGCGGTGACCGGCGGAACGCGCGTGCTGAGCGACAGGATTGTGGTGAAGATCACGGCGAACCCCGGGGAGACGTTTCTCGACCGCATGATCGCGCTGGTGGAAGGCGCCCAGCGGCAGAAGACGCCCAACGAGATCGCGCTGAATATTCTGCTGGCCGGGCTGACGATTATCTTTTTGCTGGCGGTGGTCACGCTGGAGCCGTTCGCAGTGTACTCGGGCGCTCCGCAGACAGCCTTCGTGCTGATATCGCTGCTGGTCTGCCTGATTCCCACGACCATCGGCGGGCTGCTTTCGGCGATTGGAATTGCGGGGATGGACCGCCTGGTGCAGCACAATGTACTGGCTATGTCGGGGCGCGCGGTAGAGGCGGCGGGCGACGTGAACACGCTGCTGCTGGATAAGACGGGGACGATTACACTGGGCAACCGGCAGGCGTCGGAGTTCCTGACTGCGGCCGGAGTCACCAGCGAAGAACTGGCCGACGCGGCGCAGCTCTCGTCGTTGCCCGACGAGACGCCGGAGGGGCGATCGATCGTAGTGCTGGCCAAGGAGCTGTACGGCTTGCGCGGACGCGAGCTGGCCAACCTCAATGTGGAGTACATTCCGTTCAGCGCACTGACCCGTATGTCGGGCATCGACATGGATGGGTGCAGCATTCGCAAGGGCGCGGCGGATGCAATCGACAATTACCTGAAGCAGAACGGAGATGGATCAGGCAGGGGGCTGCCGGATGAGGTGCGTGCGACCGTGGACAAGGTGGCGCGCAGCGGAGGGACGCCGCTGGTGGTGGCGAAGAACGGGCGCGCGCTGGGCGTCATTCATCTGAAGGACATCGTGAAGGGCGGGATGAAGGAGCGCTTCGAGCAGCTGCGCGCGATGGGCATCAGAACCATCATGATTACCGGCGACAATCCGCTGACCGCGGCGGCGATTGCGCGTGAAGCGGGCGTCGACGACTTTCTGGCCGAGGCAAAACCCAAGGACAAGATGGACCTGATCAAGCGCGAACAGGCGCAGGGCAAGCTGGTGGCAATGACCGGCGACGGCACGAACGACGCGCCGGCGCTGGCGCAGGCGGACGTAGGCGTGGCGATGAACTCCGGCACGCAGGCGGCGAAGGAGGCGGGAAACATGGTCGATCTCGACTCCAACCCGACCAAGCTGATCGAGATCGTGGGCATCGGCAAGCAGTTGCTGATGACGCGCGGCGCGCTGACGACCTTCTCCATCGCCAACGATGTGGCCAAGTACTTCGCGATCATTCCGGCGATGTTCATGGTGGTGTTCCCACAACTGGCAGTGATCAACGTGATGCATCTGCGGTCGCCGGAGTCGGCGATTCTGTCGGCGGTGATCTTCAATGCGCTTATCATCGTCGCGTTGATTCCGCTGGCGCTGCGCGGTGTCGGTTACAGGCCGATGTCGGGGGCTGCGCTGCTGAAACGCAATATGCTCCTCTATGGATTGGGCGGGATCGTTGCCCCGTTCGTCGGAATCAAGCTGATTGACATGATTATCGCGTCGATCCATCTGGTTTAGAGACAAGTGGTAAGTGGTCAGTGGTAAGGAAGAGGCGGACGATGAAGAAGCACATTATTACGGCATTGCTTTATACGGCTATTACGGCTGTGCTGCTGGGCGTTGTCTATCCGCTGGCGGTGACGGGGCTGGCGCATGTCTTCTTTGCGAAGCAGGCCGAGGGCTCGCTGATCAAGCGCGCCGACGGGACGCTGGTGGGCTCACGGCTGATCGGACAGACGTTTAGCGGGCCGGGATACTTCTGGTCGCGGCCATCGGCGGCGGGCACGGGCTATGACGCGACGAACTCGGGCGGCTCGAACTATGCGCCGACGAACAGCGCCCTGGCGACGCGCGTGACGGCGACCGTGCAGACCCTGAATCCCAAAGGAACCAATGCGCCTGTGCCCATCGATCTGGCGACTGCGTCGGGCTCCGGGCTGGATCCGGATATCTCACCCGCTGCGGCGTTCTATCAGGTGGCGCGCGTGGCCTCCGAGCGGCACATGAGCGAAGACGCAGTGCGCAACCTGGTTACGACGCATATAACGCCGCGCCAGTTCGGGCTGCTTGGCGAGCCGCGAGTGAATGTTCTTGAATTGAATCTTGACCTGGACAACCACCCATCGCCGCCCATCGCCGCCTTGTCGATTCTGCGCTGATTTAAGTCCATTTATACGGTTTACTTAGACATTCCTCGCTAGCATCGGCTTAGCAGCAAGAAGGGAGGCATTTTCAATGCCGAATGTGCATGGTATCGAGTTCAACGACAAGCAGGCTGAACTCGTGAAAGATTTGATTCGCGAACTGTTGAAGGAAGGCAACTGCGCCGTCTATGCGACGCGCAACATGAAGCCGAGCGGCGAACTGCGTATGGCTTCGACACCGCCGATTCCCGGGCCGAAGAGAGCCCGTGGCGTATTCTTGCGAATTCGCCCCGGTATCAACGCAGCCACCATCATCCGTCCGATGAACGCTAAAGCCGGCGAGAAATACATGAAGGTGGAAAAGATCACTCAGGCCGAGACGCTGGAGATCATCCGTGTCTGGCGTAAGCAAACCGCGCCTCACGAAGCTCCTCCTCCGAGCCCCAGACTCGTCGGCAATCCAACGCCTCCTGGTCCGGCTGAGCAATCGTCACCCCTCCTGAAAAGAGCGTCATGATTCAGCCAGCCAAACAACCGCATGCCCATCCATCGCGCCTTTGTCTCATGCGTTGGATGGGCACGCGCGGCAGGTGGCCCACCCTTTCCAACCTCCAGATGTTCGGGTGCCCTGAGGCAATCTGACGCTCAACGCCCGCCAACCTACTCCGTCTTCCCGCCCCCAAGAATTTGCGTCGCGTGCGTCACCTCTGCTCCGGCCCGCAGCGCCGCTGCCACCATTAGGACACCGAAGACTCTCAGCAACTCCGGTGCCCAGGTCAGGCGGCATGTCAGGACCTGGACAACGCAACCAAGCAAGTGTCCGTGCTGCCTGGGGCGGCAGCGCAATAAGTGGATTCACGCGACGACAGCATCCGCAGACGCGACTTCCGACGGATTTTTTCCAGCTTTTTTACTTACTCCGTGGAACAATGGTTGACTGTCCAGCTATGGTGTCACTTCGCAGGCCGGTATCAAGATGAATGTGTATAGTGCAGCTCAGTATCTCCTGTTTGTAGCGATTGTCACCGCTCTGGTCAGACCTCTGGGCGGATATATGCAGAGGGTCTTTACCCGGCAAAGTACTGTGCTGGATCGCTTATGCGGTCCAGCGGAACGATCGATCTATCGTCTCACCGGAATCGACCCCTCAGTCGAGATGAATGCCGGACAGTACGCAATTTGTTTCGTCGTCTTTGGCCTGATCTGCACCCTCTTCCTATACGCCATCCTTCGGTTGCAACGTTTTCTACCTTGGTACTTCCCGCAATATCAGACCACGCCGCTCTCTCCCGACCTCTCCTTCAATACCGCAATCAGTTTCTCAACCACCTCGACATGGCAGGCTTATGCGGGCGAAAACACCATGAGCTATTTCAGCCAGATGGTGGGTCTCTGTGTCCAAAACTTCCTTGCCGGGGCCGCGGGGTTGGCAGTGGGCATCGCCTTTATACGAGGCCTTGCGCGGGAATCCTGCGCAACACTCGGAAATTTCTGGGTCGATCTCACCCGCAGTCTGCTTTGGATCCTGCTGCCAGGCGCACTGTTTGGATCGCTTCTGCTCGTCTGGCAGGGAGTTCCTATGAACTTCCACCCGTATGCGGTTGCGTCCACGCTGGAAGGACAAGCGCAGGTGATCGCGCAGGGACCGGTTGCAGCGCTGGAGATCATCAAGAACCTGGGCACCAATGGCGGAGGCTTTTTCAATGCCAATGGCGCTCATCCCTACGAAAACCCCACCCCGCTGACCAATCTACTGGAGCTGCTCTCCATCGTTCTGCTGCCCGCGGCCCTGACCAACACCTTTGGCCGAATGGTGCGCCAACTGCGTCAAGGCTGGCTGCTGTACTGGGTGATGCTGCTTCTGTTCAGCGGAGGACTGGTTGCGCTGCACTACAGTGAGCAGCGAGCAAACCCGTTACTTCATGGTGTCGATTCCCGGCCGGGTCAGCTTCAGTCCGGAGGCAACATGGAGGGGAAGGAGGTGCGATTCGGGATCGCGGGCACGACGCTAGGCGGGGTTGTCACCTCCAACGGCGCCACAGGCTCGGCCAATGCAACGGATGACAGTTTTACATCGCTCGGCGGACTGGTTCTGCTCCTCAATCTCCTGCTGGGAGAGGTCCTCTTCGGCGGCCTCGGCACGGGGATATTCAGCATGATCATGACCGCTGCCATTGCCGTGTTTCTGGCAGGATTGATGATCGGACGCACGCCGGAATATCTGGGCAAAAAGATTGGACCGATTGAAACCAAGATGGTCGCGCTCTATGCGCTTGCCGGTCCAGTGACGATTCTGGTTCTGACGGCGATGGCCATTTCGACCAAAGCCGGCCTCGCCGGCCTCACCACCAACCATGGGGCACACGGACTCACTGAGATACTCTTCGCGTTTGCCTCCTGCTTCGCCAACAACGGCCAGGCCTTTGCCAGCCTTAGTGCCAACACACCCTTCTACAACGTCCTGACGGCAATCGCCATGATGGCAGGACGATTTGGCCTTGCCATTCCAGCACTCCTCTTTGCCGGTCTGTTCGCGCAACAAAGGGCTACTCCCCGGTCCCGCGGAACGCTGCCAACCGACTCCTTTTCCTTCGGCGTTCTGCTTGCATCTTTCTTGATTATCGTGACGGCATTGAGCTACCTTCCTGCGCTGGCACTCGGTCCAGTATTGGAGCACCTCCTCTTCAAAATTTAGGAAAGTCGGCCTATGATCCTTTGTGCGCAGCGGTTCCCACATGCATGGTTGCTTTTAGTCGTAGCCGGAATCTTCGCACTCCAGGCGAAGGCCCAGGGTTGCGGCGCTAATGCGGAAAGCACTATTGCCACGGACCGGCCGCAGATAACGAATTCGAGTATTGTCGTTCCTTGCGATAGCGTGCAATTCGAGAATGGATTTCAGGAGACTGGCAACGGAGGTCAATGGAGCTTCGATCTACCCGAGACATCTGTGCGATTCGGAATTGCTAACAAAACGGAGCTTCGGCTTGGGGTCCCTGACTACTTTAATAACGACGACACGGGATCCGGATTCGCCAATGGATTTGGCGATTTGAACCTGGGCTTCAAACAGCAACTTGGGCCCCGACGCGGATTCGATGTTTCACTTATTCCTTCGGTGAGCCTTCCCACCGGAGCGAACCTGATCTCCAGTCATGGCTACGATGCGGCCCTGCAACTGCCCTGGTCGCGTTCGCTGAGCAAGAACTGGACGGCTGCGGGGCAGTTCTCCGTGATGTGGCCAACCGAGACAGCGCGGCACAATGTAACCGGCCAATCCAGTGTGTATTTTGACCGGCAGCTTACGTCGCCATGGGACGCTTACGTTGAATACTCCGGCGCTTTTCCCCAACGCGGCGGTCCGCAGCACATAATCGACTTCGGCACCGCATACAAGCCTTCGCCGCATCAGCAGCTCGATTTTCATTGCGGCTTTGGCCTTTCGGCTGCGGTGCCCGATTACACGATCGGCTTTGGCTATTCTGTCCGCTTCCAGGCCATTCGATCCAAATGACATCGCCGTCATGCGATGAAGAAGGAATGGACTAGAAAGCCGCCAGCATCATTCCGGGCATTACTTGCGTCACTTGAGATAGGCCCTTACCAGGTCGATCAGATCTTCTGCAAGTTCGTAGGGTTGGATTCCGGTCTTATCCGATGAGAGCAGGTGCAGGCGGATGTGGTCTTCCAGCACCTCGGCCATCAAGCTGTTGATGCCTCCGCGCACATTGGCCAGCAGCATGAGGACGTCGGCGCAGTCGTCTCCCGAGGTGAGCGAGCGCTCGATGGAATCAACTTGCCCGCGGATGCGCTTGATGCGAGCGATCAGCTTCTGTTTTTCTTTATCAAGATGCGTCATCATTTACTGATTTTATACGCATAACTTACTGATCTTATACTTGACAGTATCCTAGGGGGATATGGTACAACAAGCAAGACGGGTTAACTATGCCTGCCGGAGAATCGGAAACTTTATGAGCAATGAATCCGCACAAGAGCCTCCAAGTACCGGGAGCTCAACCCTGTGTTGCGAAGAGCGCTCAGAGAACCGCCTATAGCCTATCTACAGACGATTCTCTCACCGCTCATCCCAGCATACGACCTGTGATTTGAGCCGTGAGCCAGAAGCACCAGAATCAGACTCACCCCTCCCTAACCGATGATTTGTGCCGCACTGCCGATCTGCGCCGATGGCGCTGGATCGGATTGCGCCTGCACGGACCGCCAAAGGAGGAACCATGTTCAACAATATCCTCACACTCCAGAGGCCCATCCGGCTGACCTGTTTCTGGGTCCGCACGGGCAATCCACGGAATCCGCTCGCCTGTGTCTGGGTGGATAGCAACGCAAGGAACAATTGCAAAGAGGCGTCCTCCTCGAACAATGAATCGGGGGGGATGCAACTGTGCGCCTAGAGGAACTCGAACGCGAAGAAGAATCCCAGCTCTCCGATGAGACTTCGACCAATGTCGTCTTGATCCCGGAGCCACAGGGCGTTGTGGTCCGCCACCGATGGCAGAAGCACCTGCTGACATACCTGATGGTCTTCGGACCCGGCCTGATCGTGATGGTGGCGGACAACGACGGTGGTGCCGTCTCCACCTACATGCAGGCGGGCGGGCAGTACGGGTTGCACCTGCTGTGGACGCTGGTTGTGCTGCTGCCCATCTGCTACTTCGTGCAGGAGATGGTGGCGCGGCTGGGCATTGCGACCGGCAAGGGCCACGCCGCCATGATCTACGAGCGCTTCGGAAAGTGGTGGGGACGGTTCTCGCTCTTCGATCTTCTGCTGGTCAACTTTCTGACGCTGATCACGGAGTTCGCCGCCATTTCGCTGGCACTCAGCGCCATGGGCGTAAGCCCATTTATCTCGGTTCCGGTATCTGCGCTGGGACTGACGCTGCTGGTGATTATGGGGAGCTATCTACGCTGGGAGCGCGCCGTCATCGCGCTCTGCGTGCTGGACCTGACCTGGTTTGTGCTGGCCTTCGTGGTGCATCCCAGTTGGGCCAGCGTGGCGCGCAACACGCTGGTTCCCACCCTGCCGCTCGGCGGCGTCACCAGCAGCCTGGTCTTCCTGGTCATCGCGGTAGTGGGCACGACCATTGCGCCGTGGCAGCTCTTCTTCCAGCAGAGTTGCGTGGCGGAGAAGCGGCTACGCTTTGCCGACCTGAAGTGGGCGCGACTGGACACGCTCATCGGCTCGCTCATCACGGTCACCGTGGCTGGTGCCATGATGCTGGTGGGCAACTACGGCTTTCAGCGCGGCATTGTCTTTCAGGACCCGGCGCAGTTTGCCGGCGCAATCATGCCCATGCTGGGCCATTTTGCGCGCAACAGCATTCTGCTGCTGATGGTGAATGCAGCCGTGCTGGGGGCCACCGCCATCTCGCTGGCCAGCGCATGGGCCTACGGCGAGGTGATGGGATGGGAGCAC
>Ga0302320_10013260_pt1 | contig 17239 bp, 13 predicted proteins | sample Bog_T0_3_FD_202130 | JGI IMG/M metagenome (GOLD analysis project Ga0302320, IMG submission 202130) | Peat permafrost microbial communities from Stordalen Mire near Abisko, Sweden - Bog_T0_3 | ecosystem: Environmental > Terrestrial > Soil > Wetlands > Peat | place: Sweden: Abisko, Stordalen Mire...
GGCGACAGGCGGTCGGCCAACCACAATCAATATTTGGGATCTCAGACTTATTTCAATTACGGCCTGACCGATACTGTTCTGATCGGTGTAATTCCGCGATTCGGTTATCAACGACTGGCAGGAGGCCAAAGCAGTACATCTTTGGGGCTGGCAGATTTAACTTTGCAGGGGCAGGTCCGCCTCAACAAATTTGACGAACAGCGTCGCGCGCCAACATTATCCTTTAACGTCTCTGAAACTCTGCCAACTGGTCAGTATGATCGCCTGCAAACCTTTGGCAATGGACTGGGCGCAGGCAGCTATGCGACCGCCTTTTCACTTTACAGCCAAACGTTTTTTTGGATGGAGGATGGAAGGATCGTGCGAGCGAGGCTTGACGTGACCTACACGTCCTCCACCGAAGCCTCCATCCACGACACCAGCGTGTATGGAACCACAACCGGGTTTCGGGGTACCGCGGCACCAGGAGATGGTTACCTGGCCAATTTGGCCGCTGAATATAGTCTTACGCAGAACTGGGTGTTGGCGTCTGACCTCGTCTGGCAAATGCAAGCCAACACGAAAATCGTCAGCGTGAGCGGTGTGCGACAGAACTCCGGTGAAAGTCAGGTTCTCTTTGTCGTACCGGCGGTCGAATACAATCTGAATGATCGGCTCGGCGTGATTTGCGGCGCCCGAATTGCGGCCGCGGGACGCAATGCCAGTGCGAGTGTGACCCCGGTGGCTGCGATCAATTATGTGTTTTAAGGCGCAGAGCTAGCCCGGACCCGTTCGATCGGCCGGCAAGGGTTGCTCGCCCCGCACCCGGAGCAGCACCCGATCGAGCGCGCCGGTCAACAGGTCGAAGGCGCCGGCCTCGGTCAGTTCGCGCGTCACTTGTTCGTTGATGCCGCCTTTGGTGGCGAAACGCACGGCGAGAGCCGCGAAATCGATCACCCGCTGCTCGCCCGGCACCTGGCTCAGCGCCAGGATCTGGCTGGCGACATAGTGATCGGCTAAAACACGCGGCACGCCACCGCCGGCAAGCCAACCGCTCATCGTGCCCAGCGTTTTGAAAAAGGCCGACATCGTCGCGGTGATGGCGCAGAGATGGTCGAACGCCGGCTCGCTGGGGGCTGCAATGATGTCGCCCAGCGGCGCCATCAGCGTCAGCGCCCAATCATGCGGCGGAAACACCGCCAGCGGGCCACGCCGGGACGAAGCGAACGGCATCGGCACCGCGCGCGCCACTTCTCCAGCCGGCGCCAGTAGCGGTGCCAGACGCGCCAGCGGAAAAGTGGCGATCAGGCTGAGCACGCGATGATGGCCGGCGAAGCGCAGCGGACGCAGCACCGCCTCGGCGATTTGCGGGCGGACGCACAACAGCACGGTGTCGGCGCGATCCAGCACCGCCTGATTGTCGGCAGCGATGGCAACCTGCGGGAAGGCTTGCGCCAGCTGTTGGGCAATGTCGGCGTTGCGCGGCGAGAGCAGCAGGTGGGGCGGACCGTCGCCGCCCGCTCGCCAGCCGGTCACCAGCGCCGCCGCGATGTGGCCGGCGCCGATCAGGCCGACCGTCTCGGCGTCGCTCACGGAACTTCCCATCGTCCCGAAACCGCCGAGCGATAGAGCGCATCGATCGCCCGCATGGTGGCGATGGCATCCTCGATAGGAAATTCCTGTTCCGCCTCGCCGCGAAATATCCGGGCGGCGCCGTCGCATTGCAGGAGATACTGGTCGACCGGGTCGAAGCTTTCGATGATTGCCGAGCTGCCGTCCAGGCTCTTGCCGGAGTCGATGATGAGGCGGGCGCCGTGCTCCTTTTGCGGCGTGAATGGCACCGGCACTTCGATGCGCCCGTCGCTGCCCTGGATCACCACCCGTTGATAGGGCGCCAGCTGCAGGGCGCTGTTGAAGCTGAGCTGGCAGCCGCCGGGAAACGCCAGCAGGCCGCTGGTGACGCGATCGACGCCCGACAGCGGGTCGCGATCGACCAGCGCGATGGCGCGTTCGGGCTCGGTGCCGAGCAGATAGCGGGCGGTAAGGATCGGATAGCATCCTACGTCATAGAGCGCACCGCCACCGATATCGGCCTGGTTGCGCACATTGTCGGGGTCGGTCACGGTGAACAGAAAAGACGACTGGATGGCGCGCACCACGCCGATGCGCCCTTCCCGCAGCAGCGCGCGCGCGCGCTGCCATTGCGGGTGGAATCGCACCATGAAGGCCTCCATCACTTTGCGCCCGCTGCGGTCGCGCGCCGCAATGATGGCGGCGGCGTCTAGGGCATTCAACGCGATCGGCTTTTCGCACAGCACATGCTTGCCGGCGTCGAGCGCCTTGACGGTCCATTCGACATGCAAATGATTGGGCAGCGGGTTGTAGATCGCCTCGATGCCGGGATCGTCGAGCAAGGCCTGATAGCTGCCATAGGACCGATCGATAGCGAATTGTTCTGCCACTTTTTTGGCGCGCGCGGCGTCGCGCGAGGCGATCGCCACCACCTCGCCGCGCGCGCCGGCGATGATCGCCGGGATGACGCGTTTGACGCCGATATTAGCGGTACTGAGGATGCCCCAGGTGACTTTGCTCATGCTGTGCAACTCCGTTTAACCCAGAATGCGCTGTTCGATGCCGAAATCCTGCTGGAACCGGCTCGGCAGTTCGGCGGCTTGTTCGGTGACGATCATGGTGTCGATGGTCCGATAGCCGTCGATCGAGGGCCGATAGATACCCGGCTCATTGGAAAATACCATGCCGGGTTGCAGCACCGTGCGGTCGCCCTGCGCCAGCCAGGGCGCTTCATGCCCTTCCACGCCCATGCCGTGGCCGAGACGATGGCGAATGAAGGCTGCCAATCCGGCGGCTTCCAGCTCCGCCAGCGCGGCGCGGTTGACGTCCTGGCACAGCCTGCCGGGCCGCAGTGCGCGGACGCCGGCAGCATTACAGGCGTCGGCCGCCCGCAGGCAGCGCAGTACATCGGCGGAGGGCTCCCCCAGCACGAAGGTGGCGCCGCTTTCGGCATGATAGCCGCCCACCGTGGCACCGATGCCGGCGATGATCGGTTCGCCCTTTTGCGGCCGGCGCGGCAGGGTCTGGCCATGCGGCAGGGCCGCGCGCGGGCCGCTATGCACCGAACCGACCACTGCCAGCTTGGTGCCGGCGAAGGCGCTGCCAAGTTCCCGGCTCATCAAGGCGCGGGCATGACCCAATCCAGCGGCCTGGATATCGAGTTCGCTGCCCCCGGCGGCGACGATCTCGCCGATCTGGCGGCGCATATGGTCGAGGCAGGCGTCGGCGTAGCGGGCCGCCAGCCGCACCAGTGCCAATTCCACGTCACTCTTGACGAAGCGCAAGCGCTCCACCCTGTCGCTCAGCACCAGCCGCTCGACCACGTCGCCGGCGGCCTGGAATAGGCGCGCCTCCAGACTATCGACAGCCAGGCGACGGGCGCCGGTTTCGCGCAGCATCCACAGCACGGGATGCAGTTCACCGGGAAATTCGGGATAGGTACGCAGATCGGCGATCCAGCAGGAAGCCGCATTTTCCTGTTCGAGCTGCGGCAACAGCAGGATCGGCTCGCCCGCGACGGGTATATAGACCCCCATCGGCCGCTCATTGGCGTGGTGGAAGAAGCCGGTGGCATAGGTCAGGTTGGCACTCTCCAGCAGCAGAAAGCCATCGACCGAAAGGGCCTCCGCCGCGGCGCGAATCCGCTGGACAGTGCCGCGATAGAAGCCGGGCGCGAGCGGTGCGGCGTCCTCGATCATGAATTTGCTTCCCCGTCTTCCGCCCGCCAGGCCAGCGCCGCAGCGGTCAGCTCATCGCCATAGTCGCGCCGGGCGGCCGCCAGGCTGACCTTGCCCTGGCGCAGGTCGGCAGCCAGGCTGGCAAGCGGACGCTCGGCCGGCGGGCCGTAGCCGCCGCCGCCCAGCGTTTCGACGCGGATCGCCTCACCGGCGCTGAGCGACAGGCCGGATACCTTGGAATGCAGCGCTTCCTCGCCGGCCGTGCCGGGATTGCGCAGAATGCGCGTCACGCCCGACGCCAAGCCGCCGAACAGACCGGGTGCCGGCACGATATGCGCATCCGAGCGCGCCGAAAAAATGGTGCCGTCCTCGCGGATCCGCAATTGCCGCGCCATGCCCATGCCGCCGCGATAGCGACCGGCGCCGCCGCTGTCGGGAACCAGGCAATACTCCTCGAGCAACACAGGATATTCCAGCTCGAGTGCCTCGGCCGGCAGATTGGTGGAATTGACGGTATGCACATGTACCCCATCCATGCCGTCGCGATCGGCGAAGGCTCCGGCGCCGCCTCCCATGCTTTCCGGATAGACATAGCTGCCGCTTGAATCGGGCCGGCGCCCTGACAGTGACACCGCCGAGGTCGAGTCATTGCACGACGCCATCGCCTGATCGGCCGGCAGCATCTGATAGAGTGCGCCGAACACCGCGCCGCACAGCCGGTTCGAGGTCACCGCGCGGGCCGCCACCGCGGCCGGCGGATTGGGGTTGACGATGCTGCCGGGCGGCGCGCTGATGACGATGCGGTCGATCACACCCTGGTTCGGCATCAGGCCGGGATCGAGAATCGCCTTGACGCAATAATAGACCGACGCCTTGAGCGCGCTGTCCGGCAGATTGATGGCGCCGCGCGCCTCGGGACCGGAGCCATCGAAAGAGAACACCAGACGGTCGCCGGCCTTTTCGACCTGACAGACGATCGGCACTTGCGGACCGGCAAAGCCGTCATCGTCCATCGCCCTGGCAAAACTGAAGCGGCCGGATGGCAGGGCCAGGATGCGGTTGGCCAGGCGGCGGCCGGTGTAGGCCAGGATATCCTCGATCGACTGGGCCACGGCCGGCCAGCCCATCTTCGTCACCAGCTCGGTCAGCATGGCGCTGCCGCGCCGGTTGGTGCCGATCTGGGTCCGGAGATCCAGGCGGCGTTCCTCGGGATCGCGGGTGTTGCAGGCGATCAGATCGAGCAGGTCTTCGTCGATTTCGCCGGCGCGGGCGATGCGGATCGGCGGCAGACGGAGGCCTTCCTGGAAAATGCTGCGCGACACGCCCGAGGTCGAGCCGGGATAGGTACCGCCGACATCGGCGTGATGGGCGATATTGCCGCAGAAGAAGCGCACCACGCCGTCGTGATGCACCGGCGTGATGATGGAGATGTCGGGCAGATGGCTGCCGCCGGCGAGGTAAGGATCATTGGCGATGAAAGCGTCGCCGGGCTGCAATTTTTCCAGGCTGTTGCGCTTCAAGATGGCCTCGACGGCGCCGATCATGGCGCCGAGATGGATCGGAATATGGTCGGCCTGAGTGATCAGCCGCCCGGACGCGTCGAAGATCGCCGTCGAACAATCGCGGCGCTCCTTGATGTTGGAGGAAAAGGAGGAGCGAATCAGGATCGACCCCATATCCTCGGCGATCGCCAGCAGGCGGTTGGCGAACACTTCCATGCGAATCGGGTCGGCGAGCCGGGGCGGCGCGGTCATGACGCGTTCCCGAGGATGAGATTGCCGAATTGATCGACCCTGGCCCACTGTCCGGGCAGCAGCAGGGTGGTGGCGCTCATCTCGGTGATGATCGCCGGGCCGTCCAGCCGGCACCCGACCGGCAGCTTCGCGCGCCAATAGACGCCGGTCTCGACCCAGCCGCGCTGCGCGTCGATATAGACCGGCCGTGCCCCCTGTTTGGCTTCCTGCAGCGACCCGCCACCGGCGATCTCATCTTGCGGCGCCTTCTCGACAGTGCCGATCGCCTGCAGGCGGGCCGACACGAAATCCACCGCGCGATGACGGATCTCATAGCCATATTCCAAGGTATGGGCGGCGTGAAAGCGCTCGATGACTCTGTCGAAATCCGCGGCACCCAGGCCGCTGCAATCGACCTTGATCTCGAAATTCTGGCCGCGATAGCGCGCATCGACCCCGGCTTTGAATCGCCGCCGGTTGGCGGGCACCTTGTCGCGCGCGAACCAGGCCTCGGCCTCGGCGGTCAGGCGGGCAATGATCACCAGCGTGTCGGCCCAGCTTTGCGGGGTCGCCGGGGCAAAACAGCTCTGGATATAGTCCGAGCTCAGATCGGTCAGCAGCATGCCGCGCGCGCACAATGTCCCCGGCTCGCGCGGCACCAGGATCACCGGAATGGCGCATTCGAGCGCTACTTCGGCCGCGTGCAGCGGGCCGGCGCCACCGAAAGCGCACAGCGCGAACTGGCCGAGATCATAGCCTTTTTCCACCGACACCGAGCGGATGGCGCGGCTCATATTGGCATTGGCGATCTGCAGGATGCCGTGCGCGGCGGTCTCCAGCGACAGACCCAAGGGGTGCGCGATGGCGCGCTCGATCGCCTGGCGGGCGGCCTCGACATCCAGCGTCATGCGGCCCCCCAGCAGGGTTTGGCTGTCGAGCCGGCCGAGGCAAAGATTGGCGTCGGTGATGGTCGGCTGCAGCCCGCCGCGGCCATAGGCGACCGGGCCGGGATCGGCACCCGCCGAGTGCGGTCCGACCTTGAGTGCGCCGGCGTCGTCGATGTGGGCGATCGAGCCACCGCCGGCGCCGATCACATGAATATCGAGCATCGGCGTCTTGACCGGGTAGCCGGCCACCAGACGCTGGTTGGTAAAGGAGGGTTCCGACTTATAGATCAGGGAGACGTCGGTCGAGGTGCCGCCTACGTCGAAGCTGATCAGATTGGGAAAACCGGCGATGCGGCCGATCTCGGCCGCGCCCACCACACCGGCGGCCGGCCCGGAAACGCAGGTCCGCACCGGTGCGCGGCATACGCTTTCGACCGACATCAAGCCGCCATTGGAGTGGATGGTGTAAGGGTCGACCGTCACCCCGGCGCCTTGCACCCGATGGCGGAATCGTTCGATATAATCGGCCATTTTGGGACCGACGAAGGCATTGACGGTGGCGGTCGACATCCGCTCGAATTCGCGGAATTCGGGGTTCAGCTCGGACGACAGGGTTACATAAACGCCGGGCAGCTGCGCTTCGACCACGGCTTTGGCGCGGCGCTCATGCTCGGGCGCCCGATAGCTGTGCAGGAAACAGATCACCACGCTTTCCACCTTGGCGTCCGCCAATGCCTGCACCGCGTCGGCCAGCGACGACTCGTCGAGCGGGGTCAGCACCTCGCCCGCCGGGCCGATTCGTTCGGCGACCTCGAAGCGCCGATCGCGCGGCACCAGCGGCGGCGGCTTGCCGACGCGATAATCGTAAATCGACGGCCTTGCCTGACGGCCGAGTTCCAGGCAATCCCGGAAACCGCGCGTGGTGAGCAGCCCGGTGCGGGCGCCCTTGCGCTCGATGACGATATTGGTGGCGACCGTGGTGCCATGGCCGAGATAGACGATCTGCTGCGGATCGAGCTCGAGGCCGGCGAGAAATTCGCGCAAGCCCGATTCGATCGCTTCCGAGGGGTCTTCCGGGGTCGAAGGCAGCTTGAAGAAGTGGGTGCTGCCGCGGGTCTGGTCAAACAAAGTAAAGTCGGTGAAGGTGCCGCCGACATCGATACCGATACGAACCATGAGGTGAAACCGATCCATTAGCGGGAGCGTTCGGTTGACAGCCCGAACGGTTGATCCGCTAAATGTAACGACAGACCGGTGCGGGGGAAACGGGGATGCAGGCCAGTGTGATCGAAAAGACGGTGCGGTGACCGACTCCGCTTCCTTCATCGGTATCCAGATCAGCCCGATCAGTTTTATCGACGAGGGCGTGCCCGCCTGTCTCGACAGGCTGGTCCAGCGTGTCGGCATCGACACGCTGCTGATCGGCACGGTGTCGTGGCTCGGCCTCAAGGTCGGCCGCCGCATTTCGCATACGCTGGAGGGGTGGCCCGACCATGGCGTGCCGGAGCCCTACAGCATGCGGGGCGGCGCCTATGTGCGGGTAAGGCAGGACTATTACGCCGGCACCAGCATCAAGGACTTCGCTTCGACCGATCCGGCGCTGGCCGGCCGGGATATCCTCGACATGGTGATCCCGGAGGCACGTCGGCGCGGCCTGCGGGTCATTCCGGAATTCATGGAGCCATTGTTCCATTATGCCGGCCACGGCGCCGGCGGCGAAGTTCGGATTCCCACTTTGCCGCAATGTCTGGAAGTCGATCTGCTCGGCCGCTTCGCCGAAGCGCCCTGCACCAGCAATCCGGATTATCGGCGCTGGTGGCACGGCATCATCGAGGAACACTGCAAGAATTACGACATTGACGGCATCATGTGGTGCAATGAACGCTGTTCGCCGCTCGATCGCATGATGCAGGGCCAGGCGCCCGGCTGCTTCTGCGCTACCTGCCGGCAGGAAGCCGCGGCGCGCAATATCGACGTCGAGCGCGTGCGCACCGCTTTTGCCGAGGTCTGGCGCTATTTCCTGGCGGCGCGCGCCGGCCAAAACCTTGCCGATGGCGCTTTCATCGGCTTTCTGCGCTGCCTGCTGGCCAACCCCGAAGTGCTGCTGTGGGAACGCTTCTGGCTTGAGCGCAACAAGGATCTCGATCGCGAGCTGTATGGCATCGTCAAATGGTGCAACCCCGCTTTGTCGTTCGGCCTCAATGTCTGGAATCGCAATCATTTCAACCCGATCCGCAAGGCGCAATGGTCGTGGGCGGAAGTTTCCGGCTACGCCGACTGGGTGAAGCCGATCGTCTATCAGCATCAGGCCGGCGAGGTGTTCGCCCGCGAAATGGCGATGTTCGGCCAGACCCTGTTGCGCGATTTCGCCCTGACCGACTGGGTGCCGGCGATGCAGGCGCTGCTCGGCTTAAGCGAGGCGCCGATCGACCGCATCACCGCCACCGGTATGGACCCCGACAGCTATGTGTTCGGGCAATGCAGCGACGCGGTAAAGGGAGTCGGCGGCAAGATTCCCGTCTATATGGGGATCGGCGTCGACGCGCCGCGCGTGCTGCCGGAACAGGCGGTCTGCACACCCGACCTGGTCTATCGCAGCGTGCTGGCGACCTATCGCGCCGGCGGCGCCGGCGTGGTGTTCGCGCCGAATTATGCCGGCATGTCACTCGCCAACCTCGACGGCGCCGCCCGCGCCCTGGAGGAATTGGGCAAGAAGCCGAAATCGTGATGGCTCGCTTTGCCCCTGCCGTTTCCCGCCCCCCGACCAAAGGAACCCCATGACAGCGGAACCCGCCCGCAGCGCCTTGCTTTCGGCCTTGGCCGAGCGCGTCCATGAAGAAGACGTCTCGTTTCGCACCCGCATGCTGGAGATCGCCGCCGGACTCGACGACGTGATCGCCATGGGACGCGGCGATCCGGATTTCCGCACGCCTGATCACATCGCCCAGGCCGCCAAGCAGGCGATCGATGACGGACAGACGCATTACACCCATCCCTGCGGATTGCCGCAACTGCGCCAGGCGATCGCCGCGTCGCTGGCGGCCGATTTCAATTTGGACTATAGCGCCGACGAGATCATCGTCACCGCCGGGGCTCAGGAAGCCTTGATGCTGTGCATGCTGGCGCTGGTGCAGCAGGGCGACGAAGTGCTGCTCGCCTCACCGCGCTTCACCTCCTACGACACCGCCGTGGCGATGTGCGGCGGAACCTGCGTCTCGGTACCCACCTATGAGGCGGACGATTTCGCGCTGATGCCGGCCGAGATCGAAAAGCGCGTCACGCCGCAGAGCAAAATCATCGTGCTGGTGAGCCCCAACAACCCGACCGGCGCCGTAACGCCGCCCGCTGCGGTGCGCGCCATCGCCGCCATCGCGCAAAAGCACGATCTGATCGTGCTGGCGGACGAGATCTACGCCAAGATCATCTTCGAGGGCAGCGAGCATCTGTCGATCGCCAGCCTGCCCGGCATGAAGGAGCGCACCATCACGCTCAATGGCTTTTCCAAGGCCTATGCCATGACCGGCTGGCGGGTCGGCTATCTGGCGGCACCCGGCAATTTCGTGCGCATGCTGATCGAGCCGCGCCACACTTTGTCGATCAATGCCGCCACGCCGTCGCAATGGGCGGCGCTGGCGGCGCTGACCGGACCGCAGGATGCCACCCGCGCCATGTTCGAAGCCTATCGCCAGCGCCGCGCCTTCATGATGGCGGCGCTCGACGAGATCGGCTTCAGCTACGGCCATCCCGGCGGCGCCTTCTATATCTATGTCAATGTCGAGAAATCCGGACTGAAGGCGCCGGTCTTTTGCGAGCGTCTGCTGCGCGAGGCAAGGGTGCTGCTGTTCCCCGGCACCCTGTTCGGCGACGCCGACGACCGCTATGTCCGCATGAGCCTGCTGCAGCCGATCGACCGCATGAAGACCGCGATGGCGCGCCTGCAGGCGACGCGCGGCAGGCTTTTTGTGACGGACGGTGCAGTTGGTTAGCATGATGCTCGATCTTCTGCTGATCGGTCTGGGCACGCGCGGCAAAATGTGGGCGCGGGTGATCGATGCGGCGCCCTCCGCCCGGATTGCCGCCGCAGTCGATCCCGACCCGGCGGCGCGGGCGGCGTTCTCGGCCACGCATGGCGACGTGCCGGTATTTGCCACACTGGAGCCGGCGCTGGCCGGCACGACGGTCAAGGCTGCAATCCTGGTCACGCCGCCCGACGGCCATCTCGAGCAATGCCGTCGCCTGTTCGCGGCCGGACTGCCGGTGCTGGCGGAAAAGCCGCTGGCGCTCGATCTGGCGGACGCCGTCCAGATCGTCGATTTGGCCGAGCGCGCCGGTCTGGCGCTATCGGTCGGGCTGAATTTCCGCTATCTGCCGGTCTATCGCGAACAGCGCGCCCACTTGACCAGCGAATCCCTGGGCCGGCTCGGCTTCGGCGAATTCATCTATCGGCGCAACCGCGACGGAAGGCGGCCAGGCCTCAACAAATACCCCCTGACCATGCTGCAGCCGATGATGCTGGAACAGAGCATTCATCATTTCGACCTGATCCGCTTCTGTTATGGCCGCGAAATCGAGAGCATTTCCTGCCGGACCTGGAACCCGCCCTGGAGCATGTATGCGCATGACGCCAATGTACAGGCGCTGCTGACTCTGGAAGGCGGCGTGCCCATCAATTATTTCGGCACCTGGTCGGGCGGCTGGAACCAGCCCGGTTTCGAATGGCGCAGCGACAGCGAGGACGGCGTGATCGTCCAGCGCGAACTTTTCTCGCAACTCTTTACTGCACGCACCGCCGACGCGGTGCTAACCGAAATCCCGCTCGCCCCGGCCGAGCCCTTTTTCGACGACACCGCCCACTTGCTGCGCGACTTTCTCGACTCCCTGCGGCTGGCAACGCCGCCACCCTGCGATGGTCGCGACCATTTGCGCACGCTGGCGCTGTGCTTTGCCGGGATCGAAAGTTCTGCCACCGGACGGAGCGTGACGATGGCCGAGTTCTGCGCGGCAAACGGGCTGGCAACTCTGCCATGATCGCGCTGGTCACCGGCGCTTCGGGCTTCCTGGGTCGCCATATCCTGCACAGCCTGGCCCTGCATCGGCCCGAGGCGACCATCGTCGGCGCCGATCTCGAACCTGGCGAGGCGATGCTGGACAATGTCCGAGTCGAGCGGCTTGACGTCACCGATCCCGAAGCCTGCCGCGCGCTGCTGCGACGCGCGAAACCGTCGCATCTGGTACATGCCGCCGGGGTAACCCTGGCGGCCGAGTCGGACAGGGCGATGGCGCTGTCGATGACCATCAATGTCGATGGCACCGCCAATATCCTGGATGCCGCGCTGGCAACCGGCAGTCTCACGCGGGGGATCGTACTGAGCAGTGGCGGAGTCTATCGCCAGAATCCGGCGGACCAGGCCTGCGACGAGGATCATACGCTGGACCTGTCCAGCCCCTATGCCCGTTCTAAAGGCGCGGCCGAGCTGTTGCTGGCGTCGCATCCGGCGGCAGACCGGCCGGACCTTGTCGTCGCCCGTGTCGGTCCGGCCTATGGAAGCTTCGAACGCCCGCGCGCAACCAGACCGCGAGTCAGCCTGATCCACACCCTGCGGGGCGCGCTGGCGAGCGGCCGTGTCCTCACGATCGGCGGCACCGATTATTGGCGCGACTGGACGCACGCCGATGACATCGCCGCCGCCTTGGAAGGCCTTCTGGTGACGAAGACTCTGCGTCACAGGCTCTATAATGTCAGCAGCGGCACGGCGGTATCGGCACGCACCATCATAAACCACTTCATCGGTCATGGGCTGGCGGCGGTTTGGCTCGAGGACCCGGACCAGACCGATCTGTGGCTCGACGACGCCGAGAGCCGCACTCCGCTCGATTGCACCAGACTGCGCGCCGACACCGGATTCGCGCCGCGCTTCGGCCTCGCCGATGGCTTGAACGACGTTATTGCCGCCCCCCTGTCAGGAACCCCGCCACGATGAACAGCCAGGATATCGCTTTCGACCGCTATTATACCTATGACGAAATGACCGCCCATTTGCACGCGCTGGTCGCTAGCTTCCCGCATCTGGCGCAGCTTTCGTCGCTGGCGCAAAGTTTCGGCGGGCGCGAGGTGTGGCTGGTGACCATCACCAACCAAGAAACCGGCCCGGCCGCGGAGAAACCCGGCTTTTATCTCGACGCGCAGATCCACGCCGAGGAACATGCCGGCAGCGCCGTTGCGCTCTATGCCATCTGGCACCTGCTGACCCGGTACGGCCAGGAGGAGGAAGCCACCCGGCTGGTCGACAGTCAGGTATTTTATATCATCCCGCGCATGAATCCGGACGGTGCCGAGCTGTCGCTGCAGCCCCCTTTTTATAACTGGTGCGGCAATGGGCGGTTCGCGCCGGGCAGCGATCGCGTCGCCGGATTGATCCCCGAGGACATCAATGGCGATGGCTATATCGTCTGGATGCGGGTGCCGGACCCTCGCGGCGAATGGAAAAAAAGCGCCACCAATCCCGACATCATGGTGCAACGGCCGCCGGGCGAGGAAGGCGGCGCCTATTTTCGCCTCTATCCGGAAGGCCTGATCCGCGATTTCGACGGCGTCGAGGTCGTGGTGGAAAAGCCGTTCGACGGCAATATGAACCGCAACTTCCCGACCAATTGGTCGCCTCAGGAATATGGCGCCGGACAGCATCCTCTCTCCGAGCCGGAAGCGGCCGGGGTGGCCAGATTCATCCTTGAGCACCCCAATATTTGCGGGTTGTGCGCCTATCATACCCATGGCGGCCTGATCCTGCGTCCCAGCATGACCAAGCCCGACAGTGCGATGGGGGCGCGCGACATCAATCTCTACAAGGAGATCGGCAAGGTCGGCAGCGCGCTGACCGGCTATCCCACCATCAGCATCTATGAGGATTTCACGCCCGACAAAAGCAAGGCTCGGCGCGGCGGTCTGATGGATTGGACCTATGGCGAACTGGGCATGATCAGTTTCGGCGTCGAGGTGTGGGATCTTGAGCGCGAAGCCGGGGTCGAGAAGATTGGCTATTACAATCTCTATCCACGCACCGAAGCGATTCAGACCAAGGTACATGATTATGTGCGGGCCGAGGTCGGCGAGCGCGGCTGGCGGCCCTGGACGCCATTCGCGCACCCGCAATTGGGCGCGATCGAAATCGGCGGCATGGTCAATATCTGGAGCTACCGCAATCCGCCACCTTGTTTGCTGGAAGCGATCTGCCGCAACAATGTCCTGTTCAATCTGAAGCATGCCGCGGCGGCGCCCCGGCTGCGGATCGATCAGGTCGAGGTCACGCCGCTTGGCGCCGGCCTGCACAAGGTGCGCGCCGTGCTCTCCAATCACGGCTATCTGCCCACCAACCTGTCCGATGTCGCGCTCGACAATGGTGTCGCCAAACCGGCGCAGGTCAGCCTGACGCTCGAAGGCGGCGCGCTGATCATGAACCCCGCAACGGTTAGCTTGGGCCATCTCGCCGGCCGCAATGAACGGCTTACCCCCTGGTCACCCTGGGGTCAGCAATGGAGCGCCTCGGCCAAGGCGGTGGAGTGGCTGGTAAAGGTGGCGGAGAGCGGCAACCTGACCATCACGGCGGTGTCGGAAAAGGGTGGCACCCATCGGATTACGCGGGCGATCCGATGAAGCGGAAGACGCTCCAATTCTCCACCAGCAAGCCGCGGATCTGTGAAAAGGCCTGCAGCTGCGCGGTGACCAGGGTCAATTTGAGACTATGGGCGTGGACGGCGATCAGCAGATCATGAGCGTCAATCACCTGGCCGGCGCTGTCCAGCTCAGCGCGCAGGACGCCATAGTCGACATCGGCCGGACTCTCCAACGGAAGAATCTCGATTTCGTTCAGCATGCTTTCGACCTTGCGCAGCATATCCGGCGCGGTCTGCCTTGCGCACAGATAGCGCAACTCGCAGGCGACGATGATGCTGGTGCAGATCTGCTCCTGGCATTGCCGCGCCCGCTGCGCCGCGCGGCCGGTCGGGTTGCGCACCATCTCGGCAATAATGCTGGTATCGAGCAGATAGGCCAGGCCGGTCAAAAGATATCCTCCGGGGTGACCGGCTGCGGCTCGAGATCGGGCAAGGCGTCGGGCATCGGCTCCCAGGAATCGAGCAAAGCTGCCAAGCCACGTTTTTTGATCGGCGCAATCACCAATTTGTCGCCATCCTTATGCATCAAGGCTTCGGACCCAGCCAGTTCGAATTCGACGGGGATTCGCACCGCCTGATGGCGCCCGCTTCGGAACAGTTTCACCAGCCGCTGGGTGTGGATCATGTTTGCCTCATTCTGCCCGTCATTCGCCGGCTAGGGGATGCGTTTTTGAAGTTCCGATAACTTTGCTGCCAGCGATTTTCGGACCTTCAAAAACATAAAGCACCCCCTAGATTCAAAATTTTACCTGGTGCTCTGACCGTTTCCGAAATTCGAGAATCCTGTGAACGAGGGTCTTCGCATTTCGGAAACGGAGCACTAGGGCCGATCCGCAACCGGCTTTATCGCCATCACGTCGATCAACTCGTCGCGGCGCGGCTGCCAGTCTATATGGCGACCGATGCCATAGAAATCGGGTTGAAAATACAGGAATATCCAGGGCGCATCGTCTGCGAAAATTTCCAGCATGCGGTCGACGATGGCGCGTTCACGCACCTTATCGCGCAAATTCTTGAGACTGTCGAACAAAGTCTGCCATTCCGGGTCATACCAAAGGCCATTGTTGGTGCCTTCGGTCCGGGTGGAAAACAGCGACAGATCATAGACCGCGCTCCACAGCACGCCCCCCTGGCCGATCAGGAATAGAGGTCCAGCCTGATGTTGCCGTGCCATCGGCGCGAACAGCGAAATGAAATCGAACGTCTCGACTTTGGTGGCAACGCCGATATCGCCGAGATATTGGCCGACTGCCTGCGCCACGGCACCATCGGCGAGGTAGCGGCCATTGGGCGCCTGGAGCGTCAGGGCAAAGCGCACGCCCTTCTTGTCGCGCGGGTAGCCCGCTGCGTCGAGCAGCGACTCGGCCTTGGCGGGGTCATAGGGGTAGGGCTGGATCGCCGGATTGCCGAGATTGGCCGGCCCTGCCATGCGCCGGCAGGGCATCTGCAGCAATTGCAGGCAAATGGTCGGCACATCGACGGCATATTCCAGCGCCTGGCGTACCGCCTTATGCTGAATGGCGGCACCGCCCGGCGTGGCGGCGAAAGCCGGCGAAAAATTGAAGCCGACGAAGATGCGGCGCGTCCCCTCGACCACTTTCACGCGCGCGCTGCCGGAGGCGTCGATGCTGGCGCGCTGGTCGGGCAAGAGATTGGTGATCAGATCGACGCTGCCGGCGATCAATTCGGCGGCCCGCGTGCTGGCGTCAGGAATGACGCGGAAGATCACTTTGTCGAAGGGGGCGCGTGCCAGCGTATAGCGCTCATTGCGCCTTAGCACGACGCGGTCGTCCTGAATCCATTCCACCAGCTTATAGGGGCCAGAGGCGACCGGGTGAATGGCCGCCTGCTGCTTGCTCATCTTGGCATAACTGTCCTGGCACTGGATTCGTGCCATCGACAGCATGCCCAGCGTCTGCGAGGCATAGCCCTTGACCTGAATGGTCGCCTGCAACGGACCGTCCTCGCGGGCGCCGACATAGCCGATCGACGAATAGATGAAGATCGGCAGATTGCCGATGAAGCCCAGTTTGGGATCGGCGGCACGGGTGAAGCTGTAGACCACGTCACGCGCCGTCAAGGCCGTCCCGTCTTCGCACATCAGACCCGGCTTGATATCGAAACTGAGTTCGGTGCCGGCCTCGTTCCAATGATAGCCCGACGCCAGCGAGGGAACGATACTGCCATCAGGGGCAATCTTTATCAGCGTGCCCCACAGCAGTTCGGCAATATTGACCGAGGTCGCCGAATTCAGTTCCGCCGGCTCGAGCGACTCGATATCGACGCTTTGCGCGATCACCAATGTCGTCTCGGTGTGGGCCGGCGGCGCCATCAAAAGCAACGACAGACCGAGCAGGCAACAGCCCAGGGAAAAATTCTTCATCGGCTAGCTTTATTACACGGGGGCATTACGATCAACGCCGGCTATTCTGGGGCGAACCCGATTGGGAGGGACGGCGTGATCGAGGTGGGAATCATCGGCGCGAGTTTCGCCAACACCGCCTATCTGCCGGCCTTGCGGCTGATCGAGGCGGCGCGCGTGACCGCCATCGCCAGTGCGCGGCTGGACAGCGCCAGGCAAGCCGCTGCCTCGTTTGGCGTGCCGCACGCCTATGACGACTGGCGGCGGATGCTGGCGGACCATCGCTTCGATCTGGTCTGCATCGCCACGCCGACGGTGACCCATGCGCCGATGACTCTCGCCGCGCTGGCGGCCGGCGCCCATGTGCTGTGCGAAAAACCGATGGCGATGAATGCGGCTGAGGCTGAGACCATGCTGGCCTGTGCTGTGCAGCAGGGCCGCCTGCATATGATCGACCATGAATTGCGCTTCGACCCCAATCGTCGGCGCATCAAGCAACTGATCGACAGCGGCGCACTGGGCGCGTTGCGTCACGCCACCGTCACCAATGTCGGCGCCAGCTGGGCCGATCCGGCGTCGCGCGACCAGGGCGACTGGTGGTCGCTGTCCGACCAGGGTGGAGGAAGACTGGGTGCCAATGGCTCGCACCAGATCGATCTGCTGCGCTGGTGGTTCGGCGAGATCGCGGCGGTCTGCGGCATGGTCAGGACGCTGGTGCCCAACCGTCTCGACAAGGTCGCTGGCAGGCCCTGGACGGCGACCGCCGACGACTATGTCCAGTTCAATTTGGAAATGGCGGCCGGAGGGCAGGCCAGCGTGATGATCACCACGGTGGCGCATCATGGGCTCAAGAACGAA
>Ga0302320_10013261_pt1 | contig 17239 bp, 12 predicted proteins | sample Bog_T0_3_FD_202130 | JGI IMG/M metagenome (GOLD analysis project Ga0302320, IMG submission 202130) | Peat permafrost microbial communities from Stordalen Mire near Abisko, Sweden - Bog_T0_3 | ecosystem: Environmental > Terrestrial > Soil > Wetlands > Peat | place: Sweden: Abisko, Stordalen Mire...
CGGCTGCATGGCCAACGGCGCCATGCAGGTGTTCGAGGCGCTCCGGCTGGAGGCCGAGGCCCAGGGCCTCGATCTGGCCATCGAACTGGACTACGAAGACCCGAGGCCCGGCGACGGCCTGCTCACAAGGAGCGGCTGCCAGGGCTTCTGCCAGATGGGGCCGCTGCTCAGCATCGAGCCCGACGGCATCGTCTACTGCAAGGTGCGCCCCGGGGACGTGCCGGAGATCGTCTGCGCCACCCTGCTGGAAGGCCGGCCCGTAGACCGCCTGCTCTACCAGGATCCGGCCACCGGCGAGCCCTGCCGAGGCCGCCGCGAGACTCCCTTCTACGCCCTCCAGCAGCGGACGGTGCTCAAGAGCTGCGGCAGCCTGGACCCCGAAAACATCCGCGAATATCTGTCCCAGGGAGGCTACCGGGCCGCCGCCAGGGCCTTCACCGCCATGGCGCCCGAAGCGGTGTGCAGGGAGATCCTGGAATCGGGCCTGCGCGGCCGGGGCGGCGGCGGCTTCCCCACCGGACGGAAATGGGAGCTGGCCAGGCTCCAGCCGGGTCCCAGGAAATACATCGTCTGCAACGGCGACGAAGGCGACCCGGGCGCCTTCATGGACCGCGCGGTGATGGAAGGCAACCCGCACGCGGTGCTGGAAGGCATGCTCATCGCCGCCCGGGCCATCGGCGCCGACGAGGGCTACGTCTACGTGCGGGCCGAGTATCCCCTGGCCGTGGCCCGGGTCCGCCGGGCAGTGGCCGACGCCGAGGCCCTGGGCATCCTGGGCGAGGACCTGTTCGGCTCGGGCCTCGGGTTCCGGGTCCAGGTCATGGAAGGGGCGGGGGCCTTCGTCTGCGGCGAGGAGACCGCGCTGCTGGCCTCCATCCAGGGCCAGCGGGGCATGCCCATGCCCAAGCCGCCCTTCCCGGCCCAGAGCGGCCTGAACGGCAAGCCCACGGTCATCAACAACGTCGAGACCCTGGCCACGGTCCCGCTGATCCTGGCCCAGGGGCCGGCCGCCTACCGGGCCACCGGAACCGCCGCCAGCCCCGGCACCAAGACCTTCGCCCTCACAGGCCACGTGCGCAACACCGGCCTGATCGAGGTGCCCTTCGGCACCAGCCTGCGCCACATCGTGTTCGCGGTGGGCGGCGGGGTCACGGCCAAGGACGGCCTGGTGGCCGAGGCGGCGTTCAAGGCGGTGCAGATCGGCGGACCCTCCGGCGGCTGCCTCACCCGCGAGCACCTGGACCTGCCCATGGACTTCGACCACCTCGCCGGGATCGGCGCCATGGTCGGCTCCGGCGGCCTGGTGGTGATGAACCAGGACACCTGCATGGTGGCGGTGGCGCGGTTCTTCATGCAGTTCACCCAGAACGAGAGCTGCGGCAAGTGCGTGCCCTGCCGGGAAGGCACCCGGCAGATGCTGGCCCTCCTGGACGACATCGTCGAGGGCCGGGCCACGGAAGCGACCCTGCCGCTGCTGGAGCTGCTGGCCCGCAACGTGAAGCTGGGCTCCCTCTGCGGCCTGGGCAAGACCGCGCCCAACCCGGTGCTGTCCACCCTGCTGCACTTCCGCTCCGAGTACGAGGCCCATGTGCACAGGAAGGTCTGTCCCAGCCGGGTGTGCAAGGCCCTCATGACCCCCGCCATCGATCCCGCCCTGTGCAAGGGCTGCGCCCTGTGCGCCCGCAAGTGCCCGGTGGACGCCATCGCCGGCGAGCGCAAAGGGCCGCACCGGATCGATCCCGACCGCTGCGTCCGCTGCGGCGCCTGCGTGACCATCTGCAAATTCAACGCGATCACTGGAGCCTGACATGAGCGCCCCCCAGACCCTCACCATCGACGGCTTCAGCGTCCCCATCCAGGGCGAGCGCAATCTGCTGGAGCTGGTCCGCAAAGCCGGCATCGAGCTGCCGACCTTCTGCTACCACAGCGACCTGAGCATCTACGGCGCCTGCCGGCTGTGCATGGTGGACGTGGCCGGGCGCGGCATCGTGGCCGCCTGCTCCACCCTGCCCGAACCGGGCCTGCGGGTGCGCACCCAGACCCCGGCCATCCGGGAACTGCGCAAGGTGAACCTGGAACTGCTCCTGGCCAGCGGCGACCACCACTGTCCCACCTGCACCAAGAGCGGCTCCTGCCAGCTGCAGGCCCTGGCCCAGCGGCTGGGGGTGGACCAGGTCCGCTTCCATGCGCCCCGGGTCGCCCAGCCCCTGGACCGGTCCAGCCACGGCCTGGTGCGCGACCCCAACAAGTGCGTGCTGTGCGGCGACTGCGTGCGGGTCTGCCAGGAACTCCAGGGCCTGGGCGTGCTGGATTTCACCCACCGCGGCGCCCAGGTCACCGTCGCCCCCGCCTTCGGCAGGCCCCTGGCCGAGGTGGCCTGCGTCCAGTGCGGCCAGTGCGCCGCCGCCTGCCCAACCGGAGCCATCACCGTGAAGCAGGATGTGGACGCGGTCCACGCGGCCCTGGACACCCCGGGCAAGACCGTGGTGGTCCAGGTGGCCCCGGCGGTGCGCGTGGCCCTGGGCGAGCTGTTCGGCCTGGACGGCGACGCCCACGTCATGGGCCGCGCCGTGGCCGCCCTGCGCCGGCTGGGCTTCGCCAAGGTCTACGACACCGCCTTCGCCGCCGACCTGACCATCCTGGAGGAGGCCCAGGAATTCCTCACCCGGCGCGAACAGGGCGTGAACCTGCCTTTGTTCACCTCCTGCTGCCCGGCCTGGGTCCAGATGGCCGAGCAGGAATGCTCGGATCTCCTGCCCAACCTCTCCACCTGCCGCAGCCCCCAGCAGATGTTCGGCTCCCTGGCCAAGGCCTCCCTGCCCGCCGAACTGGGAGTGGCGCGGGAGGATCTGCTGGTGGTCGCGGTCATGCCCTGCACCGCCAAGAAGTCCGAAGCCAGGCGCCCGGAGTTCGGCCAGGACGTGGATTTCGTCCTCACCACCCAGGAGCTGGGCCGGATGATCCAGGACGCCGGCCTGCGCCTGGGCGAACTGGAGCCCGAAGGCATGGACCAGCCCTTCGGCCTCAAGACCGGCGCCGGCATCATCTTCGGCAATTCCGGCGGCGTCACCGAGGCGGTCATCCGCCACGTGGCAGGGGCGCTGGGCGAAGGCCCGGTGCGGAAAGAATTGCGCGGCGACCCGGGACGGCGCGCGGTCACCCTGGACCTGCCCGGCGGCGCGGTGCGCTTCGCCGCGGTCCACGGCCTGGCCAACGCCAAGGCGCTGGTGGAGGACCTGCGGGCCGGCCGCGAGCACTTCGACTTCGTGGAGGTGATGGCCTGTCCCGGCGGCTGCGCCGGCGGCGCGGGCCAGCCGGCGGCCATGGGCCCGGCCGTCCGCCAGCGCCGGGCCGAATCGCTCCGGCGCCTGGACGCCGCCATGGACCTGCGCCTGCCCAGGGAGAACCCCGCGGTCGCCCGGGCCTACCAGGAGCGCCTCGGCCAGCCCAACTCAGCCGAGGCCCACCGCCTGCTGCACACCCGCTACCACGCCCGGCGGCGCCTCCAGGGCGACGGCATCGCGTTGACCGGGGCCGGCGCCGGGCGGGTCCCGGTCAGCGTCTGCGTGGGCACCTCGTGCTACCTCCGGGGCTCCCAGAAGCTGCTCCAGGAGCTGCTGCGCCACGTGGCCGAGCACGACCTGGAGTCCTCGGTGGAGCTCCAGGCCACCTTCTGCATGGAGGCCTGCGACCGCGGCCCCACGGTGCGCGTGGCCGGGCAGGCGCTGCACCGGGCCGATCTGGAATCGGTCAGGGGCCTGCTGGAGAAGGCCGTGGCCGGCCGGAGCGAGGTGGCCGATGCCCGACGTTGAACTGGTGGTCTGCATGGGCAGCGCCTGCTTCTCCCGGGGCAACATCCGCACCCTGGACCTGATCCAGCGCTACCTGGCCGAGCGCGGCCTGGAGCGCCAGGTCCAGGTCACCGGCACCCTGTGCCAGGACCGCTGCCGCCAGGGCCCCAACGTCACCCTCCAGGGCCAATGCTTCTGCGGCCTGGAACCCGGGGCCATACTGGAGCTCCTGGAGGAGCGGCTGGGCCAGGCTGACGGAGTCGCCCCATGAACAGCCAGATGCCCATCTACACCGAGAAGACCCAGTGCCAGGACTGCTACAAGTGCGTCCGCCAGTGCCCGGTGAAGGCGATCAAGGTCCAGGACGGCAGCGCCGCGGTCATGCCCGAGCGCTGCGTCTACTGCGGCACCTGCGTCAACGTCTGTCCGGTGGGGGCCAAGAAGGTCCGGGACGACCTGTTCCGGGCCAGGCTCCTGGTCCAGCGCAGGCCCACGGTGCTGGTCTCGCTGGCGCCGTCGTACGTGTCCGAGTTCCCGGGGGTGGCCCCGGCGGCCATGATCCACGCGCTCAAGGCCCTTGGCTTCTCCGGCGTGTCGGAGACGGCCCTGGGCGCCCAGCAGGTCACCGGCGCCTGCGCCGACGGCCTGGCCCGGGACCCCGGCGGGCTGACCATCTCCTCGGCCTGCCCCACGGCGGTGGAGTTCATCCGCAAGTACCATCCGGAGCGGCTGCCGGCGGTATCCCGGCTGGTCTCGCCGCTGCTGGCCCACTGCAGGCTGCTCCGCCGGGAGTTCGGTCCCGAAGCGGGGATCGTCTTCATCGGCCCCTGCATCGCCAAGAAGCTGGAGGCGGACCTGAACCCGCGACTGCTGGACGTGGCGCTCACCTTCGCCGATCTCCGGCGCTGGTTCGAGGATGCGGGCGTCGATCCCGCGGCCGGGGCGGCGCCCGAGGACCGGTTCGTACCGGAAGCCGCCGCCGAAGGGGCGCTCTACCCCATGGACGGCGGCATGATCCGCGGCATCCGCGGCGGCGTCCCGCCGTCCATGCACTTCATGGCCTTCTCCGGCATCCCCGGCATCGCCGAGGCGCTCAAGGGCCTGGACGGCGGCGCCCAGGGCATGTTCCTGGAGCTGCTGGCCTGCGAAGGCGGCTGCGTCAACGGGCCCCAGGCCTCCCGCGCCTGCGGCACCGCCGCCAAGTGGCTGCGGGTGCTGGACCGCTTTCCCGGCCCGGCCGGGCCGCCCGCGCCGCCCACCCTGGACCTGGCCGCGGCGGTGGCCGAGGGCCCGGTGGCGGCCCCGGCCCACGACGCCGCCGAGCTCAAGCGGGCCCTGCGCCTGGTGGGCAAGACCACGCCCGAGGACGAGCTCAACTGCGGCGGCTGCGGCTACGACGACTGCCGGTCCCTGGCCATGGCCCTGCTGGACGGCCGGGCCGAGGCCGGCATGTGCGTCTCGCACCTGCGCAAGCTGGCCCTGAACAAGGCCAACGCCCTGATCCGGGCCATGCCCAGCGGTGTGGTCATCGCCGACCAGAGCCTGGCCATCGTCGAGTGCAACCGGCCGTTCGCCGAGATGATGGGGCCGGAGAACCTGGTCGTCTTCGAGGCGCGCCCGGGCATGGAGGGCGCCTCCCTGGCCAAGGTCACCCCCTTCGCCCACCTGTTCCGGGACGCCCTGGAGCCTGACCGCGGGCCGGTGCGCAAGGACCTCAGGGTGGGCGACCGGGTGATCCGGCTCATGGTGTTCCCCATCGAACCCGGGCACCTGGCCGGCGGCATCCTCCAGGACATCACTGAGCCGGCCGTGGTGCGCGAGCACATCATCCAGAAGGCCCAGGATGTCATCCGCAAGAACGTCTCCACCGTGCAGCAGATCGCCTACCTGCTGGGCGAGAACGCCGCGGAGACCGAGCTGATCCTGGGCTCGATCATCGAATCCTTCCAGCTCCCGCCCGCGCCCAAGGCCAGGGAGGACGCCCCGTGACCGGCCCCAGGCTGTTCCTGGAACTGGACCACTACCAGGAGCGCAAGCACAACCAGGCCGCCTGCGGCGACGTGTTCCTGTCCCAGAAGATCCCGGACGATCACCGGGTGATCTCGGTGCTGGCCGACGGCCTGGGCAGCGGCATCAAGGCCTCGGTGCTGGCCACCCTGACCTCCACCATGGCGCTGCGCTACATGGCGGCCGACGTGGACGTGCGCAAGGCCGCCGGCATCATCATGGCCACCCTGCCGGTGTGCAGGGAGCGCCAGATCGCCTACTCCACCTTCACCATCGTGGAGATGGACCCGTGGGGCGCGACCCGGGTCCTGGAGTACGACAACCCGCCCTTCGTGCTCATGCGCGGACCCGAGCCGGTCCCCCTCACCGCCGAGGTGCTGCCCCTGCCCGACAGCGCCGGCCGGGAGGCGGCCATCCGCCACACCCGGTTCCACGCCCGGCCCGGCGACCGGATCGTGTTCTTCACCGACGGCGTGTCCCAGGCCGGAGTGGGCCGGCCCGGCACGCCCCTGGGCTGGGGCCGGGAACCGGTCGCCCGGTTCCTGGGCAAGGTGATCCGCGAGCGCCCGCGCCTCTCCGCGCGCCAGCTGGCGCGGGCCCTGGTGCTCCGGGCCCAGGCCCTGGACGGCGGCCAGGCCAGGGACGACATCAGCTGCGGGGTGATGTACTACCGGGAGCCGCGGGAAGTGCTGGTGCTCACCGGCGCCCCGGTGGCCCGCGCCAGGGACGCGGAAATGGCCGAAGCCGCCAGGGCCTTCCCCGGCCGCAAGGTCATCTGCGGCGGCACCACCGCCGCCATCCTCAGCCGGGGCCTGGGCCGCCCCCTGGCCATGGACCTGTCCCGCCTGGACCCCGACGTCCCGCCCGTCTCCAGCATGGAAGGCTTCGACCTGGTCACCGAAGGGGCCATCACCCTGGCCCGCACCGTGCGCCTGCTGGAGGCGGAGCAATCCCCGGACCTGCTGCGGCCCAACGCCGCCACCGAACTGGCCGGGATCCTGCTGGACAGCGACATCATCCACATCCTGGCCGGCACCAAGATCAACGAGGCGCTCCAGGATCCGTCCCTGCCCGAGGACCTGGACATCCGCCGGAACATCCTCAGAGGCCTCAAGCAGGTGCTCACCGGGAAGTTCCTGAAGGAAGTGCGGATCACCTTCATCTAGGGGTGGTCACCTGACGTGTCCCCGCAGGAGATGCCGAGAGAACCCGGATCCAGGGCCTGGACCGAAGCAGGAACGCTCTTGCACTGACTTGGATCTGAATGAATCAGTGGGTGGCGTCAGCGTTAAGAAACTGATCAAGCACAGAGCGCCACAGAGGCAGAGGACACCGAGGAAATCAGGGCAGCGGCTTTCGCATCGCCATGGAGCCAGGGCTTGGGGCTCGACCCATCCCGCCAAAGCCCTGCTCGCTGCGCTCGCCGAAGCACTTCGTGCTTCGCGTCCAATGGGTAGACGGCCCTCCACATGCAAGCATGTGGCTGGCCGCCCACCCATCGGCCGTGACGGGCCTGGGCTCACGGTACGGATTGGCCCGCCCTGCCTCCTGGAGTACGGATGATCCTTTGGATTCCGCCATCCTTCAGGGGCGACCCCAGCCCAGGCCGAAAAGTGCTTCTCTGTGGGCCATGCAGTCATGTTCACTCCGATCTCCGCAAGGATGATATGGGCGGAAATCTGGGAGATGCCTGGGATCCTCAGAAGGAGGTCCACCTTGGCCTTGTAGGGCGCCAGGTGCTTGAACAGCTTGGTCTCCACTTCTTCGACCAGGGCATCCTGAGCGTCCAGTCGCCGAAGGCCTACGCCGAGCAGGTATTGGGAGACCTCCGACAGGGGGGCCTCCAGGGCTGCGGCAATGGGCGTCAGCTTGCTCTTCAGCGTTGAGCGGAGGCAGCCAGGAAGTTCGTCCTGGATGCATTTGCCCTGGGCCAAGGCTTCCAGGATGTTCATCCCTGAAACGCCAAAAACATTGCTCACCAGGTCCCCCAGGGTGATTCTGGCCCCTGCCAACAGGCGCTGGATCCCGTTCCGGATGGAGGTCCGCTCTTGGATCAACTGGCGGCGCGCCCTGGCCAGCTCTCGGGCGTCCCGGAACTCTGGAGGTGGGACGAAACTGGGCTTGATCCGGTCATGACGCATTTGGCCGGCGATCCAACGCGCATCCATTCGGTCCGTCTTTCGGCCTCGAGCGTTCTTCATGTGCTGGGGATTGCCCACCACAAGTTCGAAGCCACCTTCCAGGGCCGCATAGACTGGCATCCAGTAGACCCCGGTTGCCTCCATGCCCACGGCCTCGCATCCACCGGCTTTTAGCCAATCCCGGAGGGCACGGAGTCCTTTCTGATTGGTTGGAAACTCCCGCTCCTCCACCTTCGGCTTGCCCTTGGGACCGGTGGTCACCAAGCATGCCGCCACGAAAGCGAAGTGCACGTCCAGCCCGCAGGCTATTGCGTAGACGACTTCATCCAGGTCCATCGGACCTCCCATAGAAAGGGGAGAACCTCCGAGCGCGGGACGGAGGGAAAGGCAACACTGCCATCCGTGCACACCCCTTCCAGTAAGACCCTTCCGGGGGGCAACACAATGTGGTACTACTACCCGTGCGGGCCAGTCTGTGCCTCGGAATCCGACTTCGTTGCCACAGAGAAACGGCCACCATTAGGAGGTTCTCCAAACTCATCCTAAGGTTGCCTGGCCCGCACCTACAACCGCTGGCGCCCCGGGATACCGAGACGCCAGCCTATTTTCAACCCTCGGGGTGCCCGCCAGGGCACACCGTCTGTGCCTCTGTGGCGCTCTGTGCTTGATCAGTTTGATCGATCTGCGAGAAAGAAATGGTTCAGGTGTGTTCCAGGTATTTGAGGCGATCACCACCTAGAGGCTTCCCAGATCCTCCAGCACCAGGGCCGGCTGCCGTTCCAGCGCGGCCAGGTCGGCAAGCTTGGCCTCGCCGCTCAGGACCAGGATGAAGTCGATCCCGGCGTTCTCCGCCAGCAGCTTGTCGGTGCTCAGGCGGTCCCCGACCATCACGATCTCCTCGGGCCGGAAGCGCCCGAGCACCGGACCCAGGATGGCCGGGTCGGGCTTGCCGAAGACCCGCTCCGGCAGCCTGCCGGTGGCCGCCTCGAACAGCCGGGCGAAACTGCCGGCGTCCGGCAGCGGCCCCCGGGGCGACGGGCAGACCAGGTCGGGGTGGGTGGAGAGGAAGCGCACCTCGGGCCGCTGCAGGAGCAGGCACGCTGCCGCGAGCTTGGCGTAGGTCAGCTCGGTGTCGTAGGCCAGCACCACCGCCTGGCAGTCGGCGCCGGAGGTGAACGAAAGCGAAGGCATCCGCTCCAGCAGGAAGGCCTGGAAGCTGCGGTTGCCCACCGGCCAGATCCGGCTGATCCCTGCGGCTTCCAGGTGGTCCAGCAGCGGCAGCAGCGGCGACAGGATCCGCTCCGCGCCCACGTCGATGCCGAGCCTGGCCAGCTTCTCCTGGTACTCGGCCAGGCCCTTGGAGGTGTTGTTGGTGAGGAAGTAGATCTCCCTGGAGGCCAGGTTGCGCTTGATGAAGTCGATGGTGCCCTGGATGGGACGGTCGCCCAGGTAGACCGTCCCGTCCAGGTCGAACACGAAACAGCGTTTCTTTGCGATATCCATCCGTTTCCTAGTTGTTGATCCCGAGCCGGGTGCGCTTCTGGATGGTCCAGGCCGACAGGGCGCCGGCGGCGGACACGAACATCACGAAGTAGCAGATGTAGTATGGCGCGCCATTGTCGAGCTTGAGCAGGTAAGTGCACAGGGCGGCCACGATCCCCGCCACCAGGAAGCTGGGGAACTGGTGGAGGTTGGCTACTTGGGATTGACGGAACCGTAGAAGCGGTGCGGCCCGGAGAACGTGGCCTGGACGTGGATCTGGCAGGTGTGCGAATTGCAGGCGCCTTCATGGAAGTGGTGCAGCAGGTAGCCCGGCGTCTCCATCCGGAACTCGTCGCCGCCCTCGGGGGTGAGATCGATCTCGATCTGCATGGCCACGGCCGGCGCCGTCATGGCGATGCAGCCCGCCCACTGGGTGGTGATGGACCGGTGCATGTGCCCGCAGCAAAGGCGCACGTTGGGATGCCTGCGCAGGATGGCGGCCAGCCGCTCCTGGTTCTCGTAGGGCTCGTCCATCCGCCCGAACCCGGACAGGAACGGGGGGTGATGGGTGAACAGGAGGGTGGGCGCGTCGGGCGCCTTGGCCAGTTCACGCTCCAGCCAGAGGGCAACGGGCTCGTCGAGATGGCCGGAGTGGGAGCCCGGCCTGGTGCCGTCGAAGAACACCATGCGCATGGGGAGGCCTTCCACCGTGTAGCACAGGTACGGCGCCACGGCCGGGTCCGCCGGGCAGTACTCGGGCAGGAGGGAGAGGATCCGGTCGCGCTTGTCGTGGTTCCCGGGCAGCAGGTAGACCGGCTCGGCCAGCTGGTCCAGGAACGCCTTCAGCTGCTGGTAGGCGCCCATGTCGCCGCCGTCCGCCAGGTCCCCGGTGATCACGAAGGCGTCCGGCCGCCACGGCAGCCGGGCCAGGTGGGCGAAGCAGTCGGCGGCCATCTTCGGGGTGTCGGCCACCCGGAACGAGAGCTTGCCGTCGCCGCGCAGATGGAAATCACTCAACTGGATGATCTTCATCCTGCCTCCTGGAAAAATGGGTTGTCGTGGATCAGAGCGCCACGTTCAGGCGCTCCATGCTCGTGATGATTTCGGATTGGCAACGGGCCTGGTCCCAGCCCAGCTCGGCCGCCATCAACTCTACCACCCGGGGCAGGGCGGCCTTGGCGGCGGCGTTGTCGAGCAGGGCCAGCGGCATCCGCCGGGCCAGCACGTCCATGGCCCGCTCGGCGAACTCGCACCGGGCCGTGTAGACCGCTTCGGCTTCGATGAAGGGGTGCTGCGGGTGCAGGCGCGCGCCGAACCCGGCCTGGGCCAGGACGGCGACCCGCCCGGCCTGGTCCCCATAGGCGTGGTGCAGGTGGTGGGCGATGTCCGGGGCGAGCCCCCAGATCCTCACCAGGACCGCCTCGCCCGACGGATCGAACCGCTCGGCCCCGGCCAGGGGCAGGTGCCCGGTCCGGCACAGCCGCGCCGGCCTGAGGCCGAACAGGCCGACGGCATGGTCCACGGCCTCTTCCGCCATCCTGCGGTAGGAGGTCCACTTGCCGCCGGCCACCGTCAGCAGGCCGGAGGGGCTCGCCTGGATCATGTGCTCCCGGACCAGCTGGGCGGTGTTCTGGGCCTCCGGAGCCTGGATCAGCGGGCGCAGGCCCGACCACACCGCGGTGACGTCGCCGCGCTTGACGTCGACGTCGAAATACCGGTTGATGTAGCGCAGCAGGTACTCGACCTCCTCCTCCTTGGCCCGGGGATGGTCGACGATCTCGGCGGGGTTGTCGGTGGTGCCGATCAGCGCGTGCCCCTGCCAGGGCAGGATGAACAGGACCCGGCCGTCGTCGGTCTTGGGGATCATCAGCCCGGTGGCCGGGGGCACGAAGCGCTCGGGCAGGATGATGTGGACGCCGGATGACGATTTCAGGATCGGCGCCGCCTCGATGTCGTCCAGCTGCCGCAGGCTGTCCACGAAAGGGCCCGCGGCGTTGACGATGCCGGCGGCCTTGACGGTGAAGACCTCGCCGGTCAGCGCGTCCCGCACCACGGCTCCGCTGAGCCTGCCGCCGGACTTCTCCAGGGCGATGGCCTCCACGTGGTTGGCCACCACCGCGCCGTGCTTCTGGGCGGTCAGCGCCAGGGTCACCGCCATGCGCGCATCGTTGAACTGGGCGTCGTAGTAGACCACCCCGGCCTTCAGCCCTTCCCGCTTGAGCATGGGGAAGCGCCGGAGGGCCTCGGCGCGGCCGATCACATAGCTGTGCCCGAGCCCCTTGCGGCCGGCCAGCACATCGTAGAGCAGCAGCCCGGCGTAGATGTAGGGGATCTCCAGCCACGAGTAGAGCGGCGTGACCAGGGCCAGCGGGTTGGCCAGGTGCGGGGCGTTCTTCAGAAGCACCCCACGCTCGAACAGGCCTTCCCTGACCAGGTGGTACTGGGCGCGGTTCAGCTTCTTGACCGCCATCTCCAGGTAGCGCACCCCGCCATGGACCAGCTTGGTGCTCCGGCTGCTGGTACCTTCGGCGATGTCGAACCGCTCGATCAGGGCGACCTTCAGGCCCCGGCTGGCCGCGTCGGCGGCGATGCCGCAGCCGGTCGCACCGGCGCCGATCACCAGCAGATCGAACGGGGCCTCCTGCTTCAGGGATTCCAGCCGGTGGATTCTGTCCATGCTATGAAACTCCTATTTATTGCCCGTACGGAAAACGCAGACGGGAGAGCCAAAGGTGCTTGGCTCTCCCGTCTCGTGCCGTGGTCTTGGATATGCAATTGCCTGTTAGGTTGCCCGGTCCCGGGCGGGAAAGCAAGTCTCCGCGGTGTAAGATATTCAATCGGAGCAACGGCATGGAACGCGGCGAACCGGAAGCACTGGCGCAGCGGCTCGCGCGAAACCGGGTCATACCTGCGGTGAAGGCCGATGCAGGCCTGAAAAAAGCGCTGCAATCCCACCACGATGTCCTTTTCCTCTTGTACGGGGACATTCTTTCCCTGGATGCCAATGTGAACGCCGTTCTCAGGAGCGGCAAGAAGCCCTTCGTGCACCTGGACATGATCAACGGCCTGGCCAACAACACCATCGTCCTGGAGTATTTCTACCGGCATTTCAAGCGGGAATGCGGGGTGATCACCACCAAGAGCACCATGGTGAAAAAAGCCATGGAACTGGGCATCTCGGTGGTCCAGCGCTATTTCATGCTGGACAGCCTTTCGGTGGAGAGCGCGGTGGAGGGCATCGTCAAGACCCGGCCGGACGCCATCGAGATCATGCCGGGCATCCTGCCCCGGGTCATCGCCCACATCAGCCGGCAGACCAGCGTGCCGGTCATCGCCGGCGGCCTGATCCAGACCGCGTCGGACATCGAGAAGATCCTGGCCAGCGGGGCCATCGCCGCCTCGGTCAGCCGCTGCGAACTCTGGCCGCTCTGGCATGAAGGGCCGAGGCCGTCGGTCCCGTGAATTGTATTTGGCAACTTTCCGCTTGCGGATAGCCTGGACCCATCCGGCCGATCGAATGCAAACGGACGGTCCGGGGATCCAGGGAGCTTGATGGGCAAGCGATTTTCCGTCATCCGCCGAATCGTCCTGGTGCTGCTGCTGGGGTGGCCGGGCCTTCCGCTTCCCGCCCAGGCGGAGCTCGGAGCCAGGCGGGTGCTGGTGCTCACGTCCTACGGAGACGGCCGGCCGGGGGTGGAAGACCTCCTCCAGGGTTTCATGACCACCCTGAGCCAGGGCGGCCTCAGCGTGGAGCAGGTGTTCACCGAGAACCTGGACCTGGAGCGCGCCCATGACGCGGCGTTCCGCCGCAGTCTCGCCCAGACGCTCCGGATCAAGTATGGCCGGCTGCCCATGGACCTGGTCTACGTGGTGGAGCAGCCGGCCCTGGATTTCACCCTCCAGGAACTGCCGGCCGTCACCCGGGAGGCGCCGATCGTCCTGGTCCGCGCCGTCCTGCCCGTGGGGGCCGGACGCGCCGGGCGCCGCTTCGTGCGCCAGCTGATCAGCTACGATCTGGACGGTACGCTCCACCGGGCCATGGACCTGTTCCCCGGCACCCGCAAGGTCCTGTTCGTGGCGGGGAGCACCGAGAGCGACCGGGCGATCCTGGCCCAGGCCCTGCGCGTCATGGACCCGTGGAAGGGCAGGGTGGCCTGCGAGGACACCGCGGCGCTCACCCTCGAGCAGATCAAGGCCAGGGTCCGCCAACCTGATCCGGGCACCGTCATCGTGGTGCTGCCGGTGAACCGCGACGCCGCGGGCCGCACCCTGGTGCAGATGGAGACGGCCATCCTGGTCGCGGCCACGGCCGGGGCGCCGGTGTTCACCCTCTGGGACAACCCGGTGGGGAAGGGCGCCGTGGGCGGCAGCATCACCAACTTCACCGACGTGGGCCGGCAGGCGGCGAAGTTCGCCCTGGACCTCATGGCCGGGCGCGCCGCCCTGGCCGCCCCGGTGACCGACCTTCCGGCCAGGTCCACCGCCAAGTTCGACTGGGCCCAGATCGAGCGCTGGCGCGGCGACCCGGCCGGGCTGCCCAGGGACAGCGTCTTCATCAACCGGCCGGCCACCCTGTGGCAGCAGTACCGGCGGCCCGTCATCGCGGCGGCGCTGTTCCTGCTGGCGCAGACCCTCCTCATCGCCCTGCTGCTGCTGCAGCGGCGGCTGCGCAGCCTGGCCCAGGAGCGCCTCCGGGAGAGCGAGGAGCGGTTCCGCATTCTGCTGGAGCAGGCCCCGGAGGCGATCATCGTCTACGATCCGGTGGCGAACCAGGTGGTGGACGCCAACGCCAACGCTGAACGCCTGTTCGGGGTGAGCCGGGAGCAGCTGCGCAGGTCCGGGTTCCTGCCCTTCTACGCCGCGGAACAGCCCGGCGGGCGGGAGGCCGCCGAACTCCTCGCCGAGTCCATGGGGCGGATCCTGGCCGGTACCCCGCTCCTGGGCGAGCGGGCCATCCACAGCGCCGACGGGCGGGAGCTGCTGTGCGAAATCAGGGCGGTCGGGCTGCCTTCCGGCCGGCAGCCCCTGATCCGGGCCAGCTTCATCGACATCACCGAGCGCAAGGCGGCCGAGGCCGAGGTGCTCCGCCTGAACGAGGAACTGGAGCAGCGGGTCCAGGACCGCACCGCCAAGCTCGAGGCGGCCGGCAAGGAGATGGAGGCCTTCAGCTATTCCGTGTCCCATGACCTCCGGGCGCCGCTCCGGAGCATCGACGGCTTCAGCCAGGCGCTCCTGGAGGACCACCTGGAACAGCTGGACGAGGCCGGCAGGCATCACCTGGCGCGCATCCGCCGCGGCGTCCAGCGCATGGGGCAGATCATCGATGACCTCCTGCGCCTGTCCCGCCTGGACCGGGCCGGACTCAGCCCGGAGGAGATGGACTTCTCAGCCCTCTGCCGGAAGGTGGTGGACGAGCTGGCCGGGGCCGACCCCGGACGCCGGGTCGAGGTGGCCATCCAGCCCGGCGTGACCCTGTTCGCCGACCGCACCCTGATGCAGGTGGTGCTGGAGAACCTCATCGGCAACGCCTGGAAGTTCACCCGCCTGCGGCCGGACCCCAGGCTCGGGATGGGCGAGACGGCAACGGCGCAGGGGGAGCGGGCCTGGTTCATCCGGGACAACGGGGCCGGTTTCGACCCGGCCCATGCCGGCAAGCTCTTCGAGCCGTTCCAGCGGCTGCATCCGGAGGCCGAATTCGAGGGGACCGGCATCGGCCTCGCCATTGTCCAGCGGATCATCCGCCGCCATGGCGGCAGGGTCTGGGCCGAGGCCGAGCCCGGCGCGGGCGCGACGTTCTGCTTCACCCTTCCCGGACGTCATTGAAAACGGCCGCCTCTGATATGGCTTGGGCTTGCGCCGAACCGCGATCGGCCCTTGAAGACAAGAACGAATGGCCATAGGGCCCATAAGCCCGCGGCGATCATGAGTTCATCCCCGGCCGCGACGAAGGGTGACGTGATCTTCGGGTAGATCGGCACGTCGACGGTCCGCACGGCCTCCACGTCGGCGGCGGACTGGTAGCTGAGCGAGCCGTCGATGTCCACCACCGCCGAGTATCCGGTGTTGGTGACCCGCACCATGGGCCGCCGGGTCTCGATGCAGCGGAAGGCGGTCAGGCGCAGATGCAGGTCCTGCTCGATGCCATGGCCGAACCACGAGTCGTTGGTCGCGTTCACCAGGATCTGGGCGCCCTGCCGCGCCAGTTCCCGGACATGCCGGGCGAACAGGCCCTCCAGGCAGATCATGACCCCCAGCCGTGCCCTGGGGTGGTAGAACACCACCGGGCCCGGGCCGGGCACGAAGTCGGCGCCGCCGTTCGCCCGGATCAGTCTGGCCAGCCCAGGGAACACCCCCGCCAGGGGGAACTGTTCCGAGGGCACCAGCAGGATGACCTTGTGGTATCGCTGCACGCCGATCTGGCCGCCAGGACCGGGCGTGGCCATGAACAGGGAGTTGTACTCTCCCCGCGAATCGGAATCGTAGCCTCCGAACACCAGCGGGACCCGGCCGGCCAGGACGAACCGGTCCAGCTCGGCGGTGAACCGGGGCTGGGCATCGCCTCCGAGTCCGTGATAGGTGGCGGGGTAGGCCGTCTCCGGCCAGACCACGAGTTCCGCGCCCTCCCGCACCGCCGCGGCGGTGAGGCGCTCCAGGCGCTCCATGACGAAGGCGCCGACGTTGCCGCGGCCGGCCTCGGCGGCCACCTTGTCCAGGGAGCCGATGTCGGGCTGCACCAGCCCCACCCGCAGGTGGCCGGCGGGCCTGGCCATCAGGGCCTGGACCCGGCCCAGGCGCCAGCTGCCGTAGCCCACTGCGGCGAGCACCAGGCAGGCCACGGCCAGCAGGTGCCGCTTCAGTTCCCGGGTGGGCCAGGAACCCAGCAGCAGCGCCGCTCCCACTTCATTGGTGGCCACCAGGAGCGCGGTCAGGCCGAAGATCCCGAACAGGTCCGCAAGCTGGCACAGGCGCGGGAAGGTGTACAGGACGTTGCCGAGGGTGTCCGGGAAGAACTTGGGCCAGAGGGAGTCGGCCACCATCAGCGCGACCGGGGTCCAGAGCAGGGGCCGGATGCCGAAGCGCCGGTGCAGGATGTGGCGCAACGCGGCCACCACGGGCCAGGCGAACTGCTCGAACACGGACACCAGCAGCACGCAGGGGTAGCTGAGCAACCAGGGGACTCTGGCGAATTCGTGCACGGTGTGGGCCACCCAGATGCAGAGCGCGATGTTGCAGAGGGTGACGTAGACCCAGGCGCGGAACGCGGCCTGGCGCCAGTTGGGCGCCGTGTCCAGGGCCAGGAAGACCGGGATGACGGCGACGAACATGAGCGGAGCGCAGCCAAACGGCGGCATGGAGAAAAAGGTGATCAGGGCGGAGAAGGCCACGCCGGCCGGCCAGGGGATGCTTTTCCAGCGCATGGGCTTCATAAAGCAAGAGTATCTACCCTGAATGGGCGCGCGTCTTTCAGCACCTTCAACCCACCAAACATTCACTAGCTGCGTTCATTGGCCTGGCTGGTTCGTTTTCACGTGTCACTACTTTTTATTAATAAATTACCTTAAGGTAAATATTGATCAGAGCCCCTCAATCCATCCCCTCAGTATGCATTTCGGGGTAACAATGTCACCAAACCAATTTTGAATTAATATTTACGAACTATAATTCAATTCATAAAAATTATTTATATTTAAAAATAGTTCACAGGTGGAAGGGTTTTAAACTTGCAAGGCTATTCATTTTGCTCATATTTGCTTCGTAGTTCATGCCCCATTTTTGGTAATCCAAGGGGGAATCATTTATCTTCCTAGCCTTATTTGC
>Ga0302320_10013264_pt1 | contig 17238 bp, 8 predicted proteins | sample Bog_T0_3_FD_202130 | JGI IMG/M metagenome (GOLD analysis project Ga0302320, IMG submission 202130) | Peat permafrost microbial communities from Stordalen Mire near Abisko, Sweden - Bog_T0_3 | ecosystem: Environmental > Terrestrial > Soil > Wetlands > Peat | place: Sweden: Abisko, Stordalen Mire...
TGTCCCCGCCCAGCAACGTCAGCCCGTTCGCCAACGTCCCGCCGGTAAAATACTCGCCAATGGTGGAATAATTCTCATGCCCCAGCTCCACCGGGCTGATCACTGAACCGCCCCCCGGCCCTAACACGCAATTTCGCAGCAGCCAGTTCTGGCCCAACCCGTAAAGCGCCCCTCCGGTCACCGCCAGTGAGCCGCCGGCAAAGGTGAGGGTGCAACTCGCCGTCACCCCGCCCAACTGGTGGACGAATGAATTATCTGTGCTGATCGAGAGAATGCCGCCGCCGATGGTTGTCCCCACCGTGTAAGAATTGTTCCCCCCCAGCGTCAACGTCTGGCTCCCCAGCTTATACAGCCGGCACGCCCCGGAAATCGACCCATTGAGCGTGATGTTCCCGCTCGCCGTGTTGACATAAGCCGTCGTCGTGCAGGAGATTGGCAGCCCCAGCGTCTGCAAATTGGCGTTGCTGTTGGCGATCGTCCCCGTCAGGGCAAAAGAATTACCATTGAGCGTGAAACTCCCCGCGTTCGCATCAAACACAATGTTGCTGAACGTGGTGCCCGACGTGAATTTATTCGTGGTCAGCAACCCCGTCGTGCCCGTGAACACCAGCGAATCCCCGCTCACCGGTGCCGTCCCCCCCCAGTTGACCGCGTTGGTCCAGGCCCCCCCCGCTCCACCGGTCCAGGTGCATGTTTTCGCCCCGACCGTCAGACCGAAAAGCATGGCGATGAGCAGCAGCCCAACCAGTTTCATCCGCGCACAATCCGTTTGCCAACGATAAGGTGTGACCATAGTTTTTCTGATTCCTCCAATCTGATTGCCCGCCATCATCCGTACACTAGCATAAACTTTGCCGCTGGCTTTAGGTTGCATCTTCCAAGACACAACCCGTCATCATTGCCGATAAGACCTCACGAATTCGAACCCCTCTAACCCTCTCTCCGCCATTTGCATAAATGGGGGAGAGGGACAGGGAGAGTTGGCGTTGATCTCTCAAACCAACTCGCTATTCTGATTGTTTGCCAGGGACCGTGTCAGGCTGCGCCCCTGGCTTCAGTTTTTCTGTCCCGGCCCCCGGGTGGGCGTCCTGCTCTCGCCCCATGTTAAACCACCGAACTAAAATTTGTAATTAATCCCAAAACGGAGCGACTCGGAAGTCAAAGCCGAGCTCGATTGCCACAGCTCCCCGCCAAACCAGGTGTGCGTCCCTAAATCAACGTGCAGATATTCCGCCCGCACGCTCCAATTCTTATTGAGGGCATATTCCAGGCCGCCTCCCACCGTCCATCCGTTTTGAAAGTCGCTCTGCGAAACCGGACCGTCCGTGGCCGACACTTCCGCATTCGCCCCGGCCCAGCCGGCCGTGACATACGGCAGAAACCGGCCCACTGCATAACCCAGGCGGACCCGCGCCGTGCTCGCGTAATCCGTGCTCGTATTAATCGTGTTGCCCGGACGGCTGTGCGCATCGCTCAACGTGTCATAGATCCGGTCCGAGACATCCGCATAAGAGATTTCCGCCTCCAACCCGGCCACCACATGGTTTTGAAACTCATAGTTCGCCCCCGCCTGAAACCCCACCGAGTCGCCATCCGGATTGGACTTGATGCCATAGGCGCTGAAAGCACTATTGAGATAATGAGCATCCGAATGCCCAAAATTATACCCTGAATTGATCCCCAGATAATACCCCGTCCAATCGATATCCTCCGCCGACGCCGAGCAGATGGATGCGGTTGTGACCAGCAGGCCCGCCAGGAATTTTGATTTGGTGATTTTCATAATTCAGATTTTTCAGTTTATATAATAGTAAAAAAGTATGAGCGCAAGCGAAAATCAAGACCCGAACTGCTGGCTATAACACAGCCTATTTTTAAGCCCCTAAAACCCCTTGGCGGAGAACGGGTTTGGGCATATATTGGCACAACCATGAAGCCGCTTGCCTCGAAGTCGTATATCAAAGGATTCAACCTCCTGGAAACCCCCGTCGTGCTGATAGGCAAAGGCCCGTCGATGGCCGGGCGCTTGGGCAAGGCAAGTCAATACTGTGGTAAAAAAGTTTTTGCTTGGGTTTTTATTACCCCCTTTCAACCCTCAAAACGCTATACGTAAACACTATATCTTGTTAAAATAGAACATATTATAAATAATTCACCATCGAAACACACTTAAATCGTTTCTGTTCTTTAGTTTACGTCAATTTTGTATATTGTTAATTAAATAATACACATTCACCGAGGCCCGTCGTACGGGATTTCCGGCTATTCCGGCCTGAAAAAAATTGGCCCGCCCTGTTTTGACCCTCCAACGGCCCCAAATTGAACCGCCGCCCCCGTTAAATTTTCTCGCCGCGCGCCCCGTTTGCCGGTTTAATGCCCGCCGCATGAAACAAAAAGCATACGCCGCCGCCGGCGTGGACATTGATTTGGGCAACCAGGTCAAGGCCACCCTGCCCCAGCTCCTCGCCTCCACCCACCGCCGTGAAGTCCTCGGCAAGGTCGGCGGCTTCGGCGGCCTCTTCGCCCTCGACGTCAAAAAATATCGCCAGCCCATCCTCGTCTCCTCCGTCGACGGCGTCGGCACCAAGCTCAAGATCGCCTTCACCCTCGACCGCCACGACACCATCGGCGCCGACCTCGTCAATCACTGCGTCAACGACATCGCCGTCCTCGGCGCCGAACCGCTCTTCTTCCTCGACTACCTCGGCACCGGCAAGCTCGAGCGCCACGTCTTCACCGACATCATCAAGGGCTTCGCCCGCGCCTGCGCCGCCAACCACTGCGCCCTCATCGGCGGCGAAACCGCCCAGATGCCCGGCTTCTACCAGCCCGGCGAATACGACGTCAGCGGCACCATCGTTGGTGTCGTGGAGAAGTCCAAGATGCTCAACGGCCAGAAAACCGTGAAGCGCGGCGACCTCGTCATCGGCATCGCTTCCAGCGGCCTCCACACCAACGGCTACTCCCTTGGCCGGAAAATTTTCTTCGAACAGCTCAAGCTCAAACCCTCCAGCCGCCTCCCCGGCCTGAAGGACACCGTCGGCCGCGAACTGCTCAAGGAACACATCAGCTACGGCCCCCTCGTGCAGCGCCTGCTAAAAAAATTTAACCGCACGAAACTCCCCATCAAAGCCTTCGCCCACATCACCGGCGGCGGCTTCGTGGACAACATCCCCCGCGTGCTGCCCAAGGCTCTTGACGTCGTCATCCATAAAGGCTCCTGGAACATGCTCCCCATCTTCCGTATCATCGCCGAACAAAGCGGCGTGCCGGATGAGGAACTCTATCAAGTCTTCAACATGGGCATCGGCATGGTCGCCCTCGTCGCCCCCGACCAGGCCCCGGCCGTGCTGAAAACCATCCGCGCCGAAAAGCACGATGCCTGGATCATCGGCGAAGTCGTCAAAGGCAAAGGCGAAGCCCGCGTGGTTTGAAGATCATGTCTCCCCGTCAGCTTCTGTTGACCCTCGGCCTGGCCGGCTTGCTCCCGCTCGCCGCCCTGGCCGCGCCGCTCGCCATCACCATCGCCACACCGCCCCCTGCGGCCACCGGCTACTTCAAGCTCGGCACCACCAAAAACCCGGCTGGCCAAGAAATCTCCGTTACCAGTCGCAGCCTGCTCTACAACGGCCGCCCCGTCTTTCCCGTCATGGGCGAGTTTCATTACACGCGCTGCCCCACCAATGAGTGGCGCGATGAATTGCTGAAGATGAAGGCCGGCGGCGTGAACATCGTCTCCACCTACGTCTTCTGGATTCATCACGAGGAAGTCCGAGGCCAATGGGACTGGTCCGGCCAGCGCGATCTGCATCAGTTCATAAAGACCTGCGGCGACCTCGGCCTGAAAGTCGTCGTCCGCTGTGGCCCTTGGTGCCACGGCGAAGTCCGCAACGGCGGCTTCCCCGACTGGGTCGAGCAGCAGGGCTGGAAGCTCCGCTCCAACGACCCCAACTTTCTCGCCGCCGTCAAGGTGCTCTACGACCAAATTGCCGCGCAACTCGCCGGCCAGCTTTGGAAGGACGGCGGCCCTGTCATCGGCATCCAGGTGGACAATGAATTTGGCGGCTCACCCGATTACCTCCTCACGCTCAAACAAATGGCCGTCACCGCCGGCCTGGATGTGCCCCTCTACATCAAAACCGGCTGGCCCGCCATGAGCCGCCCCATGCCCTTGGGCGAACTCCTGCCCCTCTTCGGCGCGTATGCGGACGGCTTCTGGTCCCGCAGCCTGCAGCCCATGGATGGCACCGACTGGGAGAACTACCTCTTTAAAATCACCCGCACCGACACCGGCATCGGCGCCGATATCTTTGGCCGCCGCTCGGCCGGCGACACAGCCGGCACTGAACAATACCCATATTTCACCTGCGAAATCGGCGGTGGCATGCCCGCTTCCTATCACCGCCGCATGAACCTGGACCCGCGCGACATCGAGGCAGTCGCCCTGACCGAACTCGGCGGCGGCAGCAGCCTGATGGGCTATTACATGTATCACGGCGGCCAGAACCCCACGGGCAAACTCAGCACCCTGCAAGAGTCCCTGACCTCCGGTCGTGGCGGCTACAACGACCTGCCGCAGCTATCCTACGACTTCAATGCGCCCCTGGGCGAATATGGCCAGGTCAACCCCCAGTATCACTGGCTACGCCGGTTGCACCTCTTCCTCCACGACTTCGGCGGCCCACTCGCCGACATGCCCGCTACACTGCCAGATTTGCTCCCCACCAACCGGACCGACTTCGCCACCCTGCGTTGGTCGGCGCGCTCCGACGGCAACGCCGGCTATGTCTTTGTTAATAATTACCAGCGCCTGCAAACCCTGCCGACCAAGCATGACGTCCAGTTCCAGCTCAATCTTCCCGGTGATCCTCTGCTCTTCCCCGACCGGCCCATCGACATCCCCGCTGGCGACTTTTTCTTCTGGCCCTTCAACCTCGACCTCGGCAGGACCAAGCTCGTATACGCCACCGCCCAACCAGTCTGCACCGTTACACTGGAAAACCAGCAGATCTTTGTCTTCGCCCAAACGCCCGGCATCCAGGCGGAATTCGTCTTTGCCGCCACCAACAATTCCGTGCAGGCCGTGTCCGGCACCTTGAAACGCCGGGACGACGGCATCCACATTCTTGATGTGAAACCTCGCCGTGATGTCGCCATCCGCCTCAGTCAAAACACCTCCATCGTTCTCCTCAGTGACGCCGATTCGCTCATGGCCTGGAAGTCGCCGTGGCCCGGTAGCACCGAGGCCGTCCTCACCCCCGCCAACGTAATCTTTGATGCCGATGGTAAAATCCGATTGTCGGCCAACAACCCGCGCGACCTGCAGGACATCTACCCGCGCCCGTTGCCCGCACCCACAGTCATCGGACCGGATTCCTCTGCCAGCGACGTCCGTCTCACCGTCCTCCGCCCCGTCGGCCCGGCCCGGGAAATACCCCTGACCAAAGGCAAATCCCCCATTGCGCTCGCCCCCGCAGAATCCGATTTCACCAACGCCGCTGTTTGGAAAATTACGCTGTCTGCCGGCTTGGACTTGAAATTCAACCCCATCCTGCGAATCAATTATGTCGGTGACGTGGCCCGACTGCGGCTCAACGGCCGCCTGCTCGATGATAATTTCTATAATGGCCGGAGCTTCGACCTCGGATTGCAACGTTATGGCCCGGAAATTCTAATCGGTGATCTGCAACTGGAAATTCTGCCCCTGCGGCCGGACGCCTCCATCTACCTGCCTGCGGAAGCTCGTGCCAATTTTAGTCGCGCCTCCGCCCAGGCCACGGTCAAGCACGCGGAAATCGTCCAACAATACGGCGCAGAATTCCTCCCGGCCAAACCACAGGAATAATTTCGTTCCCGCCAATATTTCAGGTTGCCGTTTCCCGAATCTGTGGTATTGATACATCAGAAATCCTTTGACAATAATGGCAAACACCATTTCCGTGTTGTTAGCCAGCCCACGCACCCATGCAATCAATAACCTACTTGATTAAACTGGCCGGCACCATCCTGTTCCTGATGGTAACCTCCCCAACCTTCGCCAATGTACCTGGCGGCGGCACCGGCACCGGTGCCAACGTCACGCTGACCGACAACGGCACCACCGTTACCCTTGCCAACGGTATTGTCTCCATTGTCTGCACCAAGTCTGGCGCCACCATCAACCAGATCAATTACACATATAACAACGGCAGTGGCAATACCACCCTGCAGTTGTTGAACGGCGGCACCGACGGCGGCCAGTTATACTGGGAAACCGGCGGCTTTGACGCCACCGCCAGCGGTTACTTTTCCACCACCACCTATTCGGTTGTCGCCGATCCCGCCACCACCAGCGGCAATTATGCCGAAATCAGCATGGTCAGCGCCTCGCCTTCCAACGGCGTGATGGAGGTTCATTTTTCCCTGCTGCGCGGTTCGCAGGGCTTCTACGTCACCCCGATCTGGTATCATCGCAGCGTGGATGTTGCGGAAGGCATGGGTGAAACGCGGGACAACATTTACGGCGGCTCCATTTTTAATTGGATGTGCGTGGACGGCCAGCGCAATCGCCTCATGGAGGTATCCGGCGGCACCGCCATTCCCGTTTATGGTGCCCCCAAGGAGGTCTCGCTGTGGACCAACGGCATTTATGCCGGGCGCTATGAGGACAAATACAAATACAGCGCCGACCTGGGGGTGCAACGCGCCTGGGGCTGGTGCAGCGTCGGCAGCGGGGGCAAAAATGTGGGTCTCTGGAACGTCTCGGCCACCGCTGAATATTACAACGGCGGCCCCATGAAGCGCGAGCTGATGGACCACATCGGCACCACGATTCTTAACATGCTGAACGGCGGCCACTACGGCGGTGGCTCGGACGGTTCCTGGGCGGCCGGGGAAATTTGGACTAAAGTATACGGTCCCTATTTCATCTATTGCAACAACCTATCCAACACCGTCACAGATGAGACACAGGCATCCATCGCCCTGTATGCCGATGCCCAGGCGCAGGCCGCCGCCGAACAACCGGCCTGGCCCTACAGCTGGTTCACCAACGCCAATTACACTCCCGCCGCCGGTCGTGGCACCATCACCGGGACCATGGTCATCAATGACGGCGGCAACCCCAACGCCTCCACCGCCAATCTTTGGGTAGGTGCCGTAATACAACCGTCCACCACCGATGGCGTGCATGACTTTCAGGAATGGATGAAACCGTATCAGTTTTGGACGAAAACAGACAACTATGGAAACTTCACCATTTCCAATGTGATTGCCGCCGCCAACTACACCTTGTATGCCTTTGGTCCCGGAGCTCCCGGCACCTACCTCTCCCAATCCCAATCCGGCGGCAACCCGCCCTTAACCGTCAATGTGGCCTCGCCGGCTTACTCTGTCACCGTCACCGCCGGCGCTACCAACAGCCTTGGCAATATTGTTTGGACCCCCTCCCGTGTCGGTTCCACTGTCTTTGAACTCGGCTATCCTGACCGGACCGCCCGAAAGTTCCGCCACGGCGATGATTGGTGGGTTGGTGATATCGGCCCCAGCAAAACCGCGCCCAGCCCCATCTGGAGCAAATACTTGGAATATCCCTTTGAATTCCCCAACGGCCCCACTTATGTCGTCGGCCAGAGCCGGTGGAGCACGGACTGGGATTTTATTCAACCCACCATCACCGATGGTTCGGGCAACATTGATCCTTCCACCGGCACAATCACCTTCAACCTCGCGAGCGCACCGGCCAATGGTTCCACGGCCTCCCTCTATATCGCCACCGCCTCCGATTATCAGGGACCGCTCATCATCAGCGTCAACGGCAACAATCTCGGCAGCATCGCGACCACCGCCACGCCCAATGGCGAAAGCGTCAATGGTTACGGGCCCTCCTATTCCGGCAGCGGCCAGGAGAGCGATGCCAGCGTGCGCGAAGGCATTCACGGTTGTTTCTCTGATGAACGCCTCAACTTCGCCGGCAGTTATCTCAAGCAGGGCCAAAACACCATCACCATCAACATGCGCGAAGGCGGTTACGGTGCCAATCACGCCATGTATGATTATATCCGGCTGGAACTCACCGGTTATGTGCCGCCCCCGCCGGCCGGGGTCAACGCCTATCCAGGCAACAATTGCAATCTCATCTGTTGGCCGGTGACTCCCGGAACCACCAGTTATAACGTCCTGCGCTCTACCAACTCCGCCAGCGGCTATGCCTCCATCACCAACGGCGTACATGGTCCCGTGTGTGGAAGCGGCACCAACAACGACCTCTGGCTCGACACCACCGCGATCAATGGCACGACCTATTACTATGGGGTGCAATCCGTCAATCCGACCGGCACCAGCGCCAGTTCACCGGCCAGCCCAAGCGCCACACCGGCCGCAGGTTTTTCCACTAACGCACCCGCCACTCCCACGGGCCTCACCGCCACCGCCACCGCCACCCTGGCGGCCCCCGATGTCGGAGTGGTGACCCTCAATTGGACACCAGTGCCAGGGGCGAACTTTTATACCGTCCAGCGGTCCACCGTCGTTAACAACGGTGACGGCACCAATGTCGTCCTTGGGACCATTCTGCTGAACAACACCAATACCACCACCACTTGTCTGGACACCACGCCCAATAGTGGCAGCCTTTACCTTTACGCCGTCAACGCCGTCAGTGCCGGTGGTGCCAGCACCAATACCCTTTGGGTCCTGGCTAAGCCTGTCCCGCCTCCTCCCGCCGCCCCGGGCGGCATTGCGGTGGTCAACTCCCAGACAACTACGAACCAATCGAATTACATCACTTGGGCGCCGTCTACCGGCGCGGTAGGATACTTAGTGGAACGCACCGTCAACGGCGGCAGCGCCACTACAATGCTGCAAAGCGTCGCCGTCACCAATTACACCGACTCCGCCCTACCCCTCGGCTCCATCTATTCTTATAACATCATCGCCATGAATGAGGGCGGTATTTCCTCAGCCTACGCCCTCTCCGCTTTGACCGCCACACCCGCCAACGGCCAGATCACCTTGAACTGGAGCACGGCCCTCAACGCCACCAATTACCTCGTTCTGCGCGGCACCAGCAGCGGCAATGAGACCAACACCGTCATCACCACCACCAATACCAGCTTCATTGACACCGGCCTCAGCAATGGCACCAACTATTACTACATAGTTACCGCCATCGACACCGGTGGTTCCACCTACAACTCGCCCGAGGCTTCCGCCACCCCGGAACCGACCGGCAGCATCGCCCTGCAGGATGGCAGTACCACCATCACGGAGGCCGCCGGCACCACCGTCACCTTGCCCGTCACCGTCACCACCGGAGCCAAGGCGCTTGTGGTGCTCGTTGAGGACCATGGTGCCCCGGTGGACAGCGAACCCGCCACCTTGTCATGGAACGGTGTCACTCTTACCCTCGCCATCCAAGAAGACCACTCGGCCACCACCACCCGCGGCTCGGCCATCTACTATTGCTATAATCCACCCGTCAACTCGGCGGTTACCCTGTCCGTGACCGTCCCCGGAGCGGACGATGTCGAGGCCACCACATTCACCCTCAATGGCGTCAATACCGCCATCCTGCCGCTGGCAGGTGGGGCCACCAGCGGCACCTCCGGCGGCGCGGACAGTCTCACGTTTGCTGTCGCCGACGTGGCGACGAATTCCTGGGCCGCTGTCAACACCACGTGGGCCTCCATCACCACCACCCCGCTTACTCCCACCATCACCGCCACCGGCGGCACAGCCAACGTCACCTCTGCTTCCGAGACGGTCTCCGCCGGCTCTTCCGAAATGTCCGCCGGCTATGTGTCCGGCCTGAGCGTCGGTACCGACACCTTTTTGGCCTCTTGGGGCACGGCAGCGGTTCAAAAATGCAATTTTTGCGGATTGGTGTTCATCCCGGGCACGACCGTTCCCCCCGCGGCCCCCACCGGCTTGACAGCCACCAACGCCGGCTTTGACCAAGTCGGCCTGGCATGGAACACCTCCGCCAACACCTTGGTTTATGCCGTGAAACGCGCCCTCGTCAGCGGCGGTCCCTACACCGTCCTCGCCGAGATCGCCACCACCAATTACACCGACACCAGTGTGGCCCCCGGCACCAGCTATTACTATGTGGTGACCGCCATCAACGCCGCGATCGCCAGCACCAATTCAACCGAAGCGGACTTCACCACTCCCGCCATCGTCTATAATCTCGTCTGGGATGGCGGCACAGATACTACCAACGTCTGGTCCTTTGCCAACAACTGGGCCGGCAACACCGGACCGATCAACAGCTTTGTGGCCAACAGCATCACTTTGGCTGGCACCAACAACCCCGGCACGGCCGCCGCCCCGCTCACAAATGACCTCACCGGCCTCACTCTCACCAACCTGAATTTTGCTGCCAATGCCGCCTCATTCTACGTCACCGGCAACCCGCTCATCCTCGTCGGCGGGCTCAATGACTATGCGGCCCCGACCCAAACCTTCAATCCCAACCTCACGCTGTCCGTTCCGGGCGGCGCGGCCGTTTTTAATGTCGCCGCTGGTTCGCTCAACTTGGGCGGAACCCTTTCCGGCAGCAGCGGATTGGCCAAAACCGGCCTGGGCTCGGTGAAATTCGGCGGGGCCAGTGAAACTTTCACGGGCGGCCTGACCGGCAATGCCGGTTTGCTCACCCTAGATTTCTCCGCGTCCAACTCACCGGTCGCCAATCTCATTCCTGCCACCTCCGCCCTGACCTTGGCTGGCGGCACGCTCCAACTTACCGGCAGCAGCAATGCCGCCAGCAGCCAGACTTTTGCTGCCACCACCCTGAATGCCGGTGAATCCGTTATTTCTGCCGCCCCCGTTTCCGGTTCCAACATTCCGACCATCACGTTGGGCGCCCTCACCGCCAATGCCGGTGCCATGGTTGAATTTGTCGGACCGCCCACCATTGGTACCGGCAATGCCCAAACCGTCTCCAATGCCACCCTCTCCACCACCGCCAGCGGTAATTCCGCCTTCGTCGGCGGCAATTTAACCGCAGATTACGACGCAAATTTTGCCACCGTCGGGCTCTATGACTTCGCTGCCACCACCACCACCTCGCCCTACACAGTCATCGGCGGCAGCCAGGTTTCCGGCTTTTATACCACCGCCAATGGGACCGCGCCGGCCGGTGGCACTCTGGATGTCACCGGGGACATCACCGGTTGGGCGTCCCAGCCATATATGACGGCCATGCGCTTCAATACCAGTATCGGCGCATCAATTTATGTGGATTCTTATACTCCAGTACTGACCCTGTCCGACATTCTGGTGACGCCCAATGTAGGTACCTACAATGTCACCTTTTACAACAACGTGTTTCGCCCGGCCGGCGGTAGCAGCACTTCTGGGGGACCATTTTTGGTCTGGCAGAACAACACCCTCGATGAACTGGTGCTGAACACTCAGGTGGAAAACCCCAAGACCGGCACGGCTGATTATGTGCAAGGCGGGCCGGGCACGGTTTCGATCACGGGGACCACCAGCTTCTACACCGGCCCCAGCTACCTCAATGGCGGGGTCGCGCTGCTGGCGGGCGACGGTTCAATAGGAGCCGCAGCCACTGCGGCCACCGTGTATCTGAACGGCGGCACACTCATGGCCAACGCCACCTTTGCGCTGGATAATGGCGGCGTTAATCTCCGGCCCGTCACATTGCTCGGCAACGGCGGCGGTCTGGCCGCCATCGCCGGGACCACCCTGACCGTGGACGGTCTGGTTGGCAGCGCGGCCACTGCCGGGCCATTGACTATCGGCCTGCCAGGGTCCGCCGCCAATGGCAACGTGGCCGGCCTGCTTCCCGGCACCGGTTCCGGCACTGCCAACCTCACGCCGGTCTATGCGACCGGCACTGTCGTGCTCACCAATGCCAATTACTATTATGGTGGCACAATTCTGCAAAGCGGCACCCTCACTATTAACGGCATCAACGCTCTCGGCGGCACCAATTATGGCGGCCTGACCTTCAACGGCGGCACATTGCAGTATGCACCCGCCTTCACCGGCAATGGCTCGGGTGATTTAACGGCCATCGGCACGGCGGGCATCACCCTGGTGGCCGGCGGTGGAACGATTGATGTGAACGGCAACAACATCACCTATGCCGGTTCCATCGGCAACAACGGCCCCGGGACCTTGACTGTAAAAAGCTCGCTGGCCGGCGGCAGTTTGACCCTATCTGGTGCCAATACCTATACTGGCAACACCACGATCACCAACGTCACGCTGATGGTAAACAACCCCACCGGCTCGGCCACCGGCTTGGGCAACGTCACGGTTTTAAATGGCGGCATCCTGAACGGCACCGGTTTCCTGGCCGGGGCGGTCACCGTAACCAATGGTGGCACCCTGACCACGAGCGGCTCATATGGCACCCTGACCATCAACAATAATCTCACACTGTCCGCCGGTGCCCGGACCGTGCTGCCGGCCCAGCATTCACCCCCCGCCAACGGGTCAGTCACTTTGTCCGGCACCCTGTTTGAGGGTGGCACACTCATAGTCACCAACCTGTCGGTCACGGCGCTGGCTGCCGGCGACACCTTTCTCCTGTTTAACGCGAACAATTATACCGGTTCGTTTTCCACACTGATCCTGCCCGCACTGTCTTCGGGGCTCACATGGTACACCAACCTGCTCGCTTCCGCTGGCGTCATCGCGGTCATCAATGTGCCCCAACCCGTCATTGGTTCGGTCATGCTCACGCCCACCAACGTCATCATCTCCGGCAACACCGGCCTGCCCAACGCCGATTACTATCTCCTCGGCTCCACGAACCTCACCACGCCGCTCACCAACTGGACCCGCCTGCTCACCAACCAGTTTGACGATCGGGGCGGATTCATCTTCACCAACCCGCTCCCCCCCGGCGCACCCCAAACGTTTTACCTGCTGCAAATCCCCTGACCGGGCCGTTGAAATTTATTATTTTCAATCCGCGCATTCTGCGTAACCTGCGGGCAGCTTTTCATGAACATACTTGTCATTGGCTCGGGCGGCCGCGAACACGCCCTCGTTTGGAAACTGGCCCAATCGCCCCATGCCACCCGCCTGTTCTGCGCGCCCGGCAACGCCGGCATCGCCCAGGAATGCCTCGCCGACAACGGCCGGCCGGTTGAATGCGTCAACCTCGGCACCGAAGCCCTCCCCCAACTGCTTGCCTTTGCCCGGGAACAAAAAATCGACCTCACCGTTGTCGGTCCGGACAACCCCTTAGCGCTGGGCATCGTGGACTTATTCCAGGCCAACGGCCTGCCGATTTGGGGCGTGAATCAAAAGGCGGCCCAATTCGAGTCATCCAAGGTATTCTCCCAGAACTTCATGAACCGTCACGGCATCCCCACCGCCGCGGCCGGCACCTTTGATGAACCCGGCGCGGCCAAAAAATTCGTGACCAGCCTCGGCGGCCGCTGCGTCGTTAAGGCCGACGGCTTGGCTCTGGGCAAAGGCGTCCTCATGTGCGCCAATCAAGCCGAAGCCGAACGTGCCGTGGATGAAATCATGGTGGGCAAGACCTTCGGTGCGGCCGGCACCCGGATTGTCATCCAAGAACACCTCGAAGGCGTCGAAATCTCCCTGCATGCCCTCTGCGACGGACAGACCGCCAAACTCTTTCCCACGTCGCAGGACCATAAGCGTGCCCTCGACGGCGACCATGGCCTCAACACCGGCGGCATGGGCACCTATTCACCCACGCCCTTCCTGAAGGAAGAACAACTAGTTGAAACAGCCCGGCTGATTCTCGATCCATTCATGCGCGGGTGCACGGCTGAGGGCATTGATTATCGCGGCCTGCTTTATCCCGGCGTGATGCTCACCAAAAACGGACCCAAGGTGCTGGAATTTAACGCCCGGTTTGGCGACCCGGAAACCCAGGTCTATCTCACCCGCTTGGAAAATGATCTGGTGGAATTGCTATTGGCAAGTGTCAATGGCTCGCTCAGCACATTGGAATTGAAATGGAGCCCGCTCGCCTCCGTGTGCGTGGTCATGGCCAGTGGCGGCTACCCCGGTGCCTATCCCAAGTGCAAAGTCATCACCGGTCTGGATGCCGCAGACTCCCTGCCACATACCAAGGTGTTTCATGCCGGCACCGCTCTCGCAGATGCTCGCATTGTCACCAACGGCGGCCGCGTGCTCGGCGTCACCGCGCTGGGCAACGATGTGCGGGCCGCCCAATCCGCCGCCTATGCCGCCGTGGAAAAAATCCATTTTGAAGGCGCCCAGTTCCGCCGGGACATTGCCGCCAAAGCTTTATGATGAAAATTGGCCTTACCCTCATTCTCACCTGTTTGACCCCCACGCTCCTGCCCGCTTGGCAGTCCGACCGTGGCGATGGTACCTATCAAAACCCCGTTCTCTTTGCCGATTATTCCGATCCTGATGTCATCCGGCAAGGGGCCGATTTCTATTTGGTGTCCTCCAGCTTCACCTTCATGCCCGGCATTCCGGTGCTTCAGTCCCATGATTTGGTGAACTGGCACATCATCAGCCATGTCTTTCCCCGCCTGGACCTGTATCCCGCCTACGACATGTCGCCCACCAACCGCTACGGCCGGGGCTGCTGGGCGCCCGCCATCCGTTACCACGATGGCCGTTTTTATGTTTTCTTCCCCACTCCGGAGGAGGGCATTTTCATGTCCTCGGCCACCAACGCCGCCGGCCCGTGGAATCCCATTGTTCCCGTGCTCCCCGGTAAAAAACTGGAGGATCCCTGCCCGTTCTGGGATGACGATGGCAGCACCTACCTCGTTCATTCCGTCCTCGGTGCCGGCCCCCTGATTTTACACCGGCTGAGTTCCGATGGTAAAAAAGTTTTGGACGCGGGCAAAATCATCATCCGCGACAACGCCAACCTGCACACGCTCGAAGGCCCAAAACTATATAAGCGCAACGGCTATTATTATATCTTCGCCCCGTTTGGCGGCGTGAGCGGCGGCTCCCAGGTGGTGCTGCGCGCCACCAACATTTACGGTCCCTACGATTACAAGATCGTCCTGAGCCAGGGATCGTCGCCCATCAATGGACCCCATCAGGGTGGTTATGTGGAAACCCCGTCCGGCCAGGGCTGGTTCCTGAATTTCCAATCTCGCGGCGCTTGGGGTCGCATCCTCCACCTACAACCCGTCGTCTGGGTGGACGACTGGCCCGTCATGGGCGAACCCAATCCGGCCGGCGCCACCCGCTGGTCACCCAAGCCGGCGGCGGCGGATGCCATCATCGGCCGGGGCGTGCCCGGTCCGGTCGGCCAGCCCGTGCTGTTCCATCAAAAGCCGGATGTGACTCCCGGTCCCGTGGAAGTCCCCGAAACCAGCGATGAATTCAATGAACCCACCTTGGGCTTGCAATGGGAGTGGAATCATAACCCGGTGAATGATCACTGGTCCCTGACCGAACGGCCCGGCTATTTGCGGCTAAAAGCGCTGCCGGCCCCGGATCTCCTCAACGCCCGCAACACGCTCACGCAAATGCTCGCAGACCCGGCCGTGACCATCACCACCCTGCTTGACACCCGCAGCCTGACCGACCACCAAAAGGCCGGCCTGTGCCTGTTCGACAACAACCCAAGCTGGATCGGCATGACCAAGCTGGACGGACAATGTCACCTGACATTTTTTGCTGACAAAACCGAAACCATCGGGCCGGTCCTGACGCAAGACACCGTCCAATTGCAGGTGCGCATCGCCCCCGACCAGACGGCCGCCTACGCTTACAGCCTGGATGGCGCCAGCTTCACCCCGCTCGGTGCGCCGGCCAAAATTGTGTTCAGTTGGTGGAAGGGCGCCCGCCCCGGACTGTTCAGCTACAATACCGATTCTGCGGCCACGAGTCCTGGCACCGCCGATTTTGATTGGTGGCACTACCAGCCCGCTTCGCCGGCCAGATAACCCGTCCCGCGCCGGTCAGGGGGCGGTTTGGGGAGGTCAAAATTTGTGTGATTATAAGTAAATTACGTAGAGCCATTTTAATGCCCGGGCCATAGGTTGAGTACGGCTGAAACTGAGAACCGTACTATTATGAAAATTGACACAACCCTCCTTACGAAGCAGTCGTTTTTCAAAGGCTTGACCAAACCTCAACTGGAACTGTTGTCCGTCAACGCGATGGAGGTCGCCTTTCCGGCGGGCAAAATCATTTTCAACGAGGGCGAAAAGGCCAATCACTTCTACGTCATTTTGAAGGGCGAAGTTTCGCTGGAATCCGCCGCGAAGAAAAAAGGCGGCCGGCCCACGCATATTCAAACCATCAAGGCCGGCGACGTGCTCGGCTGGTCGTGGCTGATGGCGCCCTACAAGTGGCGCTTTGACGCCCGGGCCGTCAAGCCCACCAACGCCATCATATTTTTTGGCACCAATCTGCGCGAACAATGTGAGAGCGATCCGCGGCTCGGGTACGAGCTGATGAAGCGCGTCACCAAGGTCGTCATCACGCGGCTCCAGGCGTCCCGGCATCAGTCCCTGCAGGGGCAAAAATAAGCCAAAAGCCGGGCTCCTGAAAAAAAATATGCCGGAATAGCCGGAAATCCCGTACGACGGGCCTCCGGTAAGTGTGTATTATTATATAATATATATTTTAATTTTACGTAACCAAAAGAATGGTAATTAGTTAAGCGATTTTACGCATCGTTTTATGCGTAGGTTGTTTTGTTTTAATTATTTGTGACTTTTCCGTATATTGTTTTGAGGGTAAAAAAGGGGGTTTCTGTCAGCGACTTCCGGCAAAGCCGGAGGCTTGAGAAAGCGTGAACCGCTCAAAGCGGTTAAGAACGGGCGGCGCTCAAAGCGCCACCAGCTCCAGTTGTTCGAGGCGTTTGTCTTCCTTCTCCTGGTTTTGGATGTCCTGACGCACGGCAGCCTCATCTTTGCCGACCGTTGACGCCCAATCTCCCCGTGCCCAAAAATGCGGGCCGACAAAGTTCCTTCGCCGGCCCGCATACGCTCGCGCAATAGGGATTGCGCTCTTCCCCTTGATGAACCCCATCACGTTGGACACCGAATCCTTCGGCGGCACGCTCAACAGCATCGGCTCATGATCGGGCATCAGATGCCCCTCTGCCACCCTGCATTCCCAACGCTCCGCCAAACTGCGGAACACCGTCCCCAATTCCCGCCGGAGCCCCTGATACAGCACCTTCCGCCGACATTTTGGAATGAACACAACATGATATTTGCAATCCCACGTCGTGGGCTTCAGACTTTCATTCGTTTGCAGGGCCTTTTCCTTTCGTAAACTTTGAGCGGTTCACGATCG
>Ga0302320_10013268_pt1 | contig 17236 bp, 12 predicted proteins | sample Bog_T0_3_FD_202130 | JGI IMG/M metagenome (GOLD analysis project Ga0302320, IMG submission 202130) | Peat permafrost microbial communities from Stordalen Mire near Abisko, Sweden - Bog_T0_3 | ecosystem: Environmental > Terrestrial > Soil > Wetlands > Peat | place: Sweden: Abisko, Stordalen Mire...
AACGAGTGCTTATTGGTGGTGGGATCGTAGTGATAGCAGTAAGTGAGTATGTTATCCACCGGCGAGCCGATGCGATTGGCCGAAGCCTCCACCAGTCCCAGCCGCAGATCTTTGGGCGAATACTCCACTCCCATGTAATACTGCGCCAGCTTGCCTTCCGGGGTTACGATCTGAATTGAACTGGCGTGCGCATACTGCGTGAGCCGTCCATCCGGACCGGGAATCTTGACATACCCAAAGCCGACCACCTTGGTCAAAACATCGATGTTAGCCTGGGTGCCCGTGAGGAAGTGCCAGCCCGCTGCAGAATCAGGGTGCCCGTAACGCTTCACGTAACTGTGCTTCTTGGCCGCCGCAAGGTCGGTCCCTTCGCTGGGATCGATGCTCACTACAATGACATCGAAGTCCTTGCCTGGGACAAAGTTCACCATCTGCAGAGCGCCCGTGAGGCCGTTCAACTCTTCCGAACAAAGCATGGGGCACTGATAGTAAACCAGCGCCAGAATCGCAGGACGCTTGCCGAAGTAACTTGCCAACTGTACCTGCTGGCCATGGTCGTCGGTAAACTCGAGCGATAAAGGAATCTGGCGGTTCAGATTCTGCGCAATACCCACACCGTTGAGAAGGGCCGGTGGCTTGTCGTTCGAAGGACCAGTTTCCTTATCGCCATAGCTCGAGACCTGCGCATGCGCAAAGGGAGAGAGAGCACATGCGATCAGTGCCACGACCGCTGCCGCGCCGCGCCAGTTCCTCCGCATTGTGTGCTTATTTTGCATTTTCTCCGCTTCCCTAGTTTCGCGTCCCAGAAGTTCTCATCAAAAGTGTCAAAGGCGTAAAGCAGATTCCCATTCGACTTCGCTCAGGGCAGGCTTTCGACTCACCACCCCCAAACTGAAAGACGTTTGGGGCCCCGTTCGCTCAGAATGACAACCCGAAGTTGTTACTAACTTCTCGGACGCCAGACTAACCACAATCATTCCGGGCCCTACTTATGCGGCTCTTCGCGCTTGTTCTCGATCGCTTCCGCCGCTGCTTCGTCCTGCTCGTATCCGGTTCTCGCAAATCCATTGGTCAAGGGCGCAGCCACAACCGGCTTCGTGTCTCCGCTCAGCAGCGGCGCTTGTTCCACATCGGGCGCAACCTTCAGTGTGTCGCCCGCGACAATCAACTCCATTGCCCGCTCAATCGGAATTCTGACTTTGCCCTGTTTCTGGTCTGCCCAACTGTAGTTATCCAGCAACAGGTCTTCGCGTGCATGCAAGTCGGCTATGTCCTGATTGCCGTCGTCCGTCTGCACTCTCGGAGTTGGGAAATTCTGAGTCATCTGGGCAATCTTGTTCTGCATCTCAGGGTTCGAGGCAAGGTCGCCAAGCGTCCGCACATTCACCGTGGTTGACCACTTGCTTGTCGGCCCATCTTCCCTGGTCATGTTGGCGTTGATTACCATGCCGATGCCGTAGCACAGCACGGCCGTAACGCCCACAAAAATACCCAGCGCGGTAAGAAACACCACGATGCCGGTCACGCGTACATCGGACTTTTCATAGCCCGCGGCGACGTCGATCTCTTCCGGGCCGTGATCGTGCGGCTCTTCCCAGATGCTGCGCTCCGAATCGTTGTCGTTATGCGTGGGCATGCTCTGCCTCCAATATCTCCGCGACATGCGGATCGTTGGTTTGCACCAGCGGCCGCGTCTTCAAGCGCGTGCAGAAAACGGCGATCCAGAAGGCCACCATCGCTCCCGGCACTGCCACGTATTCCAGAATTCCCCAACTGAAGTGCAGGTTGCGCGCCGCGTCTTTGAAGTTAGGCTCGATGAGCCAGAACAGATCGAATGCCTTGGCGAAAACCATCCATTGGCACACCCGCACCAAGCGCTTCTTGTTGCGCTTGATATCCCTGGACAACAGCAGCGTGAATGGAATGAGCCAGTGGAAGAGAAAGTCCAGCGTGATGATAACGCCCCAATGCCCGCGAATCCGGTCGAGGTACCAAGGGATTTCTTCCGGCGAATTTCCCGACCAGATGATGAGGAACTGGGAGAAGGCCAGATAGATGTTCAGCATGACGAATGCGAAAGTGAACTTGCCCAGGTCGTGCTGCTCGGTCTGGCGAAGGATGGTCTTGAACGGCTCGCCTTTCGAAAGCGACACCACGACGATGATGGACAATGCCAGAACCGAGTAGCCCTGCCCCACGAGGAAAAGCAGCCCATACACAGATGAGTACCAGGTTGGATCGAGCGACATGACCCAGTAGATGACACATGCGGTCATGGTGAGCGAATAGACCAGTATCCCCGGCCCGCTGATGTTTTCGAATTTCTTGATCCAATAAGGGGTATTTGCCGGCGAATCCTGATCGCGCTCCAGGCCGAGGCGGTTCAGACGCCACATGTAGAAAGTCCATACGGCAAAGCAGAACACTCCCACAAGTATGAACATGGTGGGATTCAGCATAGGCCGTTTGAAGGTTAGGCAGTGCGCCTGCACTTCGTTAATGAAGCCGGACTTGAGCGCCGCGGCAACATTGCCTGCATCGGCCCCATCCACCTGCGCCCACAGGTAGAGTTTCTTCATCCAGATTACGATCACCAGCCAGTAGACGAACACAACCCCAAGCGTGCGGCTCATGGCTTCGAGCGGCCTGCGAAGCAGCAGTCCCCACTTGCCTCCCGTGACGTATTGCACCATGAGCAGAGCCAACCCGCCGACGGACCAGCCGAAGGTAAGCATCAAGCCCAACAGCCACGCCCTGAGCACGTGATCGGAGTCGAAGCCGTGTCCATCGAGGAAGCCAAGGACCACGGCGATCACCGCAAAGATCAATGCGACGACGACTGCGCGTGTCTTCCAGGCATCTACAAATGCCGGGGCGCCTAACTCGGCGGGTAGCGTCTTGGCGTGTGTCTCGTGAGCCATTCCGTTCGTCCTGAATCCTTACTTGGCGGCCGCTGGGGCCGGTTTGCTTGCTGGAATCGTGATTGCCGGATCCGCCGGATTGGCCGGAGCCATGCCCGGTGTTCCCTGGCTTGCATCGTGTGGATAGGCCTGGATGGCCGTTGCGGGCAGCGCCCATGGCTCGGCAAAACCTTCCGGCAGGCGGCGGTCCTTCGCGATGTCCTTCAGGTCCTTCACTCGAACGCCCGCAGGCACATCCTTCGCAGTGGCTGCCTGGCTCAATTGCAAGGCGCGAATGTATGCCGCTACTGCCCAACGGTCCTCAGGAACCAGTTGCGCGGAGTAGTCCGGCATTGCGCCATAACCGTGGGTCATGACATAGAAGTAGTGCGAGACCGGCTGCGTTAAACGCACCTGGTCGTGAAAATTGGCGGCGGGTTTATAGCCGCGATCCACAATTGCCCCGAGCCCGTTGCCTACTCGCGAGTGGCACGGCGAGCAATAGACGTTGAACCGCTCCTGGCCGCGCTTCAGCACTTCGATGGTCACCGGAAAGGGCATGAGGTTCTGTTCTTCGCGGTAACCGTTGGCACCCTGGACCACGCCTGTGTAAAAGTAGCTGTCCTCACGCAACTGGCCGCGCGCCACAGAATTGACAACCTGCGGCCTTGCTCCGCGATGGTCGGCAAACATCGCCGAACCTCGCTGCGGAATCAGCTTCGGCTGGTTCTGCATGTCCTGGCGGCAGCCGGCGAGCAACAGCAGGGCAGCGAACCCCGCAGCTGCAACAACGCGCTTTGCCCTGTGCCCTGTGCACTGTCCACTGCTTCTGAGGCGGTCGCTCATCAGTACTCCACCTCCACAACGGACACCGGCGCAAAGCTCACCAGGTAAGCCCTTGTTTCCACCAGATCGAACTTTGGATCCAGCGCCTCCAGGCACAGGAAAAACTTGTCCGTCGTCGCACCATCGCGAAAGTTTGGCGCGTTGAACAGCGGATGATAGAGCGTTGGCAATCCGTTGAGCGCCAGCATGCCGAACGCCGCTGAAAGGCCCGCAAACAGAATCGTCCACTCGTAGGCGGGAACGATAAACGCCGGCCACGAGTAAGTGGGCCGCCCCGCGATATTCAACGGATAAGCGAGCACAGAGACCCAGGTCTCCATGGAGAACATGGCGGCAAGTCCCATGAGGCCGCCGACCAGCGTAACCAGCGGCACCTTGTTGCAGTGAAAGCCAATGGCCTCGGCGGCTTCTTCCACCGGGTAGGGCGTGTAGCAGTCCATTCGGCGCCAACCGTCGTGGCGCGCCTGCTGCGCGGCCCTCACCAGGTCGCTCGGCGTATCGAATTCGGCCAACATGCCGTACGTTCCTTCGCGTGGAGGCATCAGTGCGATTCCTCCAATTCACGAGTCCTCGCGAGCTTCATCGAGGGTGTCTTTTTCTTGAGGAAAAAGACACTTGTGTTTCGTGGCTTCGACATAGAGCAATTGGAGAATCGCATCAGTCACCCGCCTTCGCTGCAGCCTTGGGCGTGATCTTGGCCCCCGGCAGCATCATGCGTATCTCAGACATCGGGATCATGGGCAGGAACCGCACAAACAAGAGGAAGAGCGCGGTAAACAATCCCAGAGTTCCCACATAGATTGCGTAATCCCACTTGGTTGCGCGATAGGTTCCCCACGACGAGGGCAGAAAGTCGCGGTAGAGACTGGTGACAACAATTACGAAGCGCTCAAACCACATGCCCGTGTTGACCACAATCGAGATGAAGAACATGAAAGCGATGTTGGTGCGCAGCTTCCTCGACCACAGTGTCGTCAGGGGAATAGCCAGGTTGCAGGTAACCAGTATCCCGTAAGACCAGCCCATGGGACCGAACATGCGGTTCCACATCATGAAGGCTTCCCAGTGCGATGCCGAGTACCAGGCCATGAATACTTCCATCCCGTAACCATAGGCCACAATGAATCCGGTGGCCAGCATCACCTTGCCCATGTTATCGATATGCCGCTCGGTTACGAGACCTTCGAGGTGATAGAACTTGCGAAGCGGAATGGCCAGCGTGAGCACCATGGCAAAGCCCGAATAAATTGCACCGGCCACAAAGTAAGGCGGGAAGATGGTGGTGTGCCAGCCGGGCAGGATTGCCACCGCGAAGTCGAAGCTGATGACAGTATGGACCGAGAGCACCAGCGGCGTAGCTAACCCGGCCAGCAGCAATGATGCCGTCTCGTAGCGCATCCAGTGACGCACCGAACCGCGCCAGCCCAGCGACAGCAAGCCGTAGAAGTATTGGGCGATTTGCGACTGGGCCCGGTCACGCATGGTTCCAAAATCGGGAACCATGCCGATGTACCAGAAGACTACCGAGATGGTGGCATACGTCGAAACCGCGAAAACATCCCACAAGAGCGGCGAACGAAACTGCGGCCACACGTTCATGGAGTTGGGATACGGCAGCAGCCAGTAACCGAGCCAGGGACGCCCAATATGTATCAGCGGGAAAAGGCCCGCGCAGACCACGGCGAAGATGGTCATGGCCTCGGCAAAGCGGTTGATGGAGTTGCGCCAGCCCTGCTTGAACAAAAGCAGGATTGCGGAGATCAGCGTGCCTGCGTGGCCAATGCCGATCCACCATACAAAGTTGATGATGGCAAAGCCCCACGCCACTGGCTGCGTGATGGCCCAGATTCCGACGCCCTTGAGGAACAGCCAGGTCACGGCCACCAACAGCATCGTTGCCCCGGCGCCGCCAACGCTGAAGATCGCAAACCAGCCCAGCGGTGTGTCCGGAGTGAGCACGATGCGCACGATCTTCTCGGTGACCGACTTGAACGTCTGCCCCGGCGCAATGACCCGGTATTCCCCTGTTGCGGGGTCTATCCGCCGGTAGAGATCGGGATCCTTCGGTTTCAGGTCACTGGTTGCCATTGTGGACTTAACCCTTCGCCGGATGCTCCACCGGCGCTTCATCGAGTTCGGGATTCGGATTCAATACCGCGGCCACATACTTGGTCCGCGGACGCGTATTCAGATCGGCAAGCACCTGGTAGCTGCGCTCATCGGCTTGTAACTTCGCCACCTTGCTGCCCTTGTCATTGATGTTGCCGAAGGTGATGGCCGAGGCTGGGCATGCCTGCTGGCACGCGGTCCGAATCTCGCCATCGACAATCGCGCGATTCTCCTTGTCGGCATCTATTTTTGCCGCTGAAATCCGTTGCACGCAGTAACTGCACTTTTCCATGACGCCGCGGCTGCGCACGGAGACGTCGGGGTTGCGCATCAGCTTCAGGCTGTCGGTCTCAAAGTCGGAGTAGAGCAAAAAGTTATAGCGACGGACCTTGTACGGGCAGTTGTTGGAGCAGTAACGAGTGCCCACACAGCGGTTGTAGACCATCATGTTGAGGCCTTCGGGCGTGTGGATGGTTGCGCCTACCGGGCAGACCTGCTCGCAGGGAGCGTTTTCGCAATGCTGGCAGGCCATGGGCTGGAAGTGGGCGCGCGGAGCCGCTAGATCTCCCTCAAAGTAAGTGTCAATACGGAGCCACTGAAGGTTGCGTCCAATGCGGACCTGCTGCTTGCCCACGACGGCGATGTTGTTCTCGGCATAACAGCTCACGATGCATGCATTGCATCCGGTGCAGCTGTTCATGTCGATCGACATGCCCCAGGCATTGTCTTTGTATTCCCAGTTGGGGAACATGGTGTTGTCGCGGTCGGTCTTCTCGTGCCCCTCGCCTTCGTTCGCGAAGCCAGGGTTCTTGTTGAACTCGTCGAGCGTGGCGTAGCGGATGATGCCGCGCTCTCCGATTGCCTCATCGGCTTCCAGCGAGTTATTGCCGTTGCCCTGTTCGCCGAAGCGCTTGCCACGGTGGTCCTGGTAGTGGCTCTTGGTGATTGCGGTGCCCCACTTGCCGTCGAGCTTTTTGATGGAACCTGTGGCATAGAACGGGGAAGCCGCGGTCCTTATCAAGTAAGCATTAAATCCAGCACCCGAGCCGACGCGGCCGGCAAACTCGCGTCCATAACCAAGATGCACAGTTATGGAGTTATCCGGATGGCCGGGGGCAACAATCACCGGCGCATTGACTTTGCGGCCGTTGACGGATAACTCGACGATGTCGTCTTCTTCGAGTCCGAGTCTGGATAGCGTCGCTCCGGAAACGATGGCCGCATTGTCCCAACTCAGATTGGTTACCGGCTTGGGCAGTTCCTGCAGCCAGCCGACGTTCGACCAGCGGCCGTCGTAGATGTTGGGGTCGGGACGGAAGATGATTTCGATGGCGTCTTTTGATGCGGGCGTCGGGACTGTCCCCTTGAAAGCCGCATCAACACTGCTCTTCGCGGTCTTGTCGAACGCCGTGCCGTCTATCCATCCCTGATGCAGAGCCTTGCGCCAGCCCGTCTCAAAGTCACCCTTGATGACCGGCTTCCACGTCTCGCGCACCGCATCATACGCACTCAGTCCGGACGAATAGTTGCCTGGCCCGGGCTCATTGAGCAGAAGTTGAAAAACATCGTGTGCCGTCTTGCCGCCATACAGCGGATCGATGAGTGGCTGCACAATGGATACTGTGCCGTCGTATGCCCGGGCATCGGACCATGATTCAAGATAATGCGCCGCAGGAATATGCCAGTGTGCGATCTGGCCCGTCTCATTGAGGTGCGAGCCCAGGTGCGCCACGATCTTCGCTTTGTCGAATGCCGTTGCGAACTCGAGATCGGCAGGGGCGGTGTAAATGGGATTGGCATTTAGAATCACCAGCCAATCGACTTTGCCCGCATTCAGATCATTGACCAGTGCCTTCAGGTCCATGATCTGGCTCTTGACCGGAGACGGATTCACCGACTCCGAAGCAACCGAAACCGTCTTGCCCACATTGCCGAGTGCATCATTGATAGCAAGAGCCAGCGCGGCAACCGAAGGATCCTGATATAGCCCAGGGATCACTACGGACTTTCCCGAGTTTGCCTTCAAGTCCTTTACCAGCCCGGCCAGAAACTTTTGCTGCGCATCTGTCCACGTATAAGCCGAAGCTGCGCCCCCGCCAACCCCAAGGGCTTTGGCAAACTCCGCGACAAAGGCGGGAATCTCGCTGGCGCGCAGACCCAGCCGGTGTTCAGCCTTCAGGCCTGTGGTCGTCGGCGTGGACTCGATGGAGTAAAGCCGGTTGAGCCTGGCGGGATCTTTGCGCCGCGCCGCGTAGTCGTGCACCAGCTTGTGAAATCCCGGATACGAAGCGCCGGAAAGAAAATCCGCATCGAGCGAAACAATCACATCGGCAGCCGAAAGATCGTATTGGATGGCAGGCGCGCTTTCCGCCCAAGTTCCGGCAATTGCCGGGTCATACTGCACCAGCGTCGCCTTGGGATAGGCCGCACTTGCAGCCTTCCACTGCCGTGCGAGCGTTGGAGAGGTGATCGTCGAGGTCAGGAAATAGATCCCCGTTCCGTCTTTGCTCTCGATCAGCTTCTCGCGCAATTCCTGCGCAAACTCAGCCCATTCGCGGTTTTCTCCGCGATAGATCACATGCTGGGACCGGTCAGGGTCGTATAGGTCGAGCAGCGTTCCCTGCGTAAATGGATCCGACGAGCCCTGGTTATAAGGATGCTCGGGATTGCCGTCCACTTTAATGGGACGGAACTGATCGCTCTTGACTAACAGCGGCACCGCGCCAGTTACAAACGGGTGCGCCGTGGCAAAGTACATCGGCTTGCCAAGGATCAAGTCTTCCGGCGCCTTGACGTAGGGATAGATCGGCTCATCCGGCTGCTTGGTGCATCCTGCGAGGCCGGCCAGCGCCAGAGAAGCGCCCATCAGCTTCATGAAGCCGCGCCGCGAAACGGGATCGACCCACTCCTGCGCCGAGCCTGGAAACTCCTTGACCACGGCAGCCTGAAACTCGGCTGTATCGGCTAACTCGTCGACCGAACGCCAGTAGCGCTTGCCCTTGACGCCCTTCAACTCCTGACGCACCTGCTCAAGCCTCATAGGCGCGGTCTGAGCCGTGGTAACTGGAACGTTTTTCGTTTCGCGATCCACGGTGCTCCCTGTCCCGTTCGTGCTGCCGTTCTTCTGCACACTCATCTGTTTGCTCATCGGTGGCAGACCTCGCAGCTAGTCAGCTCTTTCGGGGTGCGAATCTTGTAGTGATCTACCAGAAAATGTCCCAGTTCGTCCTGGCTGGTGAACTTCTTGTAAGCTGGCGGGGCTGGCAGCGTAGAAGCCGCCACATCTCCAGCAAGCCCACGCGCGCCGAGCGATGGCAGCTGAAGCGAAGCCACTTCCGCGCCAGCGCCGGTAGGGTCCTTTGCTGTGCAGTTCACGGCCTGGGCCGTTGGCGTCCCCGCCTTTTCGTCCCCAACCGAGCACCACACCGGCCTGTCGTCAGCCGGCTTTTCCCATGCCATGTTGTAAATCTCGCTGGTGGGCCGGATGTTCTTACCCGGATTCCGGTGACAGTCCAGGCACCACTCCATTTGCAGGGTGTTCTGCATATACATCAGCGGCATCTGGTCTACGCGGCCATGACAGCTTGCGCATCCAAGGCCCTTGTTCACGTGAATCGAGTGATTGAAATAAACAAAATCGGGCAGATCGTGAACCTTGGTCCACACCAGAGACTGGCCCGTGGCCCAGCTCGTGCGCACCGGTTCCAGCAATTGCGCGTTGGTCCAGATTTGTGCGTGGCAGTTCATGCAGGTCTTGGTAGGCGGGATTCCGGCGTAGCTCGATTTCTCCACTGTCACATGACAGTATTGACACTGAAGCCCGAGACCCTGCACATGATGCTTGTGGCTGAAGGGGACCGGCTGGTCGGGGCGCTGGCCTTGCCGCGTCACCCAGGGCGAGCGTTGCAGCCCATCCAGCGCCAATCCCACAGCGATTACGATCAGCCCCGTCAACACCAGGCTCGCGCGAGCCAGAGCATTGGAGCTGCGTTCGAATATCTGCGCCATGAATCCTATCCCTGCTTGATTGTTCGTTCTGGGCACGCCGTTGTGTTGGCGGTCACATGGGTTGTGTTCAAAAAAAATTCCTGGGCAAATTTCGGGTGGGAGGCGGAGAAGCCCGAAGAATCAATATAGCAGCCAATGGCCGTTTTGCGCGTGGATATTTTCGCAAATTTTCAAAAAAACTTATTTCGAGACAGATTTGTAATTCACTGAAAAGATTACCGCTTGTGACAGTTGTGAATCAAGGGAAAGCACTCTCGTGACTCTGGCGCGTTGCGTACCAGAGACTGGGATACTGGCCCCAAAATATCATGCCGCATTCGTTTTGCGCCAGCGGCCGTGAAATCCCGATCAGCCGGTGCAAAATGCCTCTGCCGGCCTGCCGGAAGCAGTCAGCGCCGCACCGGCGTGGGCCGGCAGCAAGGGCAACAGGCGCAACCGCACCCGGTTTGCGAGTCGGCGTAGGTCTCGGCAAAGGACCCGTCGGGCGATGTGGCCGGCCAGCCAACCAACACCAGAAATACATCCAAAACAAAGAGCGCAATGGCGATGTCGTTGAACAATGTCGCCTGGCGCAAATTTGGCCAAAGCTGATTGGCCGCCCAGAACAGAAAGGCAATCGCCAACAGGATCGCCTTGACGAATTCCCCGCGCGCGGGGCGATGCAGGATCTGGTACACGAGATACGCAACTGCAATTGTGGCCAACGAAAATGCCGCCAGAAACTCGTGGCTCCGGGCCGGAAACAGGCTGGGAAAAGCGTCCCATGCGAATAGCACTCCGACGGCTGCCAGCGTGACGGCGCCGAGTATTACCGGGATGGCCCTGCGATTCCGGTCAAGACGCATTGACAATATCCATTGTTGCCTGCCATTCAGAGACCCGCCTTAACGTTTTCACCGAGCACCTCAGGAAGAACGGCAACCGCCCCAACCATGCGCGAATGCATCGCATTCGGCCCCTTTGACGAGATGGTAACAATCAAATGCTTTAGAATTCATAAAGGCGTAGCAGCCGGTTGCTCTCTAGCACCAAACCATCCCGCATTGCGGATCTCGTTCTCGCCGGAGCAAGGAATTGGAGCCGAAGGGCGGGTCTACCTTCAGCCAGGTATTTGTAACCCGGCGTGACAAGCCGGGAAAAGGAAAGACCATGAAATACGCTGGATTGCTGGTGTTGCCAGCCGGATTCTTTCTCTCCATCGCCGCGATTGTGCTTTATGCCGCACCAGGCCCGCGGGCAGCTTTTGTGCTTTGTGGCCTTGCCGTCGAAGGACTTGGACTGGTGGTAGCGGTACGCGGCCATATGGAAGCGCGCGGAGAGGACAATTGATGAGTCCAGTCCTGGCACCCATTGCGCCCGCATCCGCCGGTCCGGTGATTACCGAGGCTGCATTCGCACTCTGTCTGGTTCTCCTGCTCCTGGCTCCGCTGGCCATTGCCGGTGTAGCCCTGATCAACACCGGGCTGGGACGCTCGCGCTCAGCGGCCCAGGCGCTGCTGGGCAACCTGGCAATCGTTGCGGTTGCTGCCATCGTATTTGCCCTCGTCGGCGCCACCTTTACCGGGTTGGCCGATGGCGCGGGCCACACCTTTCACCTGGCCGGCAAGCCCTGGAACTGGCTGGGAACGGGTCCGTGGCTGCTGGGCGGCCTCGGCACCTGGGGTGCCCAGTCGCAGCTCGCGCTTTTGTTTGAATTTCTGGCTGTGGCTCTGGCCGCGCTGGTTCCCTGGGGTTCGGGCGCTGACCGGCTCCGCCTCACCGCCGGCTGCGCGATCGGGGCTGTGCTTGCCGCGATTGTGTTTCCACTTCTGGCGCATTGGGTTTGGGCAGGCGGGTGGCTTGCGCAGCTTGGAGTGAATTTCTCCCTGGGCTCGGGATTTCTGGATCCCGGAGGCGCGGCTTCAATCCATGTCCTCGGCGGCTTGAGCGCCCTTGCCGTCGTTTGGATCGCAGGTTCACGAAAGGGCAAATTTCCCAAGGAAGGCTTCTCCACCGCACTGCCGGGGCACAATGCGGTCTATATCCTCTTCGGCTGCCTGCTGGCCCTGGTGGGGTGGCTTGCATTCAACGTGGCTGGCGCACTGCTCTGGCTCCATGCCCCGCTCTCGGCTCTGGCGGGTACTGCGCTCGGCACCCTGCTGGCCGCTTCAGGCGCTCTGGCAGCCACCTTTACCGTTACCCGCATCCGCTTCGGCAAGCCGGACGCGAGCCTGTGCGCCAACGGCTGGCTCGCGGGGCTGGTCGCATCCAATGGCTGCGCGGCCCTGGTCACCCCGGTTCAGGCGCTTTTTATCGGCGTCATCGCGGGCATTGCCACGCCGTTGCTGGTTGAGGTGCTGGAACTCGCCGTCTCCGTTGACGATCCCTCGGGGGCCATCTCTGTGCATGCCACCGGCGGGCTGCTGGGGCTGGTTGCGGCGGGGATTTTCTCGCCTCAGACTGGGCAGCTTGTCGCACAGCTGGTAGGGATCGCCACCCTTTTCGGCGTCATTTTGCCGTTCGTCTATCTCTTGTTCTGGGTGCTGAACAGGTTCGTTCCGTTCCGCGTAGACCCGGATGGCGAGCGCATTGGCATGGACCTGCACGAGCTGGGCGGGGGCGCTTATCCTGAGTTTGTGATTCACCGGGACGAGTCGTACCGGTAGCTGGGGTGGGGTTCTTACCGAAGATACCTTTAAAGGACTATAGGGACGCAGGTCCTTCGGCTGCGCTCAGGATGACAGATATGAATAAGAAACTAAAGGACTAAAGAACGATAGGGATGCAGGTCCTTCGGCTGCGCTCAGGATGACAGATATGAATAAAAACCTATAGAAGGAGCGGCCACTGGCCACTATTCCCTGTTCCCTATTCCCTTCTCACGCCTTCCCTCTGCCAGACGGCGGCGTCGAAGGCGTGGACGCTTGCGTAGCCTTCGTCGCGGTAGAGGTCGATTGCCTGCGTATTGGACTCGGTTACGGTCAGGGAAATCTCGCTGACACCCTGGCGCATGAAGTGGAAAGCCGCCACCGAGAGCAACATGCGGGCAAGGCCGCGGCGGCGGTAGCGGGGATGAACGCAGACCTGGGTGATGTGGCCACTGAGCGGGGAGACCCGGGAGCCGAGCACCAGGGCCACCAGTTCGCGGCTGCGGCGTTCGGCCACGACGTGCGAAACCTGCGGCGAAAACGTGCCGCAACCGGCGTAGCGGACGATGTTGTGCAGGAAGCGCTGTGAGCCGTGAATGGAACGATACTGGTCGTTAATCTCGCTGTCGGGATGGTCGCGATAGGCGTCGGAGATGAGTCGGCCGGCGGGGGACAGGTCTTCGTCGCGCCACGGGCGGAGCTCCAGTTCGCCAGGCAACTCAACGCGGGGATGGTTAAAGTAACTCTGGAGCGGCTGCACCATGAAGAGCCGCCGATAGACCTGGAATCCAGCCTGGCGGAAGAGGCTGGCGTGCGTACCTGATGGGTGCAGCAGCAGTTGCGATTCGATGCGATCGAGCTGCGGCGAGTTCAGCAGAGTTTCAAAAAGATGCTTGAGCAGTGTCTCCTCAATCTCGTGTGCGGATGGCGGCGCTTCACGGGCTGAGACGAGAACGTCTCCTGCTGAGAACGGCTCAGGCGGCGAAGAGCCCACGGCGAGTACCGCGGGGCCGGGAAGAGCAAAGACATCGCCGATGACGGCCTTTGACTCCTCGTAGACGCAGAAAACGTAGCCGGTAACCTGGCCATTCTCGACCGCGGCATAGCCGGGCAGCATGTGGCTGTCAAGATATTGCATGAGCAGCCGGGCGCTGGTGCGATAGTCCCAGTGAAGGCGCTGCCTCCATAGCTCCCCTTCGGCCTCGAGCACCTGACGGAGGACCGGCGCAGCAAAGTGCCGAAGGTCGAGGATCTCGATGGAAGCAGTCGACGCCATGATCTTCCTTTGGATTGGCCAAGGTTGTGTCTTGCTTTATTTCCGAAGAGCAACAGAGGTGCAGGGTCAGGCTTCAAAAAAGGACTTGAAAGGCGGAATTGAGCCTTCCGGTCACTTTGACATGAGTTGGGCCCAAGTGCAAATTGCAGACTGGATCATCATTCTAGCGCCTGCCAACAAGATAGACCACCAACCCCTGCTCAGGCCATGAAAAGAGTTGCTCATAGTGGCGGCCTTCAAGGTATTCCTCAAGGGCAGCCGGGGAATGGAGATCGATGCCGTTTCGGCCTGAGACGCGCACGACAAGCAGATGCTCTTCGTCGGGCACGCCGGATTGCTCGTAGTTGACGACCTCGCGATTGCGGTAGAACGACAGGCCGTATTCAATGTCGCGCCGGACGCGGAAGACGGCAACCGTCTCGTCTCTGGGCGCAATGGAGTCAAGGCGGTCGGAGAGCGGCCGGGCGGAGTAGGCGCGGTCGAGCAGTTGAATGACGCGCTTGGTGGCCGAAACCTGGGGAATGCCGAAGAATGGCCCTACTCCATAGAGGAACAGGACCAGAACCGCCAGGACGCAGGTGGTGACGAGACGCAGCCGGGCTACACCAAAGCCATTGACCACGATGAGAATAAGGAGCGCGGCGCCTGAAGCGGCGAGGACCGCGGCAACGATGGCGCGCGCCGGAGGCACTTTGGCGCCGTGGATGACAAACCATGGCAACAGCAGTGCGGCCGTGGTCATGATGGCGCACAGCACCGCATGGCCGATGAGGACCCAGCGGTTCAGTCCCGGCTGGCGGCGGCGGAAGAGGTAGTCTCCGGTGAGGATGGCGATGGGGGGGATGGAAGGAAGGATGTAGCCGGGCAACTTGGACTGCGAAAACGTGAAGAAGACGATGGGAATGAGCGCCCACAGGACCAGAAACTCGGGGAAAGCATCGCCGGGACGGTTGGGAGCGGGTTTGCACACACTGGCGCGGCGCAGGCGCCACTCGGCCACCGATGTCTGGATGCCATCGACGAGGGCGCGAACGGCGATTACCGTCCATGGCATCATGGCCAGCACAATGACGATGCCGTAATACCAGAAAGGCTGGACGTGCTGGTAGCGGTCGGTGGCAAAGCGCTCAAGGTTGTGTTCGAGGAAAAACTCGCGGAAGAAGGTGGGATTTTCGTGCTGGACGGCGATGAACCAGGGCAGCACGATGGCGAAGTAGAGCATGACGCCGGGCCACCAGAGGGAGCGGTAGAGGATGGACCATTCTCGTCGCAGGAAAGCAAAGGCGGCGACGATGAGGATCGCCAGAAAGGGCGCAACCGGTCCTTTGGCGAGCGTGGCGACTCCTGTGAAGAAGTAAATATCGAAGAGCCAGAATTTTGAGTCGGTCTCGTACCATGCGTACCAGCCGAGCAGACCGATGGCCAGGGGAGCGGCCATTTGCATATCGGTGGATGCGCCGCGGGCAAAGCCGATAATGCCGGCGCAGGCCACAGTGATGAGCGCGGCATCGACGTGGCCGCCGGGACGAAAGCGGCGCATGTGCAGGTAGATGAGCCCAGCCATGACAAAGGCGAAGGTGGTGGAAGGCAGGCGGGCGCTCCAGTCGTGGACGCCGAAGTCCTGAAAGAGGAACATGGCGCGCCAGTAGTAGAGCGCTGGCTTCTCAAGCCAGGGATGACCGTAGAGATATGGGGTTACGCAGGCGGCGAGGCGTTCCTTGAGGGTGTGCGCGGAGTCGAAGCGGACCAGCATTTCGTGAGCGATTTGCGCATAGCGTGGCTCGTCCGCCCCGACCAGTCCCAAGCCGTCGCCGCCGAAAAAGGGAGTAAGTCCGTAGGAAAGAAAAAAGACGGTGAAAATGAGAAAGACGGCTGCCTCGCATGCGGTGGCCCAACTGGGCAGGCGTATGCGCCGGCTTGGCGAGGGTTCCGGAGCAGAAGGTTCGATGGTAGTCTCCACTTCCAGCGTTTCTCCAGTTCCACCGATTCCTTGAGCGGGCGCGGTATGCATTTGGCGACGCACGAACCGGCGACTCCCAGTTTGCTTGGTGCGCTCCGCTGAGCCGGGGCCCGAGTTTCGGCTTGCTCAGCAGGAGACACTGATAGAGGGCCCAAGTTTCGACAGGGACAAGGCTAACAGATTCGCATGGAATCTCAAGGGGAGCCGGCTAAGACGGCGGCTGGTCAGCCGGCGCCTCTTGCGCGGCAGGAGTCTTTTGCCGCTTGCGGGAGCGGTCCATCAACTCGACAATACGCGCCTGGAATCGGCCGGAGCGATCGGCGAGAAAGGCCAGGTCCGGCACGTGACGCACGCCCATCCGCTCCTTCAATTCATAGCGGATGTAGCCCTTGGCGGCCTCCAGGCCGGCGATGGTATCCAACTCGGCCTTGACGATGTCGGGGACCGCGCTGTCAACGGCCACGTAGACCCGCGCGGACTTGCCGCCGGGATTAAGGGACACCTCGCTGACATAGCAGTTGGCAATGCGGGGATCGACCAACTCGCCATCGATCATGGTGCCGATTTCAAGCCGCAGAGTTTCTGCTACGCGGTCCTGATGATGCTTACGCGCTCTGTGCTCGGGCATGGCTGCCTCCTGGCTTGGTAGACCATTCAGCATAGCAGAGCGGCGTTGGAGCGCATAGGCTGGATCGCAAGCCGGTCATGGTTCAGTTTCCTGGTTGACGTCAAAACGACCGGAGCCCAACAAGACGGACCGATGCGGTGCCGGAGACGCGCGTTGGCTATCCACATCCTTTGGGAAGAACTGACGGCCGGCATAATGACTTGCCCCTGCGGCATCACTGCGGCACACTCTTGTCCAGACGATGATGTCCCATTGGCGTGATGAACTCCATGCCCTTGACTTTTTGCACTGAGTCGAGGATGAATGACAGTTCCTGCGGTCCATCTAGGATGAAGAATTGCGTGGGCGACTCCGGATGAAGCCGAGCAGCAGGCGATCCGGCCGGAATCTCCGCGGTAAGGTGGTCACCATCCTGAGCCACTTTGATGTAGGCATAAGTCCCGACGTAATCGTGCAGAGTAGAAGCGGAAACGTCTACAACCGAGTGTTCAATCGACTTGAAATCGGGAAAGTCATATACGGTCCCTGCACTGCGAAGGACTTCATCTTCGAGCGCTGTGCCACCACCACCACTCGTCATCACGACAATGCCGTTGCCATGGAGATACTGCACCATGTCATTTTGGAAATATGCTGAGCCCTCGTGACGGATATATGGATCTTCCGGGCTGCCGCTCACTTCGAAGCCAAGTCCCCAGCGTCTGGATGGGGCTGGGCCCATTCCAGGGGAAAGCATCCTCCGTATTGTTTTCTGATGAAGGACCTTGTGCGATTTGCCGTCGTATTCGCGCTGAACTTCCAAGAGCAGCCTTGCCAAATCGCTAGGCGTTGACCAAAGCCCACCGGCAGCCAGGTTCGGCGAGACGAACTTTGAAGGAGGCA